>WBZY01000083.1_pt1 | contig 99245 bp, 77 predicted proteins | sample 5204191 | NCBI WGS metagenome assembly WBZY01 (sample SAMN12344363, study PRJNA552823) | activated sludge metagenome | biome: Activated sludge suspended growth; feature: Anammox Sidestream; material: Wastewater; isolation source: activated sludge from anammox sidestream of wastewater treatment... | reverse complement strand
CCCGCTCAAAACCCTGAATACAGCCTTCTTCTTCAGTTCCTCGCTGTACTGCTTGTTCACTCTGAACTCTTTTGAAAGTCCCATCTTCGGTTGGTTGTTGGTGTCAACCTATTTCAGGACAAGACAGAGGCCGCGTGGGCGGGTCCGTTCACGGCCCGGCCCCGGCGATCAGGCCTTGAGCGTGATCCGGAACGTGGTGCCTTTGCCCGGGGCGCTGCGCTTGACGAAGATGCGGCCGCCGTGGTACTGCTCGATGATGCGTTTGCTGAGCGAGAGGCCCAGGCCCCAGCCGCGCTTCTTGGTGGTGAAGCCGGGCCGGAACACCGTGCGGTGCTGGGCGGCGGGGATGCCCTTGCCGGTGTCGGTGACGTCCACGTGCACCTGCCCGCCCTCGCGTTCCAGGGCCACCGTGATGGAGCCTTCCCCCTCCATGGCATCCACCGCGTTGCGGATCAGGTTCTCGATCACCCAGCTGAACAGGGGGCGGTTGAGGGGGACGGACAGGTCGGTATCGGCAGGGGGCGCCACCTCCACGCGGGCTTTGCTGGGCAGCCGCGGGCGCAGGTAGAGCACCGTGGCGCGCAGGGTGTGGTAAAGCTTCTCGGGCGTCAGTTCGGGTGCGCTGCCGATCTTGCTGAAACGCTCGGTGACCACCTCCAGGCGGTCCACATCCTTGCGCATCTCGGTCAGGGCGGTGGGGTCCACGTTGCGGCCCTTGAGCAGTTCCATCCAGGCCATCAACGAGCTGAGCGGTGTGCCCAGCTGGTGGGCGGTCTCCTTGGCCATGCCCACCCACACCTGGTTCTGTTCGGCGTTGCGGAAGATGCTGAACAGCGCATAGCTCACCAGCAGGAACAGGCCGATGATGACCAGTTGGGCGTAGGGGAAGTAGCGCAGCTGGGTGATCACGAGCGATTCCTCGAAGAAGATGCGGTGGCGGCCCTGCCCGGCGAGGGTCACTTCCAGGGGGCGGTTGCGGGCGGCCATTTCCTCCAACTTGGCGGCCAGGCGCACCGGGTCGCGCAGCACCAGGCTGTCCACGTTGCCGCTCTCCACCACGCGGGTGCCGGTGCTGTCGGTGAGGATCACGGGCACGGCGGCGGTGTTCATCACGGTCTCGCTGATGAAGGAGCGGATGATGCCGTCCATCACGTCCTGCAGTTCGCGCAGCAGGCGGCTGTCCTGGTAGTGCAGGTACTGTTTCTGGGCGCCGTACACCAGGATCTCCACGGGCGGCCGTCGTGCGGCCATGTCGGCCACGGCCTGGCGCAGGCGCTCGGGGTCGACGGCCACCAGGCTGTCCAGGTTGCGGTGGAACTTCACCCGGCCTTGCGCATCGGTGATCACCACGGGCACGGTGGTGTTGTCGCTCACCACCTTCAGGTAGAAGGAGAGGTCGCCGGGTTCGGCGGTGCCCACCAGGCGCAGCATGGCCTGTGCCCAGAGCTCCACCTTCTTGCGTTCCTCCTCACGCAGGCGTGCGAAGAGACCGTCGGTGAGGTTCACCAGGCGGGCGCGGTTCTGCACGGCCTGTGCCCAGAGCTCCACCTTGCGCCGTTCCTCCTGGCGCACCTTGTCCACGATGCGGTTGCTGTACCACAACGAGGCGATCACGATCAGCAGGGCGGCCAGGGCCAGCACCAGCTTCCAGCGCTGTTTGCGGGAGTAGAGGTCCACGGGTTCGGTCCGTGAAGATGGGGCTTCGGCGCGGCTCAGGGCTCCACCTCGATCACCACCGGGGGCGGATCGGGCTGGTGCTTGCGCGGCTTGGGCGGGTCGTGCCGGGTCCTGTTGGCCTCCTCCACATCGTCCGGGTCCTCCACGTGGAAGCGTACCGCACCGGCCATCGCGGGGTTGTGGTCACGCCCCTCCAGGTCCTTGCGGAAGAGGTCCTTCAACGCCTGCTTCTCCTGCTGCCACTGGCGCCCGCGCCGTGCGGCGGCCATCTCGGGGTCGGTGCTGAAGAGGGGGGCGCTGGCCTGGCCCTGCATGCGCAGGAAGAGCCGTGGTCCGGTGCCGTCATCCACCACCGGGCCGAACTCGTCCTGCGGCGGAGCGCCGCGCAGCAGGTCGCCCAGGCGGAAGTTGAGGCGGTGGTCGATGCGGCCGTCGAAGCCGTGCACGCCGCTGAGCTCAATGTCCAGGGCGCTGCTCTTCACCTCCATCAAGGGGATGCGCACCTGGCGGTCGCGGATCTCCACACGGTTCTCCAGGCGGGCGAACCGCACCTCGGCCAGGCGCCGGGCCAGTTGGTCGGCATCCACCAGCAGGCCGGCCAGTTTTTTCCGTTCCACGTAGTCCGCCACCTCCATCAGCGGGGCGTGGCCTTTGAGGACGCCCTTTTCCACCACCACATCGGCCGTGCAGGCCAGGCGGTCGAGATCGAAGTGCAGGTCGGGCCGCAGCGGTGCGTCGAAGCGCACCTCGGCGCGGCAGGTGCCCTGCAGGTGCCGGTGGCCGATGAAGTCCTGGCCGAAGTCCTTGAACTCGGCGAACAGGTGGTGGATGTCGATGCCGTTCAGGGAGGCGCGTACGGCCAGGGGGTAGGCGGCCGGTGCACGGCCGTCCAGCGCGATGGCCCCGGCCACCGATCCCCCCGCGGTGGTGAAGCGCACGGGCTCGGCGCGCAGCACGCGGTCGGCCAGCACCACGCGGCCGCTGATGCCGGTGGCGGAGAAGCCCTCGTACACCAGCTGTGCCACGCGCACGTTCAGGTCCAGGGCCAGGGAGGCCGGCAGGGTGAGGTCGGCCGGCCCGTCGCCGCCACCCTGCACCCAGCGGGCCAGGTCGATCCGCTCGGCCGAACCGGACGCGGTGATGGCCAGCGGCTGCCCCTCCAGCAGCAGGTAGGGCAGCAGGCCTTGCAGCGTGCCGGAGAGTTGCACCCGGTCGCCCTGCACGTTGGCCACCAGGCGCTGCACCCGGGCGTCGCGGCCTTCCATCGTCAGGTCGGCGTCCACTTCGGTGATGGCCAGGCCCCCGCCGTGCAGCGTGAGGGTGGCGCCGCGCAGGCTCACGGTGCCGCCGGTGGAAAGGGCCTGCAGGTCGCGGGCCTTCAACTTGTCCAGGCGGGGCAGGGTGCCCCGTGCGGTGAGGTCGGCCCGCAGGCGCCCCCGGGTTTGCTGCAGGCTGTCCAGCCGCAGGAAACGCAACAGTGCGCCCAGGTCCAGATCGGCCTTGAGCCCCGCATCCACCCGCGCCGCGTTGCCGCCCCGCAGGTGCAGCTGGCCGCCGAGGGTGCCGCCGCCGCCATGGGCCCGCAGGTCGCGCACCTTCAGTTCGGCCAGGGTGCCGTCGCCGGTGAGGGCCACGTCGGCCCGTCCGTGCACCTTTTCGAAGGTGGCCCCGGTGTGGCGTTCGCGGAAGCGGCCGTCGCGCACGGCGAGCTGGAGGGCCAGGGCCGGCGGGGTGCCGCCGCCGATGGTGCCGGCATAGCGGGCCACCACATCGGCCTCGCCCTTCAGGCCGTAGGGGTGCAGCGGCCGGGTGAGCTCCGGGGGCAGCAGCGCCAGCAGCCGCTCCAACGCGCACCCGTCGGTGGCGGCGCGCAGGTCGAGGAACAGGCCGTCGGCCTCGGGCACCACGGCCAGCGTGCTGTTGAGGCGCACCCCGCCGCTGTTCACTTCGCCGTTGGTGATGCGGAAGGCACCGTCGGCGTCCCCGAAGGTCATGGTCAGCAGCACCTCGGCCTCGCGGTCGGCCAGGATGCGGCGGGGGCCCTGGTGCCAATCGAGCAGGTGCAGGTGGCCTTCGGCGCGCAGGCTGTTGGGCCCCTGGCCCAGGGTGCCGCGCAGGGCGATGCGGTCGCTGGCGCCGGTGACCTCGGTGGCGCTGCCTCCGTGGCGGTAGCGCACCCACAGGTCCTCCAGGGTGAGCCGTTCCAAGGGCAGGCGCCCGCCGGCCAGGCTGTCGGTGCGCCAGATGCGGTAGTTGGGCCGGCCCAGCGCGTCGTGGGCGATGTGGGCGCGCACACCCTCGCCATGGATGCGGCGGATGCCGTAGTTGCCGGTGAGGAGCTCCGCGAGGTTGAAGTCCAGGTAAAGGTCCTTCACATGGAGCAGGCTGTCGGCCGCGGCGCTGTCGGCGCGCACCTCGCGCACGAACACCCCTTGCAGGTGGAGGCTGGCCAGGGGGAAGCGGCGCAGCAGGGTGAGGTCGATGTGCTGCACCTGCACCGGCGTGGCCAGCTGGGCGTTGAGCAGGCCCAGCAGGCGGGCCTTCACCTCGTCCTCGTACAGGGTGGCCACCACCGCCAGGGCCCCGGCGAAGAGGACCAGCAGCGCGCTGCCCCACAGGAGGACGCGGCGGAGGGAACGGGCGAGCACCTTCAACAAAGGTCCGGGGGCATGGGGGCCTGCCGACGCCGCGAAGGGGCGGCTCATCCACAGGCGCTTGTTACCACCGAATAACGTGCCAGCGGCCCCGGTGGTCTGTAGGGCGGTGGCGGGTTACCTTCGCGGCCCTGCGCCGGGCGCGACCCCATAGTTCAATGGATAGAATAGGAGTTTCCTAAACTCTTGATCCAGGTTCGACTCCTGGTGGGGTCACCAGCCCGGCCCTCCTGCGACCCGAGCCCTGCCTTCCGGCCCTCCCCCCGATGATCGAGCACCGCGGTATCCTGCTGAGCGAGGACCTCTTCGAGAAGCGCTTCGTGTGCGACCTGTCGGCGTGCAAGGGCGCCTGCTGCGAGCAGGGCGACAGCGGCGCACCGCTCACCCCCGAGGAGGCCCGCTTGATCGGGAAGCACTACGCCGCGTTGCAGCCGTACATGACCGCCCGCGGCCGCAAGGCCGTGAAGGACCAGGGCCACACCAGCCTGGTGGACAGCGACGGCGAGCTGGTGACCCCGCTCGTGGGCGAGTACCAGGAATGCGTCTTCGCGAAGCGCAATGCCCAAGGCATCTGGATGTGCGGCATCGAGCAGGCGTACCGCAACGGCGAGGTGCCTTTCAACAAGCCCATCAGCTGCCACCTGTACCCCATCCGGGTGGTGAAGCTCCGGGAGACCGACGGCCTGAACTACGAGCGGTGGGACATCTGTGCGCCGGCCTGTGCCTGTGGCGAGCGGTTGGAGGTGCCGGTGTTCCGCTTCCTGAAGAGCGCCCTGGTGCGGGCCTATGGACAGGCGTGGTACGATGGGCTGGAGGAGGTGTACGAGGCCTGGCGGAAGCGCCCGGTGAAGAAGGCCCGCAAGGCGACCACCCGGCGTGCGCGTCCTGAACGCGGCGGCTGACCGTGGTTTGCCGTCATCGGCCGCGTATGAGCAGCATCCCTCGGGCGCGAGCGCGGGCCGCAGGGCGGGTACCCCTTGCCGATCGGGCGATGCAGGCCGTGCGCGGCGTGTACAGCCCATGCACCGCGTGGTCCGCGAGCAGGGCCGTGCCCTGCCGCACCAGCCGCGAACGTTGCGCCGCCTCCCCCGGGCACGCGCCCGCCACAGTGCCGCCCGGCCCGTCGTGGCCACGCGTGGACCCGCGTCCCCCAAGGCTTCGCGCCGTTGTTGAGGGATCGTGAAAAGAAAAGGCTTGCACGGATCGGGAGGCGATCCCCCGCCCGATCGGCGCAGGGTATGGGCGCGTGTTGACAACTTGGGAAACATCCCGCGGTGCGATCCTTGGCGGCGGCGGCCTGCGGGGCCACTTTTGTGAGCCCGGGACGAGCCGACCGCGGACCGCCGCCGGGACCCTGAACATCACGCGCAAGAAAGAATGGGGCTGGCACCCAAGGAGATGCCCTTCCCCGCCCCCAAGGACCGACCCCGATGGACACCCCCAAGCAGACCCAGATGAGCCTCGACGACGTGCTGACCACCCGCAGCGACGCGGCCAACGAACCCCTGTTGAAGGAGAACAAGGACCGCTTCGTCCTGTTCCCCATCCAGCACCACGACATCTGGAACTTCTACAAAAAGCATGAGGCCAGCTTCTGGACCGCCGAGGAGATCGACCTGAGTCCCGACCTGGTGGACTGGAACACCAAGCTCAACGACGACGAGCGCTTCTTCATCAAGCACGTGCTGGCCTTCTTCGCCGCCAGCGACGGCATCGTGAACGAGAACCTGGCCGTCAACTTCCTCAACGAAGTGCAATACCCGGAGGCCCGCTGCTTCTACGGGTTCCAGGTGATGATGGAGAACATCCACAGCGAGACCTACAGCCTGCTGATCGACACCTACATCAAGGACCCGCTGGAGAAGGACCGCCTGCTGCACGCCATCGACACGGTGGACTGCGTGAAGAAGAAGGCCGAGTGGGCGTTGCGCTGGATCGGTAAGGGCAGCTTCGCCGAGCGCCTCATCGCCTTCGCCGCCGTGGAGGGCATCTTCTTCAGCGGCAGCTTCTGCAGCATCTTCTGGCTCAAGAAGCGCGGCCTGATGCCCGGCCTCAGCTTCAGCAACGAGCTCATCAGCCGTGACGAGGGCCTGCACTGCGACTTCGCCTGCCTGCTCTACACCAGGCACCTCGCCCACCGGTTGCCCAAGAAGACCGTGGAGACCATCATCAAGGACGCCGTGGAGATCGAGAAGGAGTTCGTCACCGATGCGCTGCCGGTCAACCTCATCGGCATGAACGCCAAGCTCATGCAGCAGTACATCGAGTTCGTGGCCGACCGCCTGCTGCTGGAGCTGGGCAACGAGAAGGTGTACCACGCCACCAATCCCTTCGACTTCATGGACATGATCAGCCTGCAGGGCAAGACCAACTTCTTCGAGAAGCGGGTGGGCGAATACCAGAAGGCGGGCGTGATGACCCAAAGCAAGGAGGCGAACAAGTTCAGCCTCGACGCCGATTTCTGAACCCCGGCCGAAGGAGCGCCCCTGCCCCATGCGATCGCCTGCGAACGAGGGAACGCCGATCGGGACCCTGGACGGTCCCACCGCCCCGATCCCACATCCAACGGTTGAAGAAGAGGCTGCGGAGCGGGGCCGGGAGGAGGGGCCCCGGCGCCATCTTACCGGTCGGTAACGGACGAAAAAACCAACACGGGGGCAGGCGGGAGCCGGGCCTCCGGAAACAAGGAAAAGGAACCATGTACGTCATCAAACGCGACGGCCGCCGGGAGGCGGTGAAATTCGACAAGATCACCGCCCGGGTGAAGAAGCTGTGCTACGGGCTGGACCCCCTGGTGGACGCCACGGCGCTGACCATGAAGGTGATCGAAGGCATCTACGACGGGGTCACCACCACCGAACTGGACAACCTGGCCGCCGAGGTGGCCGCCACCATGACGGTGCGCCACCCGGACTATGCGCAGCTCGCCAGCCGCATCGCCGTCAGCAACCTGCACAAGAACACCAAGAAGTCCTTCAGCGAGACCATGAAGGACCTGCACGGGTACATCGACCCCCGCACGGGCGAGCATGCCGGCCTCATCGCCGACGACGTGTGGGCCATCATCCGCGACCATGCCGAGGTGCTGGACAGCGCCATCATCTACGACCGCGATTTCACCTACGACTTCTTCGGCTTCAAGACCCTGGAGCGCAGCTACCTGCTGAAGCTGGACGGCCGGGTGGTGGAGCGCCCGCAGCACCTGCTGATGCGCGTGGCCGTGGGCATCCACAAGGCCGACATCGACAGCGTGATCGCCACCTACAACGACCTCAGCGAGGGCTGGTACACCCACGCCACGCCCACGCTCTTCAACGCCGGCACGCCCAAGCCGCAGATGAGCAGCTGCTTCCTGCTGCAGCTCAAGGAGGACAGCATCAGCGGCATCTACGACACGCTGAAGCAGTGCGCGCAGATCAGCCAGAGCGCCGGCGGCATCGGCCTGAGCGTGCACAACCTGCGCGCCAAGGGCAGCTACATCAAGGGCACCAACGGCACCAGCAACGGCATCGTCCCCATGCTGCGCGTGTTCAACGACACGGCCCGCTACGTGGACCAGGGCGGCGGCAAGCGCAAGGGCAGCTTCGCGATCTACCTGGAGCCCTGGCATGCCGACATCGAGGATTTCCTGGACCTGAAGAAGAACCACGGCAAGGAGGAGCTGCGGGCGCGCGACCTCTTCTACGCCCTGTGGATCCCCGACCTGTTCATGAAGCGCGTGGAGCAGAACGGCGACTGGACGCTGATGTGCCCCAACGAGTGCCCCGGCCTGAGCGACACGCACAGCGAGGAGTTCGAGGCCCTGTACGAGCGGTACGAGGCCGAGGGCCGCGGCCGCCGCACCATCAAGGCACAGGACCTGTGGTTCCGCGTGCTGGAGAGCCAGATCGAGACCGGCACCCCCTACATCCTCTTCAAGGACGCCGCCAACCGCAAGAGCAACCAGCGCAACCTGGGCACCATCAAGAGCTCCAACCTCTGCACCGAGATCATCGAGTACACCAGTGCCGACGAGGTCGCCGTGTGCAACCTGGGCTCCATCGCCCTGCCCAAGTTCGTCCACAAGGGCCGCTTCGACCACGACAAGCTCTTCGAGGTCACCATGCGCCTGACGCGGAACCTCAACCGCATCATCGACAACAACCACTACCCCATCCCCGAGGCGCGCCGCAGCAACATGCGCCACCGCCCCATCGGCATCGGGGTGCAGGGCCTGGCCGACGCCTTCATCCTCATGCGCTACCCCTTCGACAGCGTGGAGGCCAAGGTGCTGAACCGGGAGATCTTCGAGACCATCCACTACGCCGCCCTCACCGCCAGCAAGGACCTGGCCAGGGAGGAGGGCCCCTACGAGACCTACGCCGGCAGCCCCATCAGCCAGGGCATCCTGCAGCCCGACATGTGGGGTGTGCGCCCCAGCGACCGCTGGGAGTGGGATGCGCTGCGCGCCGAGATCAAACAGTACGGCGTGCGCAACAGCCTGCTGCTGGCCCCCATGCCCACGGCCAGCACCGCCCAGATCCTGGGCAACAACGAGTGCTTCGAACCCTACACGAGCAACCTGTACACGCGGCGCGTGCTCAGCGGTGAGTTCATCGTGGTGAACAAATACCTGCTGCGCGACCTGGTGAAGCTGGGCCTGTGGAGCGAGGAGCTCAAGAACAAGATCATCGCCAGCAACGGCAGCGTGGCCCACATCCCGGAGATCCCCCAGAACCTCAAGGACCTTTACAAGACCGCCTGGGAGATCAGCCAGAAGGTGATCATCGACATGGCCGCCGACCGTGGCGCGTACATCTGCCAGAGCCAGAGCCTGAACATCTTCATGGAGAACGTGAACTTCGCCAAGCTCACCAGCATGCACTTCTACGGCTGGAAGGCGGGGCTGAAGACCGGCATGTACTACCTGCGCACCAAGGCCGCCACCGACGCCATCAAGTTCACCCTGGACAAGAGCAAATTGGCCCAACCCCAAGCCGAGGCCGCTGTCCCCGCCGCCGAGGCCGTGGTGGAGCCCGTGCTCAGCGCACCCACCGTCACCGGGCCCGTGGCCGCGGAACTGGCCGGCCAACGCGCCGCCGCCCTCGGCCAGGCCCAGGCCCAGATCGCCTGCAGCCTGGACAACCCGGACAGCTGCGAGATGTGCAGTGGGTAGGACGAGCCGAATGAACGGAACAAGGGAGAGCGGCTCGAGTGGCCGCTTTTCCATGCGCGGCCGGACCGCCAATGATCCGTGCCAGCGATCGGATCGGCACACTGGACCGCGCCCGTGCGAAATGCCGCATACCCGCACATCCTTGCACACCTGCTCCCCTCCGTCCCTGCACGATGAACGCCCGCTCCAGGCCGCTGGTGCTGTAAGTTTGAAGCATGCGCGCCCCGATCATCGCCGGCCTGCTGTGCCTGATCGCAGGCGACAGTGAGGCACAGCAGGAGGCGGCGGCATCGGGCGGGGAGGCCACCGGTCCCGGCGGCACCGTGAGCTGGACCATCGGCCAGGTGGCCGACTTGCGGGCCGACGGCACGGGCGGCACGGCCCTCGAGGGCGTGCAGCAGCCCTTCGATGGGCTGCCCACCGGCACAGCACCGCCGCCGCCGGCACCATCGCCCTTGGTGTGGCCCACCCTCGCCCGGCAAGCCGTGCATGTGGACCTGCGCGATCCGGCGGTGCGGTCGGTACGGGTCCAGGTCCTGGACGCCCTGGGGCGCGTGGTGTTGGAACACCGGGCCCGGCAGGTCTGCACCACCGTGCCGATCGACGGTCTGGCGGCCGGCCGCTACCTGCTGCGCCTCACCGGCAATGGCCGACCGGCCGGCACCTTCGACCTGATCAAGACCCACGACCCATGAGGATCCCCCTTCTCCTATGCGCCGGCCTGTGTGCTGCGCTGTCGCAAGCTCAGGCCCCCGGCCTCATGAGCTACCAGGCCGTGGTGCGCGACGCCACCAACACGCTGGTGGTGAACGCCCCCGTGGGCATGCGAGTGAGCATCGTGCAGGGCACGGCCAACGGCCCGGAGGTGTATGCGGAGACGCACACCCCGCAGAGCAATGCCAACGGGCTGGTGACCGTGGCGATCGGCGGGGGCGTGGTGGAGACCGGCAGCATGGCCGCCATCGATTGGGCCGCCGGCCCCTACTTCGTGCGCACCGAGACCGACCCGGCCGGCGGCACGGCGTACAGCATCACCGGTGTGCAGCAGTTGCTGAGCGTGCCCTATGCGCTGTACGCGGCCAATGGCGGCACGCAGGGCCCGCCGGGTCCTCCGGGTCCGCAGGGGCCGGTGGGTCCGCAGGGCCCGAGCGCCTGCGACCTGGTGCGCACGCGCGACGGACGTGCGGTGGTGTACACGACCGACGCCGCGTACGGCTTCAGCAACAACGCGTTCGGCGCCAGCGCGTGGGTGTCCACCACGCTGGACGGCCCGGTGCTGGGCGCGGCCGCTTCGGATACCATCGCGGTGGTGTACACGGCCACCACGGCCTACGCCTTCGGGCCCACCAGTACGGGCAGCACCGGCTGGGTGTCCACGGCGCTCAACGGCAGCCCCCTGGGCGCGGTGGCATCCACCGGCCGCGTGGTGGTGTACACCGATGCGGCGGGTCACGGCGTCGGTCGCACGGGCACGGGCAGCACCGGATGGACCTCCATCGCCTTCAACGGCGTGCCGCTGGGCCATCAGGCCAGCGGCAACCGGGTGGTGGTGTACACCGCCGTCGGCGCGTACGGCTTCGGCATCACCGGCACGGGCAGCAGCGGTTGGTCCAGCACCACCCTGTCCACACCGCCCGACGGCAGCGTGGGCACGCGGTAGGGAAGCACGGTCGGACCGCTCCCGCGATGTGCGGACCGGTCGGGGACGGGCGCAGGCCGCACCATGAGGACTACCTTCGCGCCCCGCCACGTCGCAGCATTCCAGGACGTTGACGAACCCGCCATGAGCACCAACGAAGACAAGCTTAAGACCCTCATCGGCCATGCCAAGGAGTATGGCTACGTGTTCCCCAGCAGCGAGATCTACGACGGCCTGAGCGCCACCTACGACTACGGTCCGTACGGCGTGGAGCTCAAGAACAACATCCGCCGCTACTGGTGGGAGGCCATGACCAAGCTGCACGAGAACATCGTGGGCATCGACGCGGCCATCTTCATGCACCCCACCACGTGGAAGGCCAGCGGCCACGTGGACGCCTTCAACGATCCGCTGATCGACAACAAGGACAGCAAGAAGCGCTACCGCGCCGACGTGTTGCTCGAAGAGCACATGGCCAAGTACGCCGAAAAGATCGAGAAGGAGGTGGAGAAGGGCCGCAAGAAGTTCGGCGAGGCCTTCGACGAGGCGCAGTTCCGCGCCACCAACCCCAACGTGAAGCGCGCCCAGGAGCGCATCGACGCCGTGGAGGGCCGCATGAAGACCGCGCTCGACGCGAACGACCTGGTGGCACTGCGCCAGTTGATCCTGGACGAGGAGATCAAGTGCCCGATCAGCGGCACCGCCAACTGGACCGAGGTGCGCCAGTTCAACCTGATGTTCGCCACCGAACTGGGCAGCGTGAGCGGCGAGAGCAGCACCATCTACCTGCGGCCCGAGACCGCCCAGGGCATCTTCGTGAACTTCCTCAACGTGCAGAAGAGCGCACGCATGAAGATCCCCTTCGGCATCGCGCAGACCGGCAAGGCCTTCCGCAACGAGATCGTGGCGCGCCAGTTCATCTTCCGCATGCGCGAGTTCGAGCAGATGGAGATGCAGTTCTTCGTGAAGCCCGGTACCGAGATGGAGTGGTACAACGCGTGGAAGGAGAAGCGCATCGCCTGGCACAAGGCCCTGGGCCTGCCCGCGGAGAACTACCGCTTCCACGACCACATCAAGCTGGCACACTACGCCAACGCCGCCTGCGACATCGAGTTCAAGTTCCCCATGGGCTTCAAGGAGCTCGAGGGCATCCACAGCCGCACCGATTTCGACCTGGGCAACCACGAGAAGTACAGCGGCAAGAAGCTGCGCTACTTCGACACCGAGACCAACGAGAGCTACGTGCCCTACGTGGTGGAGACCTCCATCGGCCTGGACCGCATGTTCCTCGCCGTGCTCAGCGCGGCCTTCCAGGTGGAGCAGCTGCCCAACGGCGAAACGCGCGACGTGCTGCGCATCCCCGCGCCGCTGGCCCCGGTGAAGGTGGCCGTGCTGCCGCTGGTGAGGAAGGACGGCCTGCCGGAGAAGGCCCGCGCCATCATCGACACGCTGAAGTTGGACCACAACTGCCAGTACGACGACAAGGACAGCATCGGCAAGCGCTACCGCCGCCAGGATGCCATCGGCACGCCCTACTGCATCACCGTGGACCACGAAACGCTCACCACCGACACGGTGACCATCCGCGAACGCGATACCATGGCGCAGGAGCGCGTGGCCATCGGCGAGCTGCCCCGCATCGTGGGTGAGAAGGTGGACCTGCGCGGGTTGCTGCGGAAGCTGTGAGGCTGGCGATCACGCCAATTCCATAACCGCGGAACTTCCTTCCTCCGTTTCCTGAACGAAGTCCAGGATCTGCTGTTGCTTCATGATAAGAAGTGACGCGATCGCCGCATACCTCGGGTTCCGCAAGGTCAGCAGCAACACCTTCGGAGGGAACCCGTAGAGGGCCGCCAACTGCACAAAATCGTGGTCAAAGGTCACCAGAACGAGATCGTGGGCGCGTGCATGTTCCCAGATCGCCTTGTCCCCCTTCAGGCCCTGGATCGCGGAGACATGGCATGTCCCCGGAAAGACCTCCTGCACCGAACGCTGCACCCGGTACGAGATATTCTCGTCAAGCAGCAGCTTCACGTGGCCCGCCTCAACGTTTGTTCCCGTTCTGCGGCATAGGCCAAGCACGCTCGGATGTCCGCCTCGGTCAATTGCGGGAAATCGTCGCGGATCTCCTGGTGCGTCATCCCGGCTGCCAACCAGCTGAGCACGTCATACACGGCAATGCGCGTATCGCGGACACAAGGCTTGCCGAACCGGCGATCCGGGTCGATGGTGATGATGTCACGGTAGTCCATGGCCATGGACTTCAAAGTTACTTCCCGAACCGCACCATGGGAAAGCGCCGCTGACCGATTCCGGCCTACCGCAGGAAATCGCTCACCGCCTCGCTGATCGAGGCCTTCACTCCGGCCCAGGTCTGCCCTTTCAGGCTGACGGGATCCTCGCTGTCCTCGGCATCCTTGAACCAAGTGATGGCCGACGGAATGCTGATCGCGATGGAATGGTCGGGGTATTTGCGGCGGTGCCATTCCATGATCTTCGGCAGTCCATGCGTCCGGAGCAACAGGTCGAGGTCGAAGAAGTCCTTCTTCTTGGCCCGGTGCAGGATGGCCTGGACCTTCATCGGCGCGATATCGGCATCAGCGTACATGCGGAAGCCTTCACGTTCCTCCACCGGTGCAATGCACGGATGGGGAAAATGGATCAGGTCCACCTTCACCTCATCGATGAAGCCGAAAACAGCCCATTTGGCCCGCTGGTCCTTGCGGTAACTGAATCTTTCGCCGAAGCGGGTCTCCAGTTCCTTGGTCACTGCATCGGTATCCATCGGCCGGGTGCTGAACAGGTCGATATCGACCGAAATGCGATGCCCGTAACGCAGTGCCAACGCGGTGCCGCCCACCAAGGCATGATCTCCCAGCACGGGAACCCGCGCCAGCTCCCTCAATACGGGAAGGACCCGGGGCGGGAGCGCATTGCAGTGTAGCATCGGAACTTCTCCAGTGGTTCACCCACCACGGCACTGGCCAAATAGATGGTCTGCTCCGGCAGGTACTTCGCCTCCAGCAGCGCCGTGCGCACCTTCTCATCGCCGTAGTAGCGGCGGCACTGGCGGATGTCCTCCACGTCGCCCCGCTCGAACACACGCTCGATCACGAAGCGCCATTTGGCATCGAGGTCCATGCGGTCGTAGTCCACATCCCAGAAGATGCGGCGGTCCAGCACGGGCCAGGGCTTGGGCATGCAGCGAAGGTACGGGGCGGGCCGGGGTCCACGGGGCGTTGACATGCGAGCCGTGGCGGGGCCCCTATCTTCGTTCGCATGACCACGGCCAGCCTGATCGACCGGCAGTACTGTCCCTCGCTCACCCGCTATGAACGATGGCCCACGCGCGCGGTGCGTGTGGGCGGCATCGGCATCGGCGGCGACCATCCCATCCGGGTGCAGAGCATGACCACCACGGACACCATGGACACCGCCGCCACCGTGGCCCAGAGCATCCGCATGATCGAAGCGGGCTGCGAACTGGTGCGCATCACCGCGCCCAGCAGGGACGAGGCGGAGAACCTGGCGGAGATCAAGAAGCGCATCCGCGCCGCCGGCTTCGACACCCCGCTGGTGGCCGACATCCACTTCACGCCCAACGCCGCCGAGACCGCCGCACGCATCGTGGAGAAGGTGCGCATCAACCCCGGCAACTACGCCGACAAGAAGAAGTTCGATGTGCGCGAGTACACCGATGCCCAATACGATGCGGAGCTCGAACGCATCCGCAAGCGCTTCCTGCCCCTGGTGCACATCTGCAAGGAGAACGGCACGGCCATGCGCATCGGCACCAACCACGGCAGCCTCAGCGACCGCATCCTGAACCGCTACGGCGATACGCCGCTGGGCATGGTGGAGAGCGCCTTCGAGTTCCTGCGCATCTGCCGCGACGAAGGATATCATGACATCGTGCTGAGCATGAAGGCCAGCAACCCGCAGGTGATGGTGCAGGCCTACCGGCTGCTCGTGCACCGGATGATGGAGCAGGGCTGGGACTACCCGTTGCACCTTGGTGTCACCGAGGCCGGTGATGGCGAGGACGGCCGCGTGAAGAGCGCCGTGGGCATCGGGGCGCTGCTGGAGGACGGCCTGGGCGACACCATCCGTGTGAGCCTCACCGAGGACCCCGAGGCGGAGATCCCCGTGGCCAAAGCCCTGGCCGACCGGTACAGCGTGCGACGCGGGCACGACCCCATCCCCGAGGTGCACCGGCTGCCCATCGACCCCTTCGGCCACACGCGCCGGACGGCCCGCGAGGTGCTCAACCTCGGTGCGCGGCATGTGCCCGTGGTCGTCGCCGACCTGAGCACCAAGGCCCGGATCACCCCCGCCACGCTGTTCCCCTGGGGCTATCACTACAGTGTGCCGCTGGACAAGTGGCACCTCACCGATCAGGCCTGCGACTACCTTTTTCTGGGCGACCATCACCTGGACTTCGAGCTCCCCGGCACCCTGAGCGTGGTGCAGGAGCACGGCACCTGGCTGAAGGACCGCAACAAACCGCGCCACTATCCGCTGGTGTCCGCGGCGGACCTCCTGGCGAACGTGCCCGTGCACCGCGACCTCAACTTCGTGTACGCCACCCTGAAGGACCTCACGGCCGAGCTCATCGCGGCGCTGGACGAGGACGACAGCTGCGTGCTGCTGCTCGACACCCTGAACGGACACGGCCTGGCCGAACAGCGCGCCGCCTTCTTCCGCCTGCTGGAGGCCAAGTGCACCGTGCCGGTGGTCATCGGCCGCGACTACGTGAACCTCGATCCCGAGCACCTGATGCTGCACGCCAGCACCGACCTGGGCGCGCTCTTGCTCGACGGCCTGGGCGATGGGGTGATGATCTGCCCGGAGAACAGCGGCGGCGACGATGTGGTGTGCCGCACCGCCTTCGGCATCCTGCAGGCCACGCGCACCCGAATCAGCAAGACCGAATACATCAGCTGCCCCAGCTGCGGCCGCACGCTGTTCGACCTTCAGGAGACCACGGCGCGGATCCGCGCACGGACCAGCCACCTCAAGGGGGTCAAGATCGGGATCATGGGCTGCATCGTGAACGGCCCCGGGGAGATGGCCGACGCGGACTTCGGCTATGTGGGCACGGGCCCCGGCGTGGTCACCCTGTACCGGGAGAAGGATGTGGTGAAGCGCAACGTGCCGAGCGCCGACGCGGTGGACGAGCTGATCGCCCTGATCAAGCAGCACGGCATGTGGGTGGAGCCCGCCTGAGGGCGGCCACCGGGCATGTCGTGCATTCGGGGGCTTCCGCTCAGCGTGCCATGGCGGTGCTGTCCACGGGGGGCGTGGCAGGGGCCGCAGGGCGCCGCAGGGCGACCACCGCGGTGATCAGGAGCACGATCAGGGCGGCTTGGATGAGGGTGCGGGTCTTCGGTTCCATGGGTGTTCGGATCGGGCTTGAGGGCCTCGTTCGGTCCTCATACGGCCGCCGAATGCGAGGTATGCACCGATCCGACGGGTCTGCCATGCCCACCCACCAAGGGGCCGGTCCGGTCGACGGATCCCGAAGGGGGCGGGACGGGCGGCGGGCTTCGGCCCGCAGCTCACCCCGCCGCGGGCCCCAGGTATTGCTTCAAGGCCTGCACGTATTGTTCAAAGGCCTTCAAGCCTTTGGCGGACAGTGCGCAGCGCGTGTTCGGGTAGTTGTCCTTGAAGGTCTTCTTCACGGTGATGTAGCCCGCATCCTTCAGGTTGGTGATCTGCACGCTGAGGTTGCCGCGCGTGGCCCCGGTCTTCTCCAACAAGAAGGTGAAGTCCGCACTGTCCACGCTCACCAACAGGCTCACCACCGCCAGCCGCAGCTGGTTGTGCAGCACCGGGTCAAGCGGGGCGAAGGCCATCCTCCTGGCGTTTGAGCATGGCTCCGGGAACGATGTAGCCGAAGAGCATCGCGCAGCAATACAGCACGCAGAGGACCGCGCGGTCCTGCACGAAGAACATCGCCGTGCCGATCGCCCAGAACAGCACCCCGCCCAGCACCAAGGGTCTGAACCGCATGATCCGCCCCGTCAGAAAGGTGGGCAGTCCGGTGAGGATGGTGATCCCCGGGCCGGGGTCCATCCCCTTCGTGGCACCGCCCACGATGGTGAGCAGCAGGGTGATGACAAAGGCCGCCCAGACCGCGCCGACGATCCCGTCCATGGGATTGGACACGACCTCTTTGCGGCCCAAGGACGCACCGCGGACCGCACTGATGAGCCCGCCGGCAAGGCCGGCGATGCCCCACGGAAGTCCTTGGGCCATGGCCGGCCCCAGGTCGCGCAACAGGTAGGTGGCCAGCATGGCCGCGATCAGAAGAAAGCCCCACAGCAGGAAGAAGAAGCTGATGCGACTGAAACTCTGCTTGGCCTGGCCGATCATGGTCTCGATCAGCCGAAGGCTCTCGGTAGGGGTGAGTTGTTGTTCCATGGTCGGGGTGTTCCAAGGGTTGGTTGGGCAAACATAAATATGTTTATGATATAAACCAAATTGTTCACTTTCCAACCGATCGTGATCACGCGCCAGGGAAGTGGGGTGGGCTCGCTCCGGGCCGGCCAACGCGCGGGTATCAGAACACGACCGGCCGCACCTCCCTGCCTCCGGCCTGGTCCAGGGCCAGCAGCAGGCGGTCGCGTTCGCGTTGGAAGGCATCACGGTGCGCCGCGGCCACGGGCTCGGCGCTGGGGAACTCCTCGCGCCGGTGGTCCACCTGCTTGCCGTTCTTCCAGAAGCGGAAGCATACGTGGGGGCCGGTGGCCAGGCCCGTGCTGCCCACCTCGCCGATGGTCTGGCCCTGTTGCACCCGTTGGCCGGTCCGCACGAGGATCTTGCGCATGTGCAGGTACTGCGTGCTGTAGGTCCCGTTGTGGCGCAGCTTCACATAGTTCCCGTTGCCCGCCGTGTAGCCTGCCTTCTCCACCACGCCGTCGCCCACCGCGAGGATGGGCGTTCCGTACGGTGCGGCATAGTCGGTGCCCAGGTGGGCCTTGAACCGTTTCTGCACCGGATGGAAGCGCCGCATGCTGAAGCCCGAACTGATGCGGCTGTACTTCAACGGCGCCTTCAGGAAAGCCTTGCGCAGGCTGTTGCCCTCCCCGTCGAAGTACGCCTCCTTGCCGCCCTCGGGTGCGAAGAGGAACGCCTCGCGGGCCTGATCGCCGCCGTGGTAACGTGCGGCCAGGATCCGGGGTGGACCGTACGGCGCGCCGTCCACGCGCTGTTCCAGGAACACCACGGTGAAGCGGTCGCCCTTCTGGATGCGGTAGAAGTCCACGGTCCAGGCGAAGACCTCGGCGAGTTGCAGGCTCAGCAACGGATCCACCCCGGCCCGGGCCAGGTCGTTGTACAGCGCACCTGTCACCGCCACTTCCACACTGCGCTCGGTGGTGATGATCGGCCGGCGGTGCACATGCACCCCCAGCGGCAGGGTGGTGGTGAAGACCACGTGCTCCACGGCATCGGCCTCGTACACGAAGTAGCGCAACTGGCGGTGGGCGTCGTCCGTGAAGATGAAGGCGATGGGATGGCCCGCGCGCATGCGCCGTACGTCGAAGACGCCGTCGGCCAGGCGCACCAGGCTGTCCACCAGCGGGTAGGGAACGCCGTGCGCCGCCAGCAGATCGCCGAAGGTGCTGCCGCTGTGCACCTTGGCGCGTTCCACCACGAAGCCGTCCAGGGGGATGCCGTACGCGCTTGGTGGGTCGGGCAGCGTGTCCTCGACCGCGGCCGTGGCGGGGTCGGGCACGTATTCCACCGGCGGTGCCAGGTCCACGGTCAACACGATGGCGAGCACCAGCACCAGCATGCCGGCCAGGGTGCCCCACAGGCGGATCCTCCTCATGGGCGGACAAGAAACAGCATGGCCCACGGAGCCAACGCCCGCAGGGCCGCGATCATTTCAACGGTGCGCTGGGGATAGCGCGGTCACTCCACCCGGGCGAGGGGATGCACCAGCCCTTCGTGTCCGCTCAGTTCCATCTTGATGGAGCCCACCAGCACCTTGGCCTTGGCCAGCACCGGGATGCGGTTGCCGTCATCGGTGATCCAGACGTTGAGGTCGTCGTTGGTGGCGAAGATGCGGCCCTCCTGCACCACGGGCTGGAATTTCAGGCAGCGGTAACGGCCGTTGCGGATCCGGATGGTCTCGCGGCCCACGTAGCGCATGCGCAGGGGCCACAGCTCGTCGTCCAGAAAGCAGGGGATGGTGAACTCCTGCCCCGGCGCGACGTTGGACAGGTCGAGGGTGCGGGCATAGTAGAACGCGCTGAGCATGTCCTGCACATGCAACGGCACGGTGTGCGTGCGCTGCTTCTGGGTGGTCACCACCTGCTTGTGCTGCAGGTACACATAGTCCTGGGTGAAGGTGTAGCCCCCCTCGTTCACGCTGCGCTTGAAGATCCAGGGGAACACGCCGTCGCGGTCGAACCAGGTGTCGTAGCGGTCGTCCACCTTGTAGAAGAGGTTGAACGCGCCCAGGCTGCGGCCCACGCCCTTGGCATGCAGCAGCGGGCGGCCTTCCATGCGCAGGTCGCTCTCCTGCAGCTCCAGCACGGCCTCGCCGGCGTCCATCAGGCCGTAGTGCACCACGTAGGTGAGCTTTTCGCCGGGCCTGAAGGCGTTGTGGGCCACGGTGCGCAGCGCGGCCCCGTGGTCCAGGGCGCCCACGGGCACAGGCGCCTGCGCCCGGCCCAGGCCCAGGCCCAGCACCAGGGCACCGAAAAGGGATCCGTGACGGAACATGGCCTCCACCACGCAAAGGTGATGCCGATCGGTGCCGTCCGGTCCGCCCGCGCCCCGCCCCGGGTCGTGCGGGGCGCACGGCACGCACCGCTACACCACGATGTTCACGATGCGCCGGGGCACCACGATCACCTTCTTCGGGGCCTTGCCGTCCAGCCGGGCCAGCACCTCGGGGTCGGCCAGCACCTGCGCCTCCACCTCATCCTTGCTCAGGCCGATGGGGAGCGCCAGTTGCAGGCGCGTCTTCCCGTTGAAGCTGATCGGATAGCTGAAGCTGTCCTCCACAAGGTGTTCGGCCTCCCACGTCGGCCAGGGTGCATCGGCGATGCCCTCCCGGTGACCCAGCTTCTCCCACAATTCCTCGGCGATGTGCGGTGCGAAAGGCGAAAGGGCGATGGTGAGCGGCTCCAGCACCGCGCGCTTGTTGCACTTCAGCGTGTGCAGTTCGTTCACCGCGATCATGAACTGCGACACGCATGTGTTGAAGCTCATCTTCGGGATGTCCTCGGTCACCTTCTTCAACGTGGCGTGCAATACCTTCAATTCAGCCTTGGTCGCTGCATCGTCGCTCACGTGTATCGGGTCGCCCCCGCCCGCCTTCGCTGAAGCTACGGCGGACTCGTGGGTCGACGGTACAGATTGATCTGGGCCGGCACCTGCGTGGAAGAGGTTCCAGAACTTCCGCAGGAAACGGAAGGTGCCTTCGATGCCGTGGGTGTCCCACGGCTTGCTCTGCTCCAAGGGGCCCAGGAACATCTCGTAGAGCCGCAGTGTGTCGGCCCCGTACTTGGCGATGATGTCGTCCGGGTTCACCACGTTGAACTTGGACTTGGACATCTTCTCGACCACGGGTTTCAGTTCGATGACCGGAGCGTCCAGGTAATAGTCGCGGAAAGCGGAAATGGAACGCGTTCTATTCGCTCCCTCTTCGTTGATCCAATATCTGCCATCGCGGAAGGTGACATGGTCCACCGGATAGTTACGCTCGAAGGCCCCTTCCACTTTGTTGTTCAGTGCCAGAAGGCGATAATGTTCCTCGCCGTTCCTGGATGATGCCAGAACATTCGCCATCATGCTCATCCCCTGGACCATCCCCTGGTTCACCAGCTTCTTGACCGGCTCGTCGAAGGGCACCAGGCCGAGGTCATGGAGGAACTTGGTCCAGAAGCGGAAGTAGAGCAGGTGGCCGGTGGCGTGCTCGCTGCCGCCGATGTACAGGTCCACTTGGCCCCAATGGTCGATGGCTTCCTTGGCCACGAAGCGCTCTGCGTTGTGCGGGTCCATGTACCGCAGGAAGTACCAACTGCTGCCGGCCCAGCCGGGCATGGTGGTGGTCTCCAGCGGATGGCCCTCGTAGGCCCAGTTCTTGGCACGGGCCAGCGGCGGTTCGCCGCTCTCGGTGGGCAGGAATTTGTCCACCTCCGGCAGCACCAGCGGCAGCGCGCTTTCCGGCAGGGGGTAGGGGATGTCGTCCTTGTAATAGATGGGGATCGGTTCGCCCCAGTAGCGTTGGCGGCCGAAGGCGGCATCGCGCAGGCGGAAGTTCACCTTGCCCGTGCCGGCACCGATCCGCTCCAACTCTTCAATGGCGCGGGTGATCGCCTGTGGCACCTTCAGACCCTTGAGGAAGCCTTCGCTGCAGATGGTGGCGTCCTTGCGCTCATCGGCCTCCTTGTCGATGTCGGCGCCTTCCGTGACCGCGATGATGGGCAGGCCGAAATGTTTGGCGAAGCGCCAGTCGCGCTGGTCGCCGCCGGGCACGGCCATCACCGCGCCGGTGCCGTAGCCGCCCAGCACGTAATCGCCCACCCACACGGGGATGTCGGCCCCGGTGAAGGGATGCTTGGCGTAGCTGCCGGTGAAGACGCCGCTCACCTTGTCCACCTCGGCCTGGCGCTCGCGCTCGCTACGGTTCTTGGCCGTGGCCACATAGGCCTCCACCTCGGCGCGCCGATCGGGTGTGGTGAACTTGGGAACGAGCACATGCTCCGGCGCCAGCGTGAGGAAGCTGACCCCGAAGAGCGTATCGGGCCGGGTGGTGAAGACCTCGATGAAGTCGTCGCCGAGGGGGAAGCGCACGGTGGCGCCTTCGCTCCTCCCGATCCAGTTGCGCTGCGCCTCCTTGATGCTCTCGCTCCAGTCAAGGCCGTCCAGGCCGTCGAGCAGGCGCTGGGCGTAGGCGGTGATGCGCAGGCTCCATTGCGGCATGCGCTTGCGCTCCACGGGATGGCCGCCGCGCTCGCTCACGCCGTCCTTCACTTCATCGTTGGCCAGCACGGTGCCCAGGGCCGGGCACCAGTTCACCCACGCATCGCTGAGGTAGGCCAGGCGGAAGTGCTGCAGCACCATTTGCCTGGTGCGCTCGTCGAAGCCCTTCCATTCGTCCGCGGTGAAGGGGCCGATGAACTCCTCGGTGTCGCCCGTCAGCACGTCGGCATCCTGGCCCTGGCAGCCCTGCCGCTCGAAGCGGGCCACCAGTTCGGCGATGGGCCGGGCCTTGTCGGCGCGCGGGTCGTACCAGCTGTTGAAGAGCTGCAGGAAGATCCACTGGGTCCACTTGTAGAAGGCGGGGTCGCTGGTGCGCACCTCGCGGTCCCAGTCGAAGCTGAAGCCGATGGCATCGAGCTGTTGGCGGTAGCGTGCGGCGTTCTCCTCGGTGGTCTTGGCGGGATGCTGTCCCGTTTGGATGGCGTACTGCTCGGCGGGCAGGCCGAAGCTGTCGTAGCCCATGGGGTGTAGCACGTTGAAGCCGCGATGGCGCATGTGGCGGGCCACGATGTCGCTGGCGATGTAGCCCAGCGGATGGCCCACGTGCAGGCCGGCGCCGCTGGGGTAGGGGAACATGTCCAGCACGTAGTACTTGGGCCGGGCGGGGTCCCGTTCCACGCGGTAGGTGCCGCGCTTGCGCCACTGCTCCCGCCACTTCCGCTCGATGTCCGTGTGCTCGTAGGCCATGTCCTCGGGTTCGCTGCGCGAAAGTAGCGGACCGGCCGCGGCGGGTATCTTCGCGGCCATGGCCATGGAGCGACCCTACCGGCGCCGCACGCGCACGGCCACGGTGGGCACGGTGGTGGGCATCGCGCTGGTGCTGTTCATGCTGGGGGTGCTGGGTTTCCTGGTGCTGAACGCGCGCGCGCTGGACCGCTACTTCAAGGAGCATGTGCGGGTGGATGTGTTCCTGAAGCGGGGCCTGAAGGAGACCGACGTGATGCAGTTCCGCAAGGCGCTGGACACCGAGCCGTGGGTGCTGGAGACACGCTACGTGACGGCCGATGAGGCGGCCGAACGGCTGAAGCAGGACCTGGGCGAGGACTTCCTGGGGGTGCTGGGCAGCAACCCGCTGCTGGCGAGCATAGAACTGCGGCTGGCGGCCACGCACGCCCATCCGGACAGTGTGCAATGGGTGGTGGAGCACCTGCAGCAGGACCCGCGCACGCACGAGGTGGCCTACAACGCGGCGGTGGTGCGCAACATCCAGGCGAACATGGGCAAGCTGGGACTGGCCGTGCTGGGCTTCAGCATCCTGCTGCTGATCATCGCCGTGGCGTTGATCAACAACACCATCCGGCTGGCGGTGTACAGCCAGCGCTTCCTGATCCGCACCATGCACCTGGTGGGTGCCACGCGGTGGTTCATCCAGCGGCCCTTCCTGGGGCAGAGCCTCTGGCAGGGTGTGCTCAGCGCGGTGTTGGCCATCGGCCTGCTGGTGCTCACCCTGCGCCTGGCCCTGCGCGCGGTGCCCGACCTGCTGGCCTTCACCGACGCCCCCACCCTGGCCCTGCTCTTCGCGGCCGTGCTGCTGCTGGGCCTGTTGATCTCCCTGGCCAGCACCTGGTTCGCCGTGCGGCGCTACCTTCGCATGTCCGCCGAGGACGTACACTGGAGCTGAACCCCCGACCCGCATGGCCGCGCACGACGACAACGAGATGCCCTTCACCCGCGTGAACTACCGCCTGCTGCTGGTCGGCCTGGGCATCGTGGTGCTCGGTTTCATCCTGATGGCCGGCGGGGGCACGGGCGACCCCGAGGCGTTCGACGCAGCGGCCATCTTCAGCGCACGCCGCATCACCCTGGCCCCCTTGGTGGCCCTGGCCGGCTACCTCTTCATCTTCTACGCCATCCTGAAGCGCCCGGCGCGCTAGTCGGCGGCCATGGGCATCCTGGAGGCCATCGTGCTGGCCATCATCGAGGGCCTCACGGAGTTCCTGCCCGTGAGCAGCACCGGCCACATGATCATCGGCTCCACGCTGATGGGCATCGCCCACGACGACTTCGTGAAGTTGTTCACCGTGGCCATCCAGTTCGGGGCCATCCTCAGCGTCGTGGTCCTCTACTGGAAGCGCTTCCTGGTGGGCATCGACCTGTACCTGAAGCTGCTGGCGGGTTTCCTGCCGGCGGTGGCGATGGGCCTGCTGTTCAAGGACCACATCGATGCGCTGCTGGAGAACGTCACCGTCGTGGCCCTGGCGCTGCTGGTCGGCGGGGTGGTGTTCCTGTTCATCGACCGTTGGGCGCCCGGGGGCCGGGACAGCGACGGGGGGACGGTGACCTACCGGCAGGCCCTGCTCATCGGGTGCTTTCAATGCCTGGCCATGGTGCCCGGGGTGAGCCGTTCGGCGGCCACCCTCATCGGCGGCATGGCCCAGGGCCTGAGCCGCAGGCACGCGGCCGAGTTCAGCTTCCTGCTGGCGGTGCCCACCATGTTCGCGGCGACCGTCAAGAGCCTCTACGACTACTTGGGCGACGGCGGCGCCTTCACCAGTGCCCACATGCGCCTGTTCGCCATCGGCAACGTGGTGGCCTTCGTGGTGGCGCTGCTGGCCATCAAGGCCTTCATCGCCTACCTGCAACGCCATGGGCTGGCCGCCTTCGGCTGGTACCGCATCGCCCTGGGCGGCCTGCTCTTGCTGCTGCTGGCCCTGGGGCTGCCCCTGCAACTGGTGTGAGCCCATGGCCGACCCGGGACCCATCGACCTGGAGGGCGGCGGCCTGCTGCTGGTGGACAAGCCGGTGGGTTGGACCAGCTTCGACGTGGTGGGCAAACTGCGCGGTGCCCTCAATTCCCTGGCCGGCCGCCGGGTGAAGGTGGGCCATGCCGGCACCCTGGACCCCCTGGCCAGCGGCCTGCTGGTGCTGGCCTACGGGCGGCGCACCAAGGACCTGCCCGGCCTCACGGGCCTGGACAAGACCTATGTGGGCACCCTCACCCTGGGGGAGGTGACCCCTTCGCAGGACGGCGAGACACCGGCGGTCGCGCACGGGCCTTGGGAGCACCTGGACCGCCGCGCCGTGGAGGCCGTGCTGCCGCGGTTCACCGGCGCATTGCTCCAACGCCCACCGCTGTACAGCGCCAAGCATCACAAGGGCGAGCGTGCCTACTTCCTGGCCCGCGACGGCCGGACCGCCGAGATGGAGCCGGTGCAGGTGAACGTGCACCACCTGGCCGTGCTGGACATGGACGGGCCGCGGGTCACCTTCACGGCCACCGTGGGTAAGGGCACTTATATCCGCACCCTGGCGCACGACATCGGGCAGGCCCTGGGCTGCGGCGCCTGGCTCAGCGCCCTGCGCCGCACGCGCATCGCCCAGCTGGACGTGGCGGACGCCCTGCCGCCGGCGGAACTGGCCCAGCGCATCGCGCCCCGGTGAGGTGCCGGTCGGGTTATCAACAGCCTAAGTGTCTATCTCTCAGGGATTTTCACATTTCCTTAACGATCGCATTATCTTCGCCGCCCCTTCCACCGAACGACGGGCCCGTAAGCCACGCCAGACCATGAAACTCACCGCATTCAAGTTCAACCTGCCCAAGGAGCAGATCGCCCTCTACCCCACCAAGGACCGCGACGGCAGCAAGCTGATGGTGCTGCACCGCAAGGACGGCAAGATCGAGCACAAGAAGTTCAAGGATATCATCAACTACTTCGACGAGGGCGACACCTTCATCCTGAACGACACCAAGGTGTTCCCCGCGCGCATGTGGGGCAACAAGGAGAAGACCGGGGCCAAGATCGAGGTGTTCATGCTGCGCGAACTGAACCGCGACAGCCTGCTGTGGGACGTGATCGTGGACCCGGCCCGCAAGATCCGCATCGGCAACAAGCTGTACTTCGGCAAGGACGATGAACTGGTGGCCGAGGTGATCGACAACACCACCAGCCGGGGGCGCACCCTGCGCTTCCTTTTCGACGGCACGTACGAGGAGTTCAAGCAGGCCATCACCGAGATGGGTGAGACGCCCCTGCCGCGCTACATCAAGCGCGACACCGAGCCCAGCGACGCCGAGCGCTACCAGACCATCTTTGCCCGCCACGAGGGCGCGGTGGCGGCGCCCACCGCCGGGCTTCATTTCAGCCGCGAGCTCATGAAGCGCATGGAGCTCAAGGGCATCCACTTCGCGCACATCACCCTGCACGTGGGCCTGGGCACCTTCCGCCCCGTGGAGGTCGAGGACCTCACCAAGCACAAGATGGACAGCGAGCAGGCCATCATCACCCGCGAAGCGTGCGACGTGGTGAACCGGGCCAAGGATGCGCGCAAGAAGGTGTGCTGCGTGGGCACCACCACCATGCGGGCCATCGAGAGCAGCGTCAGCACCCAGAACCACCTGAAGCCCTTCAACGGCTGGACCAACAAGTTCATCTTCCCGCCGTACGACTTCAGCATCGCCGACCGCATGATCACCAACTTCCACATGCCCGAGAGCACGCTGCTGATGCAGGTGGCCGCATTCGGGGGCTACGACCATGTGTGGAACGCCTACAAGGTGGCCTTGAAGGAGAAGTACCGCTTCCTGAGCTACGGGGATGCGATGTTGATCATTTGAGGTCTTGTAGGGGGTTGCGTGTTGGCGTGTTACGCGTTGGCGTGTTACGCGTTGAGGAGCCCTAGCACGTAACACGCCAACACGCAACACGCGACCTGAGTTCGACATCCCTCGTGCCATGGCGGTGAACAAGCATGCCATCATCGTCGCCGGCGGCTCCGGCAAACGCCTGGGTGGCCCGGTGCCCAAGCAGTTCCAGAGCGTGAAAGGACGTCCGCTGCTGATGTGGACCATCGAGGCCTTCCACCGCCACGACCCGGCCATGCCGTTGATCGTGGTGCTGCCCAGGGAGCACTTCGACATCTGGAAGGCGCTGTGCATGGGGCATCGCTTCATCATCAAGCACGAGGTGGTGGCCGGTGGCGAACAGCGCTGGCACAGCGTGAAGGCCGGGCTGGAGAAGGTGCGGGGCGATGGGCTGGTGGCGGTGCACGATGGCGTGCGTCCCCTGGTGAGCACGGACCTGATCGCCCGCTGCTTCGATGCCGCCGATGCGCAGGCCGCTGCGATCCCCGTGGTGCCCGTGGTGCCCAGCATCCGGGAGACCACGGCGGAAGGCTCCTGTGCCTTGGACCGTTCGCGCCTGCTGGCCGTGCAAACGCCGCAATGCTTCCACACCGACCTGCTGCGCAAAGCCTTCGAGCAGCCCTACGACAGTGCCTTCACCGATGAAGCCACCTTGGTGGAGCGGCTCGGGGTGAAGGTGACGCTGGTGGAAGGCGAGGAGCACAACATCAAGGTGACAACGAGCGTGGATATGCGGGTGGCGGAGGTGCTGCTGGGGTAGCGCCGGCTTTGCCTGTAACTTTGAAAGGTGCGCATCTATCTGGACACGTCGGTATTGGGTGGCTGCTTCGACGAGGAATTCGAGGAGTGGTCCGTTCCATTGATGGAAGCGGTAAGGAGTGGGCGGTATAAGGCGGTGATCTCGGAGGTTACTGAAATGGAGCTTCGCTATGCCCCGGATAGTGTGAAGGGTCTCGTGCAAGCCATTCCGTCCAAACAGATGGAGGTCCATGTGCTTTCGGAAGAGGCCAAGGAGCTGGCTGCGGCCTACATCAAGGAGAAGGTCGTGCCCCGCAAGTCCATGGCCGATACGCAGCACATTGCGGTGGCCTCCATCGCTCGGGTCGACCTGCTGGTCAGTTGGAATTTCAAGCACATCGTCAACTACGATCGGATCCGCCTGTATAACGCCGTCAACCTCAAGCTCGGATACCCTTTGCTGGAGATCCGCAGCCCCAGAGATCTGATCTCATGAAAAAGCGAACCAAACGATTCGATGCCGTGCTCATGGTCCGCGAGATCCGCGAAGCCATGTACCGCAAGGCGAACGACCCCGACTTCGAACCCAAGGAACTGGCCCGGATCAAGGCGAAGTGGTCCAAGCTACTGGCTGAGCAGGAGAAACCACGAACGAAGAACGCTGCGTGACGACGAGCGTGGATATGCGGGTGGCGGAATCTTTATTGACCTGAAAAGCCGCCGAACGAATGAGCTCCACCGACATCCGCTCCCTCTCCCCCGACGAGATCAAGTCCCTCGTCGCGGACCTCGGTGAGAAACCCTACCGCGCCAAACAATTGTGGGAGTGGCTGTGGAAGAGGAAGGCCCGCTCGTTCGAGGACATGAGCGACCTGCCGAAGGCCTTCCGCGCCCGGTTGGCGGAGCGCACGGTGCTGCGTCCGCTCGTGCTGGTGGAGGAACAGCGCAGCAGCGACGGCACGGTGAAGTGCGCGTTCAAGACCTGGGATGGCCACGTGGTGGAGGGCGTGCTGATCCCCACGCCCACGCGGCTCACCGCCTGCATCAGCAGCCAGATCGGCTGCAGCCTCGCGTGCAGCTTCTGCGCCACGGGCAAGCTCAAGCGCATCCGCAACCTCGACGCACAGGAGATCTACGACCAGGTTGTGCTGATCGATGGACTGGCGCACAAGTACTACAGCGAGGGTCTGACCAACATCGTGTACATGGGCATGGGCGAGCCGCTGCTCAACTACGCCAACACCCTGCGCAGCGCGGAGCGTATCACCGCCGAGGACGGGCTGGGCATGAGCGCACGACGCATCACGGTGAGCACGGCGGGCATCGCCAAGATGATCCGCAAGCTGGCCGACGATGGCGCCCGGTTCAACCTGGCGCTCTCGCTGCACGCCGCCAACGATGCCAAGCGCGACCGCATCATGCCCATCAACGAGCAGAACACCCTCGCCGAGCTGAAGGACGCACTGCGCTACTACACCCGCACCACGCGCAAGGAGGTCACCTTCGAGTACATCCTGCTGCGCGGCTTCAACGACTCACTGGCCGATGCGCAGGAACTTGTGCGCTACGCCAGCGACGTGCATGCCAAGGTGAACCTGATCGAGTACAACCCCATCGACGAGGGCGGCTTCGGGCGCACCGACAGCAAGGATGCCGAGGCCTTCCAGCAATACCTCGACCGGAAGGGCATCATGGCGCGCATCCGCCGCAGCCGCGGCCGGGACATCGACGCGGCTTGCGGGCAGTTGGCCAACAAGAACGAACCCGCACTGAAGGACGGCGAGCGGGTGATGAAATAGGGCCTTCGCCCGGAACGCGGCCATCGGCCTCAGCCTCAGAACCCGAGCCCCACCTTCACCCCGAGGAAGAAGGCCGGTACGATGTCGTTGCTCGGCTCCTCGGTGTAGCGGTACTGGGGCGGCTCATCGGTGGAGTTGGGGTCGGGGTCCAGCACCAGCGTCTCCTTCACCAGGTTCAGGCCCCGGTTCCGCAGCGCCACGCCGCCGTACACGTCGAAGAGCCAGTTGCTGCTGGCGCTCAGCAACTGGTAACCGCAGAGCAACCGGATGTCGTTGTAGATGCGCTGGTCCCGGTGCTTGATCGTGCTGAACGAGCCGTCCGCATTGCGCTCCTTGATGTCCTTGACGTATTCGATGTGCGCGAAGCCCAGCTGCGTGTACCAGCCCTGCGGTTCGATGTCGTCCGTGTGGTACCAGCGCAGGCCCAGGTGGTAGGTGGGTTTGGCAATGATGTTGGTGCCTGCACCATAGTCGTCCGCATCCCCGCCACCGCTGGTGAAGTTGAGGTTGAGGTAATCGCGCCAGGTGAAGCCCACCCCCGCCTCCACGCTGAGGCGGTGCGTGAGCGCGCGTTCGTACATCAACGGGATCTCGCCGCGGAAGAAGAGCAGCGGATTGAGCTTCAGGGCGTTCTTCACGCACTTCACGGTGTCCCACTTGGCGGCCACCATGTCGCGGTAGAGGAGCACACCGGTCTTCTTGCGGGCCGGCTTGCCCTGGGCCATGGCCGGGGTGGCCAGCAGCAGGGCCACGACCGCGACGAGCAGCGGCAGGGTACGGTGCCGGGCGGTGTGCATGTGCACGAAAGTACGGTGCGGCTCCCGACCGTTCCCTCCATGCGGCGCCGTCCCCCCCGCCCGGATGCTGGAAGCCGGTACGGTCGATGAGGGGGGCGGGGCCCGGGGGCAGGCATCCGGCGGCCGGTGGCACGCGGGCGGGGCCTATCTTCGCGCTCCCAACACCCACCCAGGTGGCGGAATCGGTAGACGCGCTGGTCTCAAACACCAGTGAAGCAATTCGTGCGGGTTCGAGTCCCGCCCTGGGTACTGGATCCATGGGCTCCCACCGCCCGTCGCATGCAGCAGGACGCACTGGTCTATCCCGACCCCGCCAAGCAGGAACGCTATGACCGGGCCTACATGCGCATGGCGCTGGAGTGGGCCAAGCTGAGCCATTGCCGGCGCAAACAGGTGGGCGCGCTGATCGTGAAGGACGGCATGCTGATCAGCGACGGTTACAACGGCACGCCCACGGGGTTCCCCAACGCGTGCGAGGATGAGAACGGCCTCACCCTGTGGTACGTGCTGCACGCCGAGGCCAACGCCATCATGAAGGTGGCCCGCAGCACCAACGATGCCCGGGGTTCCACGTTGTACCTGACGCATTCGCCCTGCAAGGAGTGCAGCAAGCTGATCCTGCAGGCCGGCATCCGGCGCCTGGTGTACCTCCATCCGTACAAGGACCCCTCCGGCCTGGAACTGCTGGAACGCGGCGGCGTGGTCCTGTTGCACTTGGACCCGGACCTGGCATGAGGGACCGGCGCATCATCCATCCCGTGGTGCCGCTGCTGCTGAGCCTGGCGTTGGTGGCCGGGCTGTTCATCGGCCATGGTTCGCAGCGCAGCGACACGCCACTGCCGGCCCTGTTCACCGTGCGGGGCGCCGGCCCGTCGGACAAGGTGGAACAGGTGCTGGACCTGATCGACCGGCAATATGTGGACACCGTGGCCAAGGCCCTTCTGGTGGAGGAGGTGATCCAGGACCTGCTGCAGCGCCTGGACCCGCACAGCTACTACATCAGCGCTGAAGAACTGCGCGCGGCCCAGGAGCCTTTGGAGGGCAGCTTCGAGGGCATCGGGGTGGAGTTCGCCATCCAGCACGACACGGTGGTGGTGATCGCCCCGGTGGAAGGTGGCCCCAGCGCTGCACTGGGCATCCGGGCCGGCGACCGCATCGTGGCGGCCGACAACCGGTCCCTGACCGGCAAGGAGATCACCAACGAACAGGTCATGGAGCGCCTGCGCGGTCCCGGAGGCAGCACGGTCGTTGTCACCATCGTGCGCAGGGGCCAGGAGAAGCCCTTCCAGGTCACCATCCGGCGCGGCAAGATCCCCATCACCAGTGTGGCGGTGAGCCTGCTGCGCCCCGGCGGCACCGGCTACCTCAAGCTGGTGCGCTTCGCACGCACCACCCATCAGGAGTTCGTGGAGGCCGCCCGGGCCCTGCAGAAGGCGGGCATGCAGCGGCTGGTGCTCGACCTGCGGGGCAACGGCGGGGGCTACCTCAACGCCGCGATCGAACTGGCGGACGAGTTCCTGCCCGAGGGCCGCATGATCGTGTACACCCAGGGCCGTGCCCATCCCCGGCAGGACTACAGGGCAACGCGCAACGGACTGCTGGAGACCGTGCCCCTGGCGGTGCTGATCGACGAGGGCAGCGCCAGCGCCAGCGAGATCCTGGCCGGTGCCGTGCAGGACAACGACCGCGGGGTGATCGTGGGCCGCCGCAGCTTCGGCAAGGGCCTGGTGCAGGAACACCTGGACCTGCCCGACCACAGTGCCGTGCGCCTCACCACCGCACGTTATTACACGCCCAGCGGTCGCAGCATCCAACGGCCGTACGGGGAGGGGATCGACTATGCCGACGACCTGGCCGAGCGCTACGACCACGGGGAGATGCTCCATGCCGACAGTGCCAGGGTCGACTCCGACCAAGTGTACCGCACGCAGGGGGGGCGCGTCGTTTACGGGGGTGGCGGCATCACACCGGACCTCTTCGTGGCCGCCGATACCGCCGGTACCACCCGTTTCCTGAATGAGTTGTTCTTCAGCGGTTCGCTCAATCAGTTCGCCTTCGACGTGGTGGACCGCGACCGGGCCCGATTCGAGGCCTTCGGCGATCCGCTGGTGTTCCGCGACCGGTTCCGGATGGACGAGCAGTTGTGGTCCGACCTGCTGGACCACGCTGCACGTGAAGGTATCGCCGACCGCCCCGCGGAGCGGGTGCGCAGCGCGCAGGTCATCGAACAGCGGCTCAAGGCCGGTATTGCGCGCAACGTCTGGGGCAACGACGGGTTCTACCGCATCCTGCTGGACACGGACAGCATCTTCCTGAAGGCCGACGAGCGCCTGCGCGCCGGTGGTTGACGGGGAGAACGCGGGGCCCGGGAACGAGAAAGGGGCCTTGCGGCCCCCTTCCAGTTCGATCACGTTCGGAGCTTAGTGGCCCACCGCCTTCTTGGCAGCGTCCACGGCGCCTTCCACCTTGGCGGCGGCGCTGTCGACCATGGCACCGGCGGTGCTGTCCACAGCGGCGGCGGCGGCAGCAGCGGCGGCAGCGGCTTCAGCGGCCTTGATGCTGTCCATGCGCAGCACGTTGGCGATGCTGTCGGCAGTGGCTTTGGCCTTGGCCTCCAGCTCTTCAGCGCTCGGACCGCCGCAGGCGACGAGCAGTGCGGCCATGGCGGCCAGCACGGCGAACTTCTTGTTCATTGACGTGGTGGTGTTTTGGTGAAAGTGGCGGCAAAAGTAATGAGCTTCAGCATATTCCAAACATTTTCCGACCGGCGTGGTGGCTATCTTTGTACCGCACCCTCATCACGGACCACATAACCTGTTGAAGATCATGGCATTTCAACTCCCCGAACTTCCCTACCCGCACGCTGCGCTCGAGCCGGTGATCGACACGCTGACCATGCAGATCCACCACGGCAAGCATCATCAGGCCTACGTGACGAACCTGAACAAGGCCATCGAAGGCACGGCGCTGGACGGACGCCCCATTGAGGAGGTGCTCAAAGGGCTGGACATGTCCAACATGGCCGTGCGCAACAACGGCGGCGGGCATTACAACCACAGCCTGTTCTGGACCATCATGGCCCCCAACGCGGGAGGCGCTCCGGGTGGTGAACTGGCCGCGGCGATCGTGGCGGCCTTCGGCTCGTTCGAGGCGTTCAAGGAGAAGTTCGCGGCCGCGGGCGCCACACGTTTCGGCAGCGGCTGGGCATGGCTCTGCGCCCATCCGGGCGGTCGGCTCGAGGTCTGCTCCACCCCCAACCAGGACAATCCGCTGATGCCCAACACCGGCTGCGGTGGTACGCCCATCCTGGGTCTCGATGTGTGGGAGCACGCCTACTACCTGCACTACCAGAACCGCCGGCCGGATTACATCGCCGCCTGGTGGAACGTGGTGAACTGGAAGGAGGTGGAGCGGCGCTACGCCGCCGCGCGGTAGGTGCCGGCCCGGCGGGCCTGATACCTTTGGGCGCATGGGCCGTGCGGCGTGTGTGCTTGTGGCCGCGGCGCTGCTCGGCAACGCTGCGGCCGCGCACGGTGCGGGGCCCTGGGTACCGCTGTGTCCGGCGGCCCCCGCCGGTGATACGCTGCGCCGGGAGCCGGAACGCTTGATCGCCTGTGTGCTGGCCGTGGGTTTGGGCACCTTCGGCGCTCACCGCATCTACCTGGGCACCCGCCCGGGCGTGCCCATTCTTTACGGGGTCACTTTCGGCGGGTTCGGCGTACTGCCCCTGCTGGACCTGGGGCATCTGCTGTTCACCAAGGACCTGGCGCCCTACCGGGGCAACAGGCAGGTGTTCATGTGGGCCAGGCCGCGGCCGCCCGCGACGGCGCCTTAGGAGCCCCAAGGGCTATTCCACCGTGACGCTCTTGGCCAGGTTGCGCGGCTGGTCCACGTTGCAGCCCCGCATCACGGCGATGTGGTAACTGATGAGCTGGAAGGGGATCACGCTCAGCAGCGGCATCAGCGGCTCGGGGGTCTCGGGAATGGGGATCACATGGTCCGCCAGGCCCTGCACCACGGTGTCGCCCTCGGTGACGATGGCGATCACCTTGCCCTTGCGGGCCTTCACCTCCTGGATGTTGCTGACGACCTTTTCGTAGCTGGGTCCTTTCGTGGCGATCACGAACACGGGCATCTCCTCGTCGATGAGGGCGATGGGCCCGTGCTTCATCTCGGCGGCCGGATAGCCCTCGGCATGCACGTAGCTGATCTCCTTGAGCTTGAGCGCCCCCTCCAGGGCCACGGGGAAACTGAAACCCCGTCCCAGGTACAGGGCGTTGGTCGAGTCCTTGTAGATGTCGGCGATGTACTTGATCTGTGCCTCGTTGCGCAGCACGGCCTCCACTTTGGCGGGGATCGCGTCAAGCTCGTTCAGCAGGGCGTGGAACCGGCCTCCGCTGATGGTGCCGCGTTTGTGCCCGATCATCAGGGCCATCAACGTCAGCACGGTCACCTGGGCGGTGAAGGCCTTGGTGCTGGCCACGCCGATCTCGGGCCCGGCGTGCGTGTACGAGCCGGCGTGCGTCACCCGCGCGATGCTGCTACCCACCACGTTGCAGATGCCGATGATGGTGGCGCCACGCCCCTTGGCCAGCTCGATGGCCGCCAGGGTGTCGGCCGTTTCGCCGCTCTGGCTGATGGCGATCACGATGTCGTCCTCGTGGATGATCGGGTTGCGGTAGCGGAACTCGCTGGCGTACTCCACTTCCACGGGGATGCGGGCCAGCTCCTCGAAGAGGTACTCGCCCACCAGGCCCGCGTGCCAGCTGGTGCCGCAGCCCACGATCAGGATGCGCTTGGCCTGCACGAACTTCTGTTCGTAGTCCTTGATGCCGCCCAGCTCCACCTCGCCCGTGGCCGTGTTCAACCGGCCCCGCAGGCTGTCGCGGATGCTGCGCGGCTGCTCATGGATCTCCTTGAGCATGAAATGCTCGTAGCCACCCTTCTCCAAGGCCTCCAGGTGCAGCTCCAGCTCCTGGATGAAGGGCGTCTTCACCTGGTTCTTGATGTTGCGGATCTTCAGCCCGTGCTGGCGGTCGATCACGGCGATCTCGCCATCCTCCAGGTAAACCACGTTCCTGGTGTGCTCCACGATGGGGGTGGCGTCGCTGGCGATGAAGTGTTCACCGCCCTCCCCGATGCCGATCACCAGGGGCGAGCTCTTGCGCGCGGCCACCATCATGTCGGGGTTCTTGCGGTCGAGCACCACGATGGCGTAGGCGCCCACCACGCTCTCCAGGGCCAGGCGCACGGATTCCGCCAGGTCCGTGCCTTCGCTGCGCTGGATGTCGTCGATCAGGTGCACCAGCACCTCGGTGTCGGTGTCGCTGTGGAACACATGGCCCCTGGAGCGCAGTTCCTCCTTGATCGGCGCGTAGTTCTCGATGATGCCGTTGTGGATCAGCGCCAGGTCGCCGCTGGTGCTTTGGTGGGGGTGTGCGTTGATGTCGTTGGGCGGCCCGTGGGTGGCCCAGCGCGTATGGCCGATGCCCAGTGTGCCCTGGTGCCCATGACCGTTCACATGGGCCTCCAGGTCGCTCACCTTGCCCTGGCATTTGTGGATGGTGAGCGCGCCCTCGTTCAGCAGGGCCACGCCCGCGCTGTCATAGCCCCGGTATTCCAGGCGGCGCAGGCCGTTGATCAGGATGGGGTAGGCCTGCTTGTCGCCCAGGTAGGCTACGATACCGCACATGGCCGCTCAGTAGGTGGTAAAAGTAAGGATGAGCCGCATGGGGTCCTCGGGGTCCAGCGGGCCGCGCAGCACGGTGCGGTCCACGGCCACCCCGCCGTTGCCCGGAACGATGGAGAGGCCGGTGTTGGGGTAGGCCCCGTTGAGGAGCCGCTGCATGTAGCGGGTGATGACGAAGCGGTACACCCCATCGTCCGCGTCGAGCTCGCCACCGATGGAGAGCCCGGCGCTCAGCTGGTCGGGGAGCAGCAGGTCCTCACCGTCCTCGTTGGTGCGGAACACGAAGAGGGAGGTCGAGGGCGGCAGTGCGTCGGGCCAGTCGCCGCGCACAGGCACCACCAGCTCGGCCTTGGCCAGGGCATGCAGGCCCCGGTCCGGATAGTCCAAGATGTGCGGCACCGCCAGCCTGGTGCGCAGGCCGCCGAGGGATTGGAGGTAGCAGGCGGTGCCCAGGGCGGTATCGGCCAGTGCTTCCGGAAGGCCGGGCTCCACGGCCGCGCCGTGCCCGTGTTCCATCAGGGTGTAGCGCACGCAGTTCTCGTTGATGAGCAGGTCGAAGCTCAGGGTGTCCTCGGCGCCGGGCAGGGTGTTGCGGTAGTACAGGGTGAGCCGGCTTTCGGCCAGCAGCAGGTTGAGGTAGAGGATCCCGCCCTGGCCCGGCATCTGGCCGGGGTTGTCCACCCCGATCAACAGGCCCTTGAGGTGGTTCAGGAAGGCGGCGTTGTCCACCATGTCCGCGGTGCCGAAGCGCCCCAGCAACCGTTGGCCGAACGCGGGGTCGAGGGGTATGCGCAATTGGGTCCCGAGGGTATCCCCGCCCACCACGGGGCGCACGTCGGGACGGGGGGTGATCAGGCCGCTGTGCGCCCGCACCAGGTCGTCCGGGAGCGTGGCGGGCACATCGTCCACCCGGTAGGTGCTGTCCAGGGATAGGGCGTCGGTGATCTCGTGGACCGTGAAGTGCTGTGCGCTCAGGTCGCCGTAGCCCGGCGTGCTGGGCTCGAAGCGCAGGGCCAGCACCGCCGAATCGATCACCAGGCCGCTGTTGTCCTGCCCGGCGCCCACGTTGTTGGTGCTCAGGCGCACCTGGGTCACGATCCGCGCGCGCACCGTGCCGAAGCGCGGGTCCACATAACTGCCCAGCGCGTTGCGGCTCAATCCGTTGGTCTTGACCGGCTGTTCGCGCACCGTCCAGGCTAGCAGGGTGGTGCTGTCGGACACCACCACGCCCAAGGTGTCGGCCGGGCCGATGAGGTCACGGCCCAGTTCGGCTTCGGGCCGTTTGCAGGCGGCCAGGGCCAGCAGGGCCAGGGAGCCCAGCAGCACACCGGCGCTGCGGAAGGGTGGGGGCGCGGCCAAGGCGATCACACCAGGGCTTCCTCCAGCACGCTTTGGTAGAACTCGGCGTGGGCCGTGACCAGCTCATCGGCCGCCGGGTACGCCATCACCGGCTTTCCACCGGTCTTGATGGCGCTCTCCAGACCCTTGCCCAGTTTGGCGCTGCCCTTTACCACGGCATCGCTCAGTTCGATGCCGAACTTGTACAGCTCGTCCGTGGTGGGCTTCGCCAGGCCCTTGAAGAGATCCTTGGAGAAGCCCTCCAGCTCCAGCTTGCGCGCCAGCCCCTTGTCCAGCGGTTCGGCTTTCTCGTCGTACACGCTGAACACCAGCTTGGCGTTCTCGAAGTGGGGGTCGTCGTTGAAGTGATGCTTCACATAAAGGGGCACGAAGGCCGTCATCCAGCCGTGGCAGTGGATGATGTCCGGCACCCAGCCCAGCTTGCGCACGGTCTCCAGCACACCGCGGCAGAAGAAGAGCGCCCTTTCGTCGTTGTCGGGATGGAACACACCGTCGCTGTCGTTCCAGGTGCACTTGCGCTTGAAGTACTCCTCGTTGTCGATGAAGTACACCTGCATGCGCGCGCTGGGCACGCTGGCCACCTTGATCAGCAGGGCGTGGTCCGTGTCGTTGATGATCAGGTTCATGCCGCTGAGGCGGATGACCTCGTGCAACTGGTGCCGGCGCTCGTTGATGCAACCGAACTTGGGCATGAAGACCCGGATCTCGTTGCCGCACTCCAGGATGCCCTGGGGAAGCTGGCGCGTGGCCTGGGCCATCTGATGGTCCTCCAAGAACGGGTGGATCGACTGGGCTATGGTCAGGACTTTCACGTTCTTGAGGCTCATCGGCAAGGGGTAAGGGAAAACGGGTACAAAAATATAGACTTTTCAGCCGACCTTCAACCGCAACAGCTAGCTTGGCGCCCCGCCGTCACGACGTTTCCCCTTGTCGGACAGGGGATTCCGGACCCATGGACCATTGCGTCGACCCCATCAAGGTGGCCGCCTGGCAGGCCGAACGCCGGCGTCGGGGCGAGCGCATCGGCTTCGTACCCACGATGGGCGCGCTGCATGCCGGCCATCTCGCCTTGGTGCAGGAGGCGCGGCGGCGGTGCGACCGGGTGGTGGTGAGCATCTTCGTGAACCCCCTGCAGTTCAACAATCCCGAGGACCTGGCGCGGTATCCCCGGCAGCCCGAGGCCGACGCCGGACTGTTGCGCACTGCGGGCTGCGACCTGCTCTTCACGCCCGAGGCCGAGGGGATCTTCCGCGACCATCGGCCCCGGGAATACGACCTGGGCGGCCTGGACCTGCACTGGGAGGGTCCGGACCGGCCGGGGCATTTCCAAGGGGTGGTGAACGTGGTGGAACGGCTCTTCCACTATGTGCGGCCCGACATGGCCTTCTTCGGGGAGAAGGACCGCCAGCAGCTCACCATCATCAGGCACGTGGCACGCAGCCTGCACTGGCCGGAGGACATAGTGGCGTGTCCCACCCAACGCGAGGCCGATGGCCTGGCCATGAGCAGCCGTAACCAGCGGCTGGACCCGGCCGACCGGGCCCGGGCACCGCTGTTGTACCAGGCGTTGCAAGCCGTGGCCCGTGCCGCCTTCCGCAGTACCGTGGACCAGGCGCGCCAGGCCGGCCTGGACGTACTGGCCTCCGACCCGGCCATCCGGCCGGACCATCTCGGCATCGCCCACCCCGCGACCCTGGCACCGATCGACGGGTGGGACGGGCTCCAGGAGGCCGTTGTCCTGGTGGCCGCCCGGGTGGGCCCGGTACGTCTGATCGACAACCTGGTCCTGCAGCGGGATGGGCCGGGCGGCGATACCTTTGCCGCCCGCCATCCGCGGCATCCCCATGACCATTGAAGTCCTTCGCGCCAAGATCCACCGCGTTCGTGTCACCGAGGCTGAGATCAACTACATCGGCAGCATCACCCTGGACGAGGACCTGATCGATGCCGCCGGCCTGGTGGAGGGCGAAAAGGTGCAGGTGCTCAACGTCAACAACGGCGACCGGCTGTACACCTACGTCATCAAGGGCGCGCGGGGCAGCGGGGTGGTCTGCCTCAACGGCCCGGCGGCCCGGCGGGTGACCGTGGGCGACATCGTGATCGTGGTGGCCTATGCGCACATGACCATCGAGGAGGCCCGCAGCCACCGCCCCACGGTGATCTTCCCGGACGAGCGCACCAACAAGCTCGTTCCATAAGGACATGCGTAAGGCGGTGGTGGGCACCCTGAAAGTGGCGGTGCCCATCGCCCTGGGGATCGGGCTGGTGCTCCACTTCTACCGCCAGCTGGACGAGGCGCAGCGGGCCGCGCTCTTCGACGCCTTCGGCCGGGCCTCCGTGCCGTGGCTGTTGTGGAGCAACCTGCTGGGTTGGCTGAGCCACGTGAGCCGCGCCTGGCGCTGGCGCTATCTGCTGCGGCACATGGGCCATGCGCCCGGTTTCTGGTCCTGCTACCATGCCGTGATGGGCGGCTACTTCATGAACATGCTGCTTCCCCGCGCCGGCGAGGCCAGTCGCGCCGCCATGCTGTACCGGTCCGAGGGGGTGCCTTTCGAGAAGGGCTTCGGCACCATCCTGGCCGAGCGAGCCGTGGACATGGTGATGCTCCTGGGCATCGCGGGCCTCACCCTGCTGCTGCAGGCCGACAAGCTGGACCTGTTCCGGCAGCGCATCGCGACCTTCCGGGCCCAGCAGGGACCGGCCGCCGAGGAGGGCGGAACGGGGTGGTGGCTGCTGGCGCTGCTGGGCGCCGCGGCCCTGGCGGCGACCTATCTGCTCCTGCAACGCCCGGCGGCGCGTGCCCGGCTGCGGGACGCTGTGCGCGGCTTCGCCGAGGGGATGCGTTCCATCCTGCGCACCCCGGACAAGGGGCCCTTCCTGTTCCACACCGTGCTCATCTGGGTGCTGTACGTGGCCATGTTCGCCGTGGGTTTCCTGGCCCTGCCCGAAACACGCACGGTGCCGGCCGCGGGGGTCATGGCCGGCTTCATCGCCGGGTCGGTGGGCATCGTGCTGGTGCAGGGCGGCATCGGGGCCTACCCGGCATTCGTGGCCTTGATCGTCAGCGTGTACATGACCGGTGGCGACGGCACCCTGATCCGCCCGGAGGCCCTGGCGATGGGATGGCTGCTGTGGGTGGCGCAAACGCTCATGATCATCAGCCTGGGAGGCCTCTCGCTACTTTTGGCCGCGCGCAAGCGTAGCAGCCCATGACCGCCGAAACCGCCCCCGCCCCCGTGCACCCTCATCTGACGGACCGCGCCGGAGCGGTGCGCCTGGCCCATGTGTGGCGTGTGAAGGGTGACCGCATCGTGTTCACCAACGGGTGCTTCGACCTGCTGCACCGCGGCCATGTGGCGTACCTGGAAGAAGCCGCCGCCCTGGGCGACAGGCTGGTGGTGGGCATCAACAGCGACGCCAGTGTGCGGCGCCTGGGCAAGGGCCCCGACCGCCCGCTGAACGACGAACTGAGCCGGGCCCTGGTGGTGGCCGCCTTGCGCTGCGTGGACGCCGTGGTCATCTTCGAGGAGGACACCCCCCTGGAACTGATCACCGCCATCCGGCCCGATGTGCTGACCAAGGGCGGCGATTGGAAACCCGAGCAGATCGTGGGCGCCGATGTGGTGAAAGCCCACGGCGGCAGCGTGCACAGTCTGAAGTTCGTGGAAGGCTTTTCCACCACCGCCCTGGTCGAGCGGGTCCGCAAGGGCTGAGACCGTCCGCCATGCGTTGTCGCTCGGCCCAAGGGCATGTTGTTCATCGGCCCGGCACTTTGCGCCCCGGGAAGGGCCACCGCGCCATGCGGCCGATCACCGCTTCTGCTCCGGGCCTGACCTGAACCGACGCCATGGCCAAGGTGCGTTCCCAATACGTCTGCCAGAATTGCGGTTCGGCCTTTCCACAGTGGCTGGGCCAATGCCCTGGCTGCAAGCAGTGGAACACCCTGGCCGAGGAGGTGCGCGACCGCGTGGAGGAGAAGCGCGGGACCCCGGCCAGCGTGAAAGGCCGTACGGCCAGGCCCGTGGCCATCGGCGACATTCCCGCACAGGAGGGTCCGCGGATCCCGCTCAGCGACGGTGAGCTGGCCCGGGTGCTTGGCGGTGGCCTGGTGCCCGGCAGCATCACGCTCATCGGCGGCGAACCGGGCATCGGCAAGAGCACCCTGCTGCTGCAAACGGCCCTGCGCGACCCGCAACTGCGGACCCTGTACATCTCCGGTGAGGAGAGCGAGCACCAGGTGAGGATGCGGGCGGAGCGGCTGGGCGTGGCGCGTAACGAGCCGCACGTAACGGGTGGCCGATCGTTCGGGGACGGGTCCCCGGCTCGCCGGTCGTCACTCGCCGCCGGCCACGCCGACAGCTGCTACGTCTTGACGGAAACGAACACGCAGAACATCTTCCGGCATATCGAGGCGCTGAAGCCCGGGTTGGTGGTGATCGACAGCGTGCAGACCCTGCACACGGCCGCCTTGGACGCCAGCCCCGGCAGCGTGGGGCAGGTGCGCGAGTGCACGGCCGAGATCATGCGCTTCGCCAAGACCGCCGACGTACCCTTCGTGCTCATCGGCCACATCACCAAGGACGGGTACATCGCCGGGCCGAAGGTGCTGGAGCACATGGTGGACTGTGTGCTGCAGTTCGAGGGCGACCGCGACCATGCGTACCGGTTGCTGCGGCCGCTCAAGAACCGCTTCGGCAGCACCAACGAGCTGGGCATCTACGAGATGCACGGCACGGGTCTGGCCGCCGTGGAGGACACGGGCCGGCTGCTGCTGGGTGAGCGGGAGGACAGCCCCAGCGGCGTGGCCGTGTGCGCCACCTTGGAAGGGCAGCGCCCCCTGTTGGTGGAGGTGCAGGCGCTGGTGAGCAGCGCGGTGTACGGCACACCCCAGCGCAGCGCCACCGGCTTCGACCTGCGGCGCCTGAACATGCTGTTGGCCGTGCTCGAAAAGCGGTGCGGCTTCCGCCTGGGGCAGAAGGACGTCTTCCTGAACCTGGCCGGCGGCCTGCGCGTGGAGGAGCCGGCGATCGACCTGGCCGTGGCCTGTGCCGTGCTCAGCAGCAATGTGGACATCCCCATTCCCATGGACACGGTGTTCTGCGGTGAGGTGGGCCTCACCGGCGAGGTGCGGCCGGTGGCACGCACCGAGCAACGCATCGCCGAGGCGCGCAAGCTGGGGTTCCGCCGCATGCTCATTGCCCAGGGCGGCAAGGGAGCGGTCTCCGCCGAGGGCATCACGGTGGTCCCGGTGAGCCGCATGAGCGAGGTGCCCGCGCTCCTGTTCGGCTGAACCGGCCAATGGCCTCCGCGGTGTTCCGCGGACCGGACACCAATGTTATTGAGATAGCCTCTACTGCTTCAGCAGCCGCTGGCTCCACACCTGATCCGCCGATCCCACCCGCACCAGGTACACGCCGGCCGGGAGACCTTCGGGCAGGGTGACCGCCACCGGAGCCGCGCTGTGGGTGATCCGTTGTGCGAGCACCAGGCCCCCGCGCAGGTCCAGCACGGTGAGGTCCAGGTCCTGTGGGGCCGTACCGGGAAGTTGCATCCAGCACGTGTTGTCCAACAGGGGCTGCGGCCAGATGCGAAGGTCCTCCCCGACGGCGGCTTCCAGGGCGCGTTGCGGGGCCATCGGCGTGTTGTCGATGATCACCTGGCAGCTTTCCCCGAAGGGGCAGTAGGTGCCGCCGCCGTCGAAGCTGGCCTGCACCGTGACGTTGTACGTGTCGCCGTCCACCAGGGGCAGGGTGTACCAGCTCAGCACCAGCGAGGCCGAGGTGGCCACCACCTGGCGCACGAAGCCGCCGCCGTCCCGCTCGAACCGGAAGCGGTAGTGCGTGGCCCCGGCGAGCGGGTAACAGTGCACTTTGTCCGAGGCGCCGAAGCTGCGCACCACCCCGCAGGAATAGTTGAGGTGGTACGGTGCGTCGATGAGCTTGGTGTCCGGGCAGCTCTCGGGCACGGAGAGCACTTGCAGGCGGCAGGCCGCACCGAAGGGGCCGTACACACCGTTCACCAGGGTCCGCACGCGCACGTTGAGCAGCAGGTCCAGGGGCAGGGGGTTGGTGACGATGCTGGCCAGGGCCAGGCGGCAGGCGCGCGTGGCCACGGCGGGTCCGAAACCACCGCTGGTGGCGTGCGTGCGCAGGATCCTGCGCGAGTAGCTGCCGTTGGGGTCGAAGAACCAGAACTGATAACCGTCGTCGGTCTGGTCACCCACGCCCCATTCGGCGCTCACGGCCGGGTCGGGGTCGCATTCGATGGCATCGCCGATCAGCAGGTCCTCCTTGTCGCAGTTGCGGAAGGTGAGGTCCACCGTGCCGTTGGGCAGGCAGAACCCCTGCTGGTTGTACAGGGCGCTTTCGGTGGTGAAGCCGCCACCGTTGCCCACGTTGTCGATGATGCGCAGGCCGGAGGTGTCGCGCAGCACATAGCCGCCACCGGGGATGCCGTCGCCCCCCGCATCGAGCACCCGCAGCCGGAAGCAGCCCGTGGGCAGGCAAGCGCTCACGGTCAGGGTGGCATTGTCCGGGTAGCCGCTTCCGCTCAGGATGGCATAGGTGAAGCCGATGGGGATGATCTCCCAGCTGGTCTCGGCGCCGTTGCCGTCCGTGGTGAGTTCCAGTTCGATCGGGTTGTCACAGCCCAGGAGCACGCCCGCCAGGCGGGTCCTCGAGGTGCCGTTGTAGGTGCCGAACGCACCGCCGATCAACAGGCGGCCGTCGGGCTGTGCGTTCATGCTGTACACCCAGTTGTTGGCGCCGCCGGTGGGGGCGAAGCCGGTGTCCAGCGAGCCGTCGGTGTTGAGCCGGGCCAGGCGGTTGCGGGTGCTGCCGGCCACGCTGGTGAAATCGCCGCCGATCAGCAGCTTGCCGTCCGCCTGGATGTCCGAGCAGTACACCCAGCTGTTGCAGCCCGTGCCGGGGTCGAAGCCCGTGTCCAGGGTGCCATCGCTGTTCACGCGGGCCACGCGGTTGCGGCCGGTGCCGTTGTAGCTGGTGAAGTTGCCACCGATGACGCATTTGCCGTCGGGCTGGATGGTGATGGTCGCCACCCAGCTGCTGGTCCCGGTGCCGGGGTCGAAGCCGGTGTCCAGCGTGCCGTCCGTGTTGAGGCGTGCGATGCCGTTGCGGCCCGTGCCATTGAACGCGCTGAAGCTGCCACCCACGAGCACCTTGCCGTCGGCCTGCACGGCCAGGCAGTACACGTCACCGTTGAAACCGGTGCCGGGGTCGAAGCCGGTGTCCAGCGTCCCATCGTCGTTCAGGCGGGCGATGCGTGAGCGGCCCGTGCCGGCATAGCTCGTGAAGGCACCGCCCACATAGGTCTTGTCGTCGTCGACGGCCACGGCATAAGCCACCGCATTGCAACCGGTGCCCGTGGTGAAGCCTGCGTCCAGCGTCCCGTCGCTGTTCAAGCGGGCCACCCGCACGCGCCCTGTTCCATCGTACTGGGTGAAGTTGCCCGCGGCCACGATGTCCCCGTCGCTCCGTAGCGCCACGCCCAGCACGTAGCTGTTGAAGCCCGTGCCGATGGTGAAGCCCCCATCCACCGTGCCGTCCAGGTTCACCCGCGCGATCCGGTTGAGGGCCGTGCTGCGGTAGTTGGTGAAGTAGCCGGCGATGATGCTCCGGCCATCGGTCTGTTGGGCGATGGCCATCACGCGTTCGTTCGCACCGGCACCCACGGTGAACCCGGGGTCGAGCGCGCCGGGCTGGGCCAGGGCGGGGAGGGTCAGCGCCACCGTGGCGAGGGCGAGGGCGGAACGGCGTAGCGGTGTGGACATCGGGATCATGGTGGTGGTGGTTGACAAGAACAAAGATGAGACGGAGCGCCCGATGTGCGGTTGCTTGCGCAGTGCTGCGCCGAGGGCTGTTCTGGCAGCGGTTCTTAGGGAAATGGACGAGCGGGCCCGCCGCACCGGCGGATCGCAGCGTACCGGTGCGGGGCCGTATGCACGCATACTACCTTTGCGGCATGCAAGGACATCCCACCCTGATCGACACGGCGACGGCCACCGTGGAGCGCGTCTCCCCGGAGCTGATCGAAGTGCGTTTCAAGCCGGATGTGAAGTTGGACGTGCGGGGGCTCGGCGAGATCGTGAACGCGAAACGCACGTTGTGCGGAGCCGACAGCCCGGACGTGCTGGCGGTGACACCGCCGGAGCTCGACTTCGACCTGAACGTGCTGAGCGTGGACCATGGCAAGGCCCATGGCGGTTGCTCCACGAGGCGGTTGGCCTTCGCCGGCCAGAGCGCGTTGAACGAGCGGCTGGCCAGCTTGTACTTCAGCTATTTCCCCCGGAAGTACGAAACGCGCGTGTTCCTCGAGGAGACGGAGGCGCGCCACTGGCTCGATCAGCGGGAGGCGGTGGTGCCCGTGCCCTGAACGGGGGTGCCCCAGGCCAGGGCCACTTTGCCCATGGTGTTCCCGGATCCCAGCATCTCCAGGGCCTCGGGCAGCTGTTCGGCAGGCAGTTCGGCATGCACGTGCGGCCGCAGGCGGCCTGCGGCGCCCTCCTGCACCACGCGCTGAAGGCATTCGGCCAGCAGCTCCGGCCGGTGGTCGCCGAGGCGGAGCATGTTGATGCCGATGAGGCTCTTGCTGCGCATCATCAGCAGGATGGGCACCACCAGGCCCATGTCCCACACGAAACGCAGGGTGGCGAAGGGGCCGTTGCGGTTTCCGCGTTGGGCGCCGCCGAAGAGCACCACGGCCCCGCCCGCGCCGATCAGACCCATGTCCGTGCGGAAGCTGCGGCCCGCGACGGCGTTGAAGCACACATCGATCCGGGCCCCGTTCAGCGCGGTGCGCACGGCGTGCGGGTAGGGGCCCTGATGGCGGTCGATGGCCTGGTGGACGCCCAGGGAACGGAGGTGGGCCACCTTCGCGGCACCGCCGGCCACGGCATACACGGTGCAACCGCTGTGCAGGGCCAGTTGCACCAGCAGCTGGCCCACGCCGCCCGCCGCGCTATGGATAAGCACCCGCATGCCGGAGCGCAGTTGCACGACCATCCGGGCGGCGTACCAGGCCGTGCATCCCTGGGTGGCCAGGGCGGTGGCGACCCCCAGCGGCATGTCGTCGGGGATGGGGGCGCAGGCGCGGGCGTCGGTCAGGGCCAGTTCCGCATGGCCGCCGAAACGGGTGAGCGCCACCACGCGACGGCTGAGCAGCTCCGGGGGGACTTCCGCCCCATGGGCCACGATGCGCCCCACCACTTCATAACCGAGCACGCTGGGCAGCGGTGGGGCTTCGCGGTAGAGGCCGCGGACGGCCATCACATCGGCGTAGTTGATGCCGAACCCCTCGCAGCGCACCAGCACCTGGTGCGGAGCCGGCCGCGGGTCGGGTAGTTCCACCAGCTGCAGTCCCTGGCGGGGTCGGCCATGCCGGTGAAGTTGCCAGGCGCGCACGGGGATCGGTCTTGTACGTGGAACAGGGTGTGCTATTCCCCTTCAAGCATCACTTCGAAATCCACCACGCACTGGCGGATGCGGTCCAGGTCGTCGTCGCCACCGATGCAGGAGTACAGCGGTGCATATTGCGGATGCTCCTTGCGGAACCGGCCGCTGGCCGAGCGTTCGTCGCCCTCGCGGAACACGGCGGGCACGACGGGTCCTTCGAGGTCCTTGCTCACGTACGAGCGATGGCCCTGCCCTTCGGCGAACATGACCTGCTCGAGCCTTTCGTGCTGCATGCGCAGGTGGGCGTACCCGTTCTCGTAGTAACAGATGCCGCCGTGGGTCCAGAGCCGCAGCGGTGCATGCCGTTCCCCGGGGTTGATGCGGTAGGTCACATCGCCGTAGCGGAAGCCCCAGAGGGTGGAGCAGGGCACGTCGCGGCGTTGGCCGTCCTTTTCCACGGTGAGGATGTGGTCGCGCCGGGCGGAGGTGAGCCCGACGTAATCACCGACGGCCTCACCGCTTTGCGCACGGTAGGCGTCGAGGGTGGGGTACAGCAATACCTGGGCTGCGGCACGTGGGCCGGTCAGCAGCAGGAGCAGCCCCGCCAGGGGCATCGCGGTCTTCACCCCGGCAAGGTAGCCCCGGGTGCCGGGCCGGCGACGGGGCGGGCCGGGCGTGCATCAACAGGGCCCGGTGTGCAACGGTTCAGGGGGCGCCGCCCACGCACACCACGAACTCGCCTCGCGGAGCTTGGGCGCTGAAGTGGGCCTGCAGTTCGGCGAGGGTGCCGCGCCGATGTTCCTCGTGCAGCTTGCTGATCTCACGGCTGGCGCAGGCCGGGCGCTGGGGCCCGAGCACCTCGGCCAGCTCGTCCAACAGGCGCGGCAGGCGGTGCGGGCTCTCGTAGAGCACGATGGTGCGGGGCTCGTGGCGAAGGGCCTCCAGGCGGGTGCGCCGTCCTTTGCGCTGCGGCAGGAAGCCCTCGAACACGAAGCGCTCGCAGGGCAGACCGCTGCACACCAGGGCGGGTACGAAGGCGGTGGCGCCTGGCAGGCACTCCACGGGCACACCGACGCGCAAGGCGGCGCGTACCAACAGGTAGCCGGGGTCGCTGATGCCCGGTGTGCCGGCGTCGCTCACCAGGGCCAGGTGTGCGCCCTGCACCAGGCGGTCGGTGAGCCGATCCACCAGGCGGTGCTCGTTGGCGGTGTGGAAGCTGAGCAACGGCCGGCTGAGGCCCAGGTGCTGCAGGAGCCTGCCGCTCACGCGGGTGTCCTCGGCCACCACGGCGTCGGCTTCGGCCAGCACACGCTGCGCACGCAGGGTGATGTCCTGCAGGTTGCCGATCGGTGTCGGCACCACGGTCAGCCGTCCGCTCACTTCAGCCCGTTGATCAGGTCCACCAGGGTCAGGTAAACGTCGTGGTAGTCGGTGAGCGGGAGGGTCCCGGCGCGGTCCATCACGTCGTGGTAGGCCGCGATGCCTCCCAGGGTGTAGATGAAGATCGCGGGCACGCCGCGTTCCACGAAGGGGCAGTGGTCGCTGTTGCAGGCCGGGCCGCGCGGCTTCACCTGGGCCAGGCGGCCGGTGGCGGTGTTGATGGCCACCAGGGCATCGAACACATCCTTTTGGGCGGTGGCGTTCACCACGGTGATGCCCTCCTCACCGGTGCCCAGCAGGTCCAGGTTGATCAGCAGCTTCACGGCGCCCAGGTCGAAGGCGCGGTCCACGGCGCACCAGCGGCTGCCCACCAGGCCGGCCTCCTCGCCGGCGAAGGCGATGAAGAGCATGTCGTACCGTGGTCGCTCCCGGGTGTAGTGCGCGGCGAGGTTGAGCAGCATGCTGACCCCGCTGGCGTTGTCGTTGGCGCCGGGAAAGAGCACATCGGGTCCCATGCGTCCCAAGTGGTCGTAGTGGGCCGTCACCACCACGAGCTGCCTGGAACTGCGGCCCTTCACCAGGCCCCAGACGTTACGGGCGTGGTGGTTGCGCAGGCGGTTGGCCACGCGCAGGTGGATCGTGGTGGCGCTGTCGTTCCAAGCCTCCTGCGCGATCTCCAGCAGGGGGTGGGGTGCGGCCTGCCGGGCCACGCCCCAGGTGAGCTTGCCGGTGGCCCTGCGCAGCACGGGACCGTGGTGGAGCAGGTCGTCCTGCAGGTCGCGCAGCAGGGCCAGCGTATCGGCGTTGCGCGTGTCGGGCAGGTGCAGGGCCATGGCTTTTCCGGTGACCACGCCCATGGTCATGGCGCGCCTCTCGGGCGTGGCCAGGTCCTCCAGCCTGAGATGGACCAGGTCGTAGCGCCCCGTGGCGCTGCCCGAACCGGGGTCCACCAGGAAGTCGATGCCGGGGCGCAGCGCTCGGCCGTCCACGGAGAGCTTCACGCTGTCCGGGAAGGTGTTCACCGTGAAGCTGAAGGGCTCGAAGCGGCTGTTGCGCACCGGCAGCAGCCCCAGGCGGTCGAACTCGGCGGCGATGAGGTCGGCGGCCAGGCTGTCGCCGCCCTGGACGTACCCCCTTCCGTGCAGGGCGGGGGAGGCCAGGGTGTCCACCCATCGGCGGGCGTTGGCCAGCACGGCGGCGGGCTCCTGGGCTTGGAGGGTGGATACGAAAGCCGCGGCGGCGGCAAGGGTCGGCAGCAGGGACCTGGTGATGTACATCAGCGGTGGCGGCGTTCCACAAGGGCCAGGAAGGCTTGCAGTGCTTCGGGGTCCGGAGCCTTCTTGAGCCCGGCGATCCGTGCCTCCACCAAGCGGCGTGCCTCTTCCAGCCCCTTTGCAGCGTTGATGGCCTCCACGCCCTGCTCAAAGGCCACCCGGTCGCCGCCGAAGAGCTCGGCCACGAACCAGAACTTCTGGCTGAGGGCGATGGCCTTGCCCAGGTCGGGGATGGGTGCTTCGCCCAGTTTGTCGGCCAGGCTTTTGGGCCGCGCCGTCGGCGTGGCGGCGGGCTTGTCGGCCCGTTCCTGCGGCGGTGCGGTCTCCGTTTCGGCGATGGCGTCGATCAAGGAGGTCTGGCGCACCTCGGGCCGCGTGTCCAGACGGATCACCGGGGTCCGGTCGGGTTCGGGAGCGGTGGCCGCCGGCGGTGGTGCCGGTTTGGGCGCGGGTGCCGGTTTGGCGGCCGGCGCGGGTGGTTCGGCGGCCAGGGCCATGGCGGCGGCCGGCGGATGGGGGCGCTCCCCTTCGCGGGCCTTGTGGCGAAGCACCACGAGCCTTTCGTACAGCTCGCGTGCATCGTCGCACGCCTGCTCCAGGCCGGCCACGTTGAGCGCGCCGCCTCCCAGCGCGCGCTCGGCCTCGTTCAGCGCTTTCAGCAGGTCCTGGACCCGCTTGTACGGCTTGTCGCCCACCTTCTGCATGGCCTCTGCTCCAACGCGAAGATGCCTATTTTCGTGCCGGGGCGCAAAATCGATGCCGTCCCGCCCCCCAAGGCACCGCCGCGATGTTCCTGGAGCGCGTCCGCAGCCAAGCCCCCGGCAAGGGCTGGATCGAGGTGATCTGCGGGTCGATGTTCAGCGGCAAGACCGAGGAGCTGATCCGCAGGCTGCGACGGGCCGAGTTCGCCCGCCAGAAGGTGGAGATCTTCAAGCCCGCCGTGGATACGCGCTATGCGGAGCACGAGGTGGTGAGCCACGATGCCACGAGCATCCGCAGCACGCCCGTGCCCGGCAGCAACAACCTGCTGTTGCTGGCCAGCGATATCGATGTGGTGGGCATCGACGAGGCGCAGTTCTTCGACGAGGGCCTGGCGCAGGTGTGCGCCCAGCTGGCCGACAACGGGGTGCGGGTGATCGCCGCCGGGCTGGACATGGACTTCCAGGGGCGGCCCTTCGGCCCCATGCCCCAATTGATGGCCATGGCCGAGCATGTCACCAAGGTCCACGCCATTTGCGTGCATTGCGGCCAGCTGGCCTCCTTCAGCCACCGCACGCACGCCAGCACCGACCTGATCCACCTGGGGGAGACCGACAGCTACGTGCCGCTGTGCCGGGGCTGCTTCGGTGCCGCCCGCCAGGAGCAGGTCACCGCGGCCCGTGATGCGGCCATGCAGCGATGAACGAGCCGCATCCGTTGAGCCGCATCGCCGAAGCCGTGGGCGGTGCGCTCCACATGCCGCTGGGCGATGGGCCGGTGGTGGACCTGCTGTTGGACACGCGCCGGTCGCAGGTACAGCCCGACACGCTGTTCGTGGCCCTGCGGGGCGAGCGGCATGACGGGCATCGTTTCCTGCACGAGCTGGTGGCGCGCGGCGTGCGCAACGCCCTGGTGAGCGAGCCCCCGCCCCCGGCGTTGCACGACCGCCTGAACACGATCGTGGTGCCCGACACGTTGGACGCGCTGCAACGCCTGGCCGCCTGGCACCGCGGCCACTTCCACGGGCCCGTGGTGGGCATCACCGGCAGCAACGGCAAGACCGTGGTGAAAGAGTGGCTCGCCCAGCTCCTGGGCCGCGAGGAGCACATTGCCCGCAGCCCGGGCAGCTGGAACAGCCAGGTGGGCGTGCCGCTGAGCGTGTGGGGCCTGCACCGCGGCCACACCATGGGGATCTTCGAGGCCGGCATCAGCCGGCCCGGTGAGATGGCACGCCTGCGCCCGATCATCCGGCCCACGATCGGGGTGTTCACCAGCCTCGGTCCGGCCCACGGCGAGAACTTCCCCGATGAGGGGACCAAGGCCCGCGAGAAGCTCGAGCTGTTCCGCGATGCCCAGGTGCTGGTGTATCCCGGCGACATCGCGCCGCTGCATGCGGCGGTGAAGTCCCTGGGACTGGACCGGCACCTGCTGACCCGCACGTGGTCGCGCGAGGGATCGGCCTTCGTGCATCTGCTGCGCGAGGAACGGGTGGAGGGCGGGCTGCGGCTCACCATCGGCCACGGTGCCGACGACTTCGCCGTGCAACTGCCCTTCGACGACCACGCGAGCGTGGCCAATGCGATGACGTGCATCACGCTGCTGCTGCACCTGGGGCGCACCCCGGCGTGGGTGCAGGAGCGCCTGCCGCAGCTGCATGCGGTGGCCATGCGCCTGGAGCTGCTGGACGGGGTGAACGGCAGCCTGCTGATCAACGACGCGTACAGCAACGACACGGCCTCGCTCGCCATCGCCCTGGACCACCTGGCGGCCCATGCCACCGACCGCGAGCGCGTCGTGGTGCTGGGCGACATCCACGACAGCGGCGAGGCGCAGGACGTGCTGTACGGCCGGGTGGCAGGCCTGCTGCGCCGCGCGGGTGTGGAGCGCCTGCTGGGGGTGGGCCCACGGATCGCCGCCCACGCCGCGCTGTTCGGCGGCAGGGCACGCTTCTTCCCCGGCGCGGAGGACCTGTTGCGCGGGGTGGCACCTGAGGAGCTGCGCGATGCGGCGGTGCTGGTGAAGGGTGCGCGCAGCCTGGGCCTGGAGCGGGTGGTGGAGCGCTGGCAGCGGCAGGTGCACGGCACGGTGCTGGAGATCGACCTGGACGCCGTGCGCCACAACCTGAACCACTTCCGGGGCTTGTTGCGTCCGGGCACCGGGGTGCTGGCCATGGTGAAGGCCTTCGGGTATGGCAGCGGTGCCACCGAGCTGGCACGCCTGTTCGCCTACGAACGGGTGGACATGTTGGGCGTGGCCTATGCCGACGAGGGCATCGCCCTGCGACAGGACGGCATCACCCTGCCCATCCTGGTGATGAACCCCGAGCCGGTGCCCCAGGAAGTGCTGCACCGCTTCCGGCTGGAGGCCGTGGTGTACGACCTGCGTTCGCTGGAAGCGGCCATCGACCACGCACGGTCGCACGCCGATGCGCCCCCCGTGCACCTGAAGATCGACACCGGGATGCACCGGCTGGGCTTCGACCCTGGTCATCTGGACACCGTGATCACGGCCCTCCGCCGGGCACCCTTCCTGCGGGTGGCCACCGTGTTCAGCCACCTGGCGGCCAGCGAGGACCCGGCGCACGATGCCTTCACCCGGGAACAGCTGGCGCGCTTCAACGCTGCGGCCGACCGCCTGGAGGCCGTGCTGGCCGGCCGACCAACGCGGCACATCGCCAACTCGGCGGGCATCAGCCGCTTCCCGGAAGCGCATCTGGACCTGGTGCGGCCGGGCATCGGTCTGCACGGCGTGGGGCACGATGCCGCCGAGACCGCCCTGCTGCGGCCCGCGGCCCGGCTGCGCACCACCATCGCCCAGGTGAAGGCGGTGCCGCCCGGTGACAGCGTGGGCTACGGACGCCGTCACCGCGTGCAGGCCGCGCAGCGCATCGCGGTGCTGCCCATCGGGTATGCCGACGGCCTGTTCCGCAGCCTGGGTCATGGCGTCGGCCATGTGCTCGTCCACGGCCGGCGGGCCCCGTTCACGGGCAGCATATGCATGGACATGTGCATGGTGGACGTCACGGACATTCCTTGCGCGCCCGGCGATGCGGTCACGGTGTTCGGCCCCGGGCGGCCGCTGGAGGACCATGCCCGGGATATGGGCACCATCCCGTACGAGGCGCTCACGGCCATCAGCCAGCGGGTGAAGCGCGTGTTCGTGCACGGGTGACGGCAGGCTTCCAAGGCAGCGGTTCAGCATGCCTGTGGAACAGGCAGCCCATCGGCCGGTCGCATGCGTCCGGAGGGTACCTTTGCGGCCCGAAACCAAGCCCCCGACCATGAAGCACGTGCTGCCCTTCGTCCTGGCGTTGTTGTTCCCGGTCCTGCTGCCGGCCCAGAGCGGTCGACCCGCCTACCTCGCCGGCGACGTGCTGGTGATGCTGCAGCCGGGAGCCGATGTGGCGGCCATCACCGGGGACCTGCGCGTGGTGAACGGCCTTCCCACCGGCCTGCGTGCGGTGAAGGAGGTGAGCGCGCCCCTGCGCACCTGGCTGCTGCACTACGACCAGCCGGCCCTGCCGCAGGGGGTGATGCTGCGTGCCGTGCAGCGCCATCCGGCCGCGCAGCTCGCCCAGAACAACCACGTGGTCACCGACCGCATCGTGCCCAACGATCCGCAGTTCGGCCAGCAGTGGCACCATGTGAACCCCAACGATGCGGACATCGACAGCGACCTGGCCTGGGACATCACCACCGGGGGCGTGACGGCCGCAGGCGATACCATCGTGGTGTGCATCATCGAGAACGCTGACCTGCCTCATCCGGACCTGATCGGCAACGCCTGGTTCAACCATCTGGAGATCCCCAACGACGGGTTGGACAACGACGCCAACGGCTATGTGGACGACTATCGCGGTTGGAACCCTGCGAACAACGACGACGACGTGTACGGGGGAGGGCATGGCACCCAGGTGGCCGGCATGATCGGGGCCAAGGGCAACAACGGCACGGCCGTGGCCGGGGCCAACTGGAACGTGAAGATGATGGTGGTGACCCGCCAGGGGGTGGGCGAAGCCGAGGTGCTGGCCAGCTACACCTATCCCTTGGTGATGCGCCGCCAGTACAACCAGACCGGGGGCAGCAAGGGCGCCTTCGTGGTGGCCACCAACGCCAGCTGGGGCATCAACTACGGGGATCCGGCCGATGCACCGCTGTGGTGCGCGATGTACGACACCCTGGGTGCGGCGGGGGTGCTGAACTGCGGGGCCACGGCCAACCTCAACATCAACATCGACGTGGAGGGCGACCTGCCCACGGCCTGCCCCAGCCCCTTCATGGTGAGCGTGACGGCCACCAACGACAACGACATGCGGACCTTCAGCGGGTACGGTGCCACGACCATTGATGTGGGTGCGCCGGGCGAGGACGTGGTGACCACCAGCATGGGCGGTGGGACGGGCAGTACCAGCGGCACGAGCTTCGCCAGCCCGCTCACCGCCGGGGTCATCGGTTTGTTGTACAGCGCACCCTGTGCGACGCTTGGTGCCCTGGCCCAGGCCGATCCGGAGGCGGCCGCCCTGTATGTGCGCGACAAGCTGTTCGAAGGGGTGGACCAAGTGGGCAACCTGCCGGGCAACACCGTCACCGGTGGTCGTATCAATGCCCACAACAGCCTGCAGGCCATCATGGCCAACTGCGGCCCCTGCCCGCCGCCGTACGACCTGGATGCGGAGAACACGGCCATCGGCCAGGTGGAGTTCACCTGGGGGAGCACCGCCGCCGGGCCCTTCACGTTGCTCTACCGCCCGGTGGGCACCAGCAGCTGGACCACCCAGGGCGGCCTGGTGAACACCATGTTCATGGCTTCGGGCCTGACCCCCTGCACCCCGTACGAGTTCGTGGTCGTCGCCACCTGCGACACCCTCACCAGCGATACGAGCGACGTGTACACCTGGACCACCGAGGGCTGCTGTGCGCCGCCGGACGATCTGGAGGTCGCGACCACCGGGGCGAACGAGGCCGGCCTGACCTGGAGCCCCGTGCTCGCGGCCACCTCCTACGAAGTGGAAGTGAGCCCTGCCGGTGCGGGCAACTGGACGGCCTACACGGGCATCCTGGACACCAGCTACGTGGTCACCGGCCTCACGGCCTGCATGGCTTACGATGTTCGTGTGCGCTGCCTGTGCAACGGGGCCCCCACCGCCTGGGGCGACACGATCAGTGTTCAAACCACGGGATGCGGGGCCTGCCTGGACAACACGTACTGCGCATCGCAGAGCAATAATGCCAGCGAGGAGTGGATCGCCAACGTGACCGTGGGCACCCTCAACCACAGCACCGGCAGCGACGGGGGTTATGGCGACCACACCGGTCAGAGCACCGTGCTGAGCCTGGGCAACAGCTATCCCATCGCCCTCACCCCGGGCTATTCGGGCCTGGCCTACGAGGAGTACTTCACCGTATGGGTGGACCTGGACCAGGACGGGACCTTCGGCACGACGGGCGAGCTGCTGTACACTTCCCCTGCGGCCACGACCACGATGAACGGTACCATCGCGATCCCCACCTGGGCGGCACCGGGCAGCACCCGGATGCGGGTGATCATGGTGTACGACGCGGCCGCAGGTTCGGGGTGCGAGAATGGCTATGATTACGGGGAGACCGAGGACTATTGTGTGACCCTGGAGGACCCCGGCACCGGCATCGGCGAGGCGACCGCCGGTGTGCGGGTGGTGCACTTCCCGGACCCGGCCGATCGCGACGTGTTCTTCAACGTCTTCGGCGCCAACGGGCAGGGGCCCGTAACGGTGGACCTGATGGACAACGCGGGGCAGGTGATCGAGCGGCGCAGTTCCGGCAACGGGCGCATCACCCTCACCACCGCCTGGCTGGCCGATGGGCTGTACTTCTACCGGGTGGTGCAGAACGGCGTGGAGCTGGGCCGGGGCAAGCTGATGGTGGCCCACTGAGCGCGCTGCGACGACCGGCCGGCTAACTTCAGCCCGATGGGCATTTCGGCGGTCATCATCACGCGCAATGAGGAGGCCAACATCGCCCGCTGCCTGGAGGGCTTGAAGGGCCTGGTGCAGGAAGTGGTGGTGGTGGACTCCGGGAGCACCGACAACACCCGGCGGATCGCCGAGGCGCACGGTGCCCGCGTGGTGGAGCGGGCCTGGACCAACTACAGCGACCAGAAGAACTACGCCAACGGGCTGGCCACCCAGGCCTACATCCTGAGCGTGGACGCCGACGAGGTTCCCTCCGCGGAACTGGCCCGTTCCATCCGGGCGGCGGCGGCCGCAGGGTTGCACGGGACCTACCGCATGCACCGCCTCACCAACTATTGCGGCCACTGGGTACGCCACGGCGGGTGGTATCCGGACACCAAGACCCGCTTGTTCCCCAAGGGGGGCGCGCATTGGAGCGGGGACCATGTGCATGAGGTGCTCGAACCGGCGCCCGGTTTGCCCGAGACCCTGCTTCGGGGCGATCTGCTGCACTACAGCTACAACTCGCTGGAGGACCACCAGGAGCGCATCGAACGGTACAGCGATCTGCATGCGCAGGCCATGTTCCGGGCGGGTCGTCGGGCGGGTGTCCTCAAGCGGTGGCTTTCCCCTTTGGCCAAGTTCATGCAGGGCTACCTGTTGCAGGCGGGTTTTCTGGACGGGAAGGCCGGCTGGCACATCGCCGTGCTCAGCGCCCGGGCCGTCCGGTTGAAGTATGCCAAGCTGCACGCGCTCCACCATGCGGCGAAGGCTTGAGCACATCGTCCTGAGCCGTCCCGACAGCATCGGCGACGTGATGCTCACCCTGCCGATGGCCGGGTTGCTCAAGGAACGTTACCCCGGTACCCGCATCACCTTCATCGGTCGCCGCTACACGGCGCCCGTGCTGGAACGTTGCGTCCATGTGGACCGGGTGCTCACCGTGGAGGACCTGGCCGAAGGCGATGCGCCCGCCGTGCTGCGGTCCTTGGGTGCCGATGCCCTTGTGCATGTGTTCCCGCACCGTTCGGTGGCGCGCTGGGCCCGGGCGGCCGGCATCCCGATGCGGATCGGCACCTCCCACCGCTGGTGGCATTGGACCACCTGCACCCACCGGGTGTCCTTCAGCCGTCGGCGCAGCGATCTGCACGAGGCCCAGTTGAACACACTGCTGCTGCGCCCCTTGGGGCCGGGGGACCCCCCGACGCTGCCGGAGCTGGCGTCGCTGACGGGCTACCGGGTGCCGCCGGCGTCCCTCGTGCCCGCCGATCTGCTGGCCACCGCAGGCCGCACGGTGGTGCTTCATCCGGGTTCGCAGGGCAGTGCGGTGGAGTGGGGCTTCGGGAACTACGCGGCGCTGATGCGGCTGCTGCATGCCGGGGGTGTGCGCACGGTGGTCACCGGCACGGCGACCGAGGCGGAACGTTACCGGCCGCACCTGCCGTGGGATCATGCGCGGGCGGTGGATGCAGGCGGGCGGCTTTCGCTGGAACAGTTGATGGCCTTGATCGGGAGCGCCCAGGCCTTGGTGGCCGCCAGCACCGGACCGCTGCACCTGGCGGCGGCCAGCGGCATCCGCGCCGTGGGCCTGTTCGCTCCGCGGCGTCCCATCCATCCGGGCCGCTGGGCCCCGCTGGGGCGCGATGCGCATGCCCTGGTGTACGATCCGGCCTGCGTCGCCTGCGCGGCGGGCCGGCCCTGCGATTGCATCACACGGATCGCCCCGGCGCGGGTGGCGGCCCTGTTGGCAGCCCCGCCTGTGCGTTGAGCCAGCGGCCACCGAACACGAACAGGGCGTAATACAACGCGAAGAAGGTCGCACCGGTCTGCGTTTCCAGCGTGTCCTCGGTGAGGCAGGACACCAGCAGGATGGCGGCCCAGGCCACGAACACCGGATGGCGCCAGGCACGGTAGGCCACCACCGGCGCCGCCCAGCAGGCCAGGATGAACAACAAGCCTGGCAGGCCGAAGGTGATGAGCAGGGTGAGGTACTCGTTGTGCGCGCGGTTGCGCCAGCGTGGTGCCAGCGGGCTGCTCAGCGCGGCATAGGCTTGTGCGAAGGCCGGTCGCGTATCCCCCGTGCCCACGCCGGTCCACAGGTGCTGCCGGGCGATCCACCAACCCGTGCGCCAATAGGTGAGGCGCATGGTGAGGCTGTGCCCGTCGGCATCGCCGGTGGCGCGGTAGCGGTCCAGTTCCATGCGCAACTGCTCCATGCGGGCCGCGAGCAAGGGCTGGTGGCCGGTGCGCATGCTGGGCATGCCCTGTTCGATGCGGCGCACATCCTCGTGCGTCAGGGCCATCAGGCCGACGGAATCCTTTCGCAGGCCCATGCTGGCCATGTACCGCACCAGGGTGCCGCGCAGGGGTTGGCCTCGTTCATCGTTCCCGTGGAACTCGAGCCGGCTCCGCCGGGCCCAGCCGCGCCGCAGTTCCTCGTCGGCCACATGCACCCAGACCGGGTTCCCGTTCTCCCACTGGGGGTCGTGCAGATCATGGTAGTACGGTTCGCCCCCGGCGCTGCGTGACGCCAGGTCCTGGGCCCGGACCGTACGCTTGGTCCCGGGTCGGAGCAGGCCCGCGAGGCCGGCCAGGGCGAGCGCGGGCAGCAGCAGCAGGGCGGCCCGCAGGGTCCATCGCACCAGGGGCCGTGTCCCTCCCAGCCCGCGCCAGGCCAGGGCCAGCAGGGCAACGATCAGGGCCCCCAGCCCGCTCAGGCTGCCGATGCCCACCAGGAAGCCCGCCGCCCAGAGAGCCGCCAGGGCATGGACCCAACGGAGCCACCGCTGTTGCGGCCGGTCGCGCAAGAACACACAAGCGGCCAGCGCCAGCAGCAGACCGAGGCGCACGTGGCTGATGAAGATGCTCAGTGCGCGGTGGTCGCCGCTCTGGAGCTGCCCACCGGCCACCAGCAGGCAGGCCACCGTGCTGGCCACCACGCTCCAGGCCCCGGTGCGCAGCACATCGCGGATGGCCCTTTCGCCCAAGGGGGGTGAGGAGGAAAGCACGATGCCGAACACCGGTACCGGCAGCAGGATGCGCGTGAGGTCCGTGGCCCAGGCGAGGTCCTCGGACCAGGCGATGCCGGCGGCGTGCAGCAGGAAGGGGGCGATGAAGGCCGGGGCCCACGGGCCGGTGAACGCGCGCCGCAGGTCGGGCAGCAAGGTGCGTGCGGCCAGACCTTCGCCCAGCCACCCGATCAGCATCAGGATCTGGGCGTTGCTGAGCACCACGTTGTTCCACGGCAGGGCCGCGGCCGCCAGGAACAGGCCCGCCATGCGGACCTGGCCGAAGCGACGGGCCCAGTTCCCGGCCGGGCTTGCGGCGGCCATCTGCCGGGCGGCTCAGGGCTTGGTGCCGGCGAGGATGCCCGGGTAGCTGCCGTCGGTGAGCGTCCTCACCGCGGCTTGCACGTAGGGGTCGGTGACCAGCGCCGCCTTGGCCCTGCCGGTCTGCAGGTCGTAGCGGGCCACGATCTCGTTGCGCAGCATCTCCTCCACATCGCTGCGGAACAGGTCCAGCTCCTCGGCCGGGTCGGGTGCCAGCTCCTTGCGGAGCTCTTCGAAGGCCTTCTGTGCGTGGTCGTAGTACCGTTCCTTGCGGGCCACCTTCTCCAGTGCGGCATAGGCCTCCATGCTCTCGGTGTCGTAGCTGAAGCCGCGTTCGCGGGCGAAGGCGGTGAACTCGTGGTAGAGATCGTCGCTGATGCGGAACCGTTCGGGCGGCCCGATGCTGTCGTGCGTGCGCCGGTAGTTGGTGGCGAAGTCGAACAGGATGTCCTCGGCGTAGAGACCGCCGACCACCTTGGCCAGCTCGGGTTCTTCGACGAGCACGTCGGGCAGGATACCACGGCCGTCGTACACCGTGCGGCCGTTGCGGGTCTTGAAGGCCACCAGGCCGGTGTCGGTGCGCACGGTGGCCTTGCCGCTGCTGTCGCGGTGCGCGTAATCGAGCTTCTGGATGCACCGCCCGCTGGGGATGTAGTACTTGGCCACCGTGACCTTGAGCTTGCTGTTGTAGAACAGGTCGCGGGTCTGCTGCACCAGCCCTTTGCCGAAGGTGCGTTCACCGATGATCACCGCGCGGTCCAGGTCCTGGAGTGCGCCGCTGACGATCTCGCTGGCGCTGGCCGAGCCGCCGTCCACCAGCACCACCAGCGGCATGGTGGCGTCCTCCGGGTCGCTCAGGGTGCGGTAGCTCTTGTCCCATTCGGCGATGCGCCCCTTGGTCTCCACCACGGGCTCGTTCTTGGGCACGTAGAGGTTGACGATGTTCACCGCCTCGCGCAGCAGGCCGCCGCCGTTGCCGCGCAGGTCGAGGATCAGGTGGCGCGCACCTTCCTGCTTGAGCTGTTTCATGGCGTTGCGCACGTCGGTGCTGGCGGTCTGGGTGAAGCTGTTGAGCTTGATGTAGCCCACCATGTGGGTGGCGTCCACGATGCCTTTGTAGGGCACATCGGGGATCTTGATCTCCTCGCGGGTCAGCAGCATTTCCCGGGGAGCCTCCTCCCCGCGTTTCAGCAGTACGCGCACGGGGGTGCCGGCCTGTCCCTTCAGCAGCTTGCTCACCTCCTCGGTGTCGAGGCCGCGCACCTTGCGCCCGTCCACCTCCAGGATCTCGTCGCCCGCCCAGATGCCGGCCTTGGCCGCGGGGAAGCCCTCGTACGGTTCGCTGATGACCATGCCCTCGCCCTGGCGCTTGATGAGCGCACCGATGCCGCCGTACTGGCCGGTGGTCTGGAAGCGGTACTCCTCGATGTCGCTCTCGGGGATGTACTGCGTGTAGGGGTCCAGGGAGGTGAGCATCGCGTCGATGCCCGTCTTCATCAGCGTGCCGGGCTTGGTGTCCTCGACGTAGTACACGTTGAGCTCCTTGTAGAGCTCGGTGAAGATCTCCAGGTTCTTGGAGATCTCGAAGTAGTTGTCGCCCGCCGCGAGGGTGAGGGCGCCGGAGGCGGCCAGGGCGCCACCGATGATCCAGGTGCGCAGGCGGGGTGTGCGGGGTGCTTGCATGGCGGGGAAAAGGGCTAAGGGACGGGGTCGTGGCCGTGGCCGCCCCATGGATGACAAGATAGGAAGCGCTTGAGGGTGAGCAGGCCTCCGCGCCAGGGGCCGTGCCGTTCGAGGGCCTCCACGCCGTAGGCACTGCAGGTCGGCGTGAAGCGGCATGCGCCCGGCAGCAGCGGGGAGATGGCGTACTGGTACAGACGCACCAGGGCGACCAGGGCTGCGGTGAGGGGCTTACGCATGTTCCTTGAACCAACGGTCGAGGGCGCGGATCATTTTGCTTTCCACCTCCTGGAAGCCGGGCACGGTGCGGCCCTGGAGCACGAAGAGCCAGGCGCATTGGCGGCCGAGGTCGCGCAGCAGGGGGTGGTAGCTGTGCTTGTGCAGGCGGTAGGCTTCGCGCATGCGGCGTCGGGCGCGGTTGCGGTCCACGGCCCGGGGCAGGTTGCGCTTGGGCACGGCGAAGGCCACCTGGGCGGGGACGGGCTGGTCGAGCTCCATGAACAGGCCTGTGAGGCGGAAGGGGGGCACATGCACCGAGCGCCCCTGGTCCATGAGCCGTTGGATGCGTGGACGGCCGCAGAGGCGCTCCTGCTTGGGGAAGGTATGGCGCTCCATGCCGACCGGTGTGGCCCGGAGGTCCGGGAGGTTGGTCCCGTGATGTGCGGGGCCTACTTCTTCTTGCCGAGCTTCTTGATGTACAGTTCGATGGCGCCCGTCATGCTGGGAGCTTCCGGCAGCGGGGCCTCGATGTCCAGACGCAGGCCGGCATCGCGGGCGGCCTTGCTGGTGGTGGGCCCGAAGGCGGCGATCACCGTGCCGTTCTGGTCGTACTTGGGGAAGTTGCGGAAGAGGCTCTCGATGCCCGCCGGGCTGAAGAACACCAGCATGTCGTACTTCAGGTCCTTGAGGTCGCTGAGGTCGCTGGCCACCGTGCGGTAGAAGACCGCGTTGGTGTACTTCACGCCGGCCTTGTCCAGCAGGGCGGGGATCTCGGCCTTCTGGATGTCGGAGCAGGGCACCAGGTAGGTCTCCTCCTTGTGCTTCTTGATCACGTCCAGCAGGTCCTGGAAGGTGTTCTTGCCGATGAACACCTTGCGCTTGCGGTACACGATGTACTTCTGCACGTAGTAGGCCACGCTTTCGCTCACGCAGAAGTACTTCATCGATTCGGGCACCGTGATCCGCAGCTCCTTGCACATGCGGAAGAAGTGGTCCACCGCATTGCGGCTGGTGAGCACGATGGCCGTGTGGTCCAGGATGTTGATGCGCTCCTGGCGGAAGTCCTGAGCGGGAACGGACTCCACCTTGATGAAGGCCTTGAAGTCGATCTTCAGGCCGTACTTGCGGCCCAGCTCGTGGTAGGGGGACTTGACGTCCGTGGGCTCCGGTTGCGAAACGAGGATGGTCTTGATCTTCAAGGCCGCTCGGTTAGGGAAGGTGGAACGCAGGTGGGCCGTGGTGCTGCAAGGTGCGCAGGGCCAGGAGCACCGGCAGGATCTCGGCGGCGCAAAGGTACAGGAAAATGTGCCTGAAGGGCATCCCCGAGGAACGGCCGATGAAGACCGCCCGCCCCCAGCGCAGCACGACGATAAGCACCGCGAGCACCGCACCGGTCGACAAAAGCGCGGGTCGCAGGGCGGGGCGGTAGGCCACCAGCACGGCCAGGGGCAGGAGCACGGCGCCCAGCACCAGATGGTTGAGGACCAGGGCGTACGCGTACTCCTGCAGGCCGCCGTCGCCCTGGAAGAACCAGGCCAGGGCGCGCAGCAGCAGCACCTGCAGCACCAACAGCAGCACCAGGGCCGCCATCACCAGGGCGTAGGCGCCGGGGCCCGCGCCCAGGGTCCCGCGCATCACCAGGGCCTGTTGCACGAACAGGGCCATGCCCGCCAGCAGGGCCAGCAGCAGCCCCAGCATGGAGCGGGCCTGTAGGTCGATGTCCTCGCGCAGGCTGCGGCGGCTCACGCGGGTGCGGAACGCGCCCTCCAGCACCAGCCCCCACTTGCGGGGCGAGGCCACGTTGGTCCAGGCCAGCAGGGCCACCACGACGAGCAGCAGCACCACCACCCAGTCCGGGCTCAGGGGGTCGATGGTCCGGGGTTCGCCCATGGTGGCGGGCAAAGGTATCGGGGCGGCGCCGGGTAGGCCGTGCTACTTTTGCCGCCCCGGCGCGGCCAGGCCACGCCGGCGAGAACCCCACCGCATGTCCTCCACCACCACCCTCGGCAAGGCCAAGGCCGCCACCGACCTTTTCCAGCACCACGACCACTACCTGATGGACGAACTGCTCACCGACGAGCAGAAGTTGATCCGCGACACGGCGCGCAAGCACGTGAGCAAGCACCTCAAGCCCATCATCGAGGAGCGTTTCGAGAAGGCCGAGTTCAGCAAGGACATCATTCCCGGCCTGGCCGAGATCGGCGCGTTCGGGCCTTTCGTGCCCGAGGCGTACGGAGGCCCCGGCCTGGACCAGATGAGCTACGGCCTGATCATGCAGGAGATCGAGCGCTGCGACAGCGGCCTGCGCAGCCTGTGCAGCGTGCAGGGTTCGCTGGCCATGTACCCCATCTGGAAGTACGGCAGCGAGGAGCAGAAGAAGAAGTGGCTGCCGGACATGGTGCAGGGAAGGAAGATCGGCTGCTTCGGCCTGACCGAGCCCGACTTCGGCAGCAACCCCGGCGGCATGGTCACCACCTTCAAGGACAAGGGCGACCACTACCTGCTGAACGGCGCCAAGATGTGGATCAGCAATGCTCCTTTCGCGGACCTGGCCATCGTGTGGGCCAAGGCCGAGAACACCGAGGGCCGGATCCATGGCCTCATCGTGGAGCGGGGCATGGAGGGCTTCACCACGCCCACCACGCACGGCAAGCTGAGCCTGCGCGCCAGCCCCACCGGCGAGCTGGTGTTCGACAACGTGAAGGTGCCCAAGGCCAACCTGCTGCCGGGCAGGAACGGGCTGGGCGCCCCCATGGGCTGCCTGGACAGCGCGCGCTACGGCATCGCCTGGGGCACGCTGGGCGTGGCCATGGAATGCTACGACGTGGCCCTGCGCTACAGCAAGGAGCGCATCCAGTTCGGCAAGCCCATCGGGGCCTTCCAGCTGCAGCAGAAGAAGCTGGCCGAGATGATCACCGAGATCACCAAGGCCCAGCTGCTCACCTGGCGGCTGGGCGTGCTGCGCAACGAGGGCCGGGCCACCACCCAGCAGATCAGCATGGCCAAGCGCAACAACGTGCACCTGGCCCTCACCGTGGCCCGCGAGGCGCGGCAGATGCTCGGCGGCATGGGGATCACCAACGAGTATCCCATCATGCGCCACATGATGAACCTGGAGAGCGTGGTGACCTACGAAGGCACGCACGACATCCACCTGCTGATCACCGGCCACGAGGTGACGGGGATCCCCGCGTTCAAGTAACGGGGCACCGGCCGGCACGTTGCCGCTTCCCTGGAACCGTGGCGGCCCTCACGGCCCCAGTTCCCCGGCCTCCTGGCGCATCTCCGCCAGCTGTTGTTCCAGCCAGCGCCGCGCCTCCGTCTCCTGGTTGAACACCTGCGTGCGGAACACGGTGGGGAAATACGTGAAGAACAACTTGGTGACCATTTCGGCCATGCTGTCGTGCACCACCACGGCCAGGGCGCGCAGGGTGTCCTGCCCACGTTCCGGTCCGAAGTGGTCCACCGCGGTGACCTCCATGTCGAAGTCCATGTCCCGCGGGATGATGCTGAGCATGACGCAGGGCATGCCCTGCGTCAGTTCGAGCCGTGCCCGCTTGTTCTCCGCGAAGCCCGGCAGGTCGATGCGTTCGCCGGGGTGGTAGCGTTGTTCCAGGAAGCCCGGGCGCACCAGGGTGATGGTGGCGATGCGGGTCGCGATGCTGCGCGGCTGGAAGGACATGGCTTACGAAAGATAAGCCTGCCGGCCCGGGTCGGGACCGATAGCTTTGACCCGCACCCGTCGCCGCCTGCGCCCGTCCGAACCCGCACGAGGGCCGGCGCGTAGAAGCCGTTCCGCACACCCGCATGCTGTTCAACTCGATCGACTTCGCGGTCTTCCTGCCGATCGTGTTCCTGCTGTACTGGGGCGTGTTCCGGCGGTCGGTGGCCTGGCGCAACGCCTTCCTCATCGTGGCCGGCTGCGTGTTCTACGGCTGGTGGGACTGGCGTTTCCTGGGGCTCTGGCTCTTCACGGCGGGGGTGGACTACCTGGTGGCGCTGGGCCTGGCCCGCACCGAGGCCCCCGCCCGGCGCAAGGTGCTGATGGGCCTGAGCCTGACGGCCAACCTGGGGTTGCTGGGTTTCTTCAAGTACTACGACTTCTTCCTGCAGAGCTTCGTGGACGCTTTCACCCTGCTGGGCCGGCCCATCGATGCACGCCCGCTGGGCCTGGTGCTGCCGGTGGGCATCAGCTTCTACACCTTCCAGAGCCTGAGCTACACCTTCGACGTGTACCGCCGGCAGCTGCCCGCGGTGCGGGAGGCCACCACCTTCTTCGCCTTCGTGAGCTTCTTCCCCCAGCTGCTGGCCGGCCCCATCGAGCGCGCGCGCCACATGCTGCCACAGTTCGGCACCGAACGGCGCTTCGACGAGGCGGCGGCCTACGACGGGGTACGGCAGATGCTGTGGGGCCTCTTCAAGAAAGTGGTGGTGGCCGACAACTGCGCGGCCTTCGTGAACCCCGTGTTCGGCGACCACGAGGCGCAGGCGGGCAGCACCCTGGCCCTGGCCGTGCTGCTGTTCGCCTTCCAGATCTACGGCGACTTCAGCGGGTACAGCGACATCGCCATCGGGTGTGCGCGTCTGTTCGGCTTCGAGCTGATGCGCAACTTCGCCTATCCCTACTTCAGCCGGGACATCGCCGAGTTCTGGCGCCGCTGGCACATCAGCCTCAGCACCTGGTTCCGCGACTATCTGTACATCCCCCTGGGCGGAAGCCGTGGCGGCAGGGCCCGCACCGTGCGCAACGTGCTCATCATCTTCCTGGTGAGCGGTTTCTGGCACGGGGCCAACTGGACCTTCGTGGCCTGGGGCGCGGTGAACGGGCTGCTCTTCCTGCCGCTGCTGCTGCGCGACACGCACCACGCCATGAGCGACACGGTGGCCGCGGGCCGCGCGCTGCCCAACGCCCGGGAGGCGGTGCAGATGCTGACCACCTTCCTGCTGGCCTGCTTCGCATGGACCTTCTTCCGCGCCGAGAGCATGGGCCAGGCCTTCGACATCCTGGGCGCCATCGCCTCGCCTGGCCTGTTGGAGGCGCCGGCCTTGGGCGACCGCAAGGGTCTGGCCTTCGCCGTGCTGGGCATCGGCCTCACCCTGGCGCTGGAGTGGCTGGCCCGCGAGCGGCAGTACGGGCTGCAGCTGGACGGCCTGCTGCCCATGCCCGTGCGCCGCCTGGTGTACTACGGGCTGATCGTCGTGCTCACCCTGGCCGCCCCGCTCGGTGGTGGCGAGTTCATCTATTTCCAGTTCTGATGGTGGGCCGCTTCATCCGTCGCTGCCTGCTGCTGGGCCTTCCGGCCCTGGCGATCCCCGGTGCCTACCTGTGGACGCTGCGCGAGACCGTGCCTGCACCGCGCATCACCAACAACATCGCCCTGAACGAGAAGCTCGCCTTCGTGCGCGAGCGCTTCCCGGACGGGGTGGACGTGCTGGCGGTAGGCTCCTCGATGACGTTGAACAACCTGGCCAGCGCGGGGGTGGTGGCGCACTTCGGCACGGAGCGCTACGTGAACGCCGCCGCATGGGGGCTGGGCGCGGCCGAGCTGCCGGTGCTGGGCACGCTGCTCACCGACCGGTTGCGGCCGCACACGGTGCTGGTGGCCACCAACCTGATGGACTTCCGCAGCGCGGGCCGCCAGCTGGGGACCGACAGTGCGGCCATGGCGCGCTACCTGGACGGCGGGTCCCGCTGGGCGGGCCATCTGCGCCATTGGGACGCGCCCTACCTGCTGCGCCAGGCCGAGGCCAACCGCATCCGCTTCCACGACCCGGGCAATTACGAATACCTCGGCTTCGACGGGCATGGCGGGGCCACGCTCGATGTGCCCGCCGCACGCATCGACCGTGCGCGCTTCAACGAAGCGCCGCCTTCGGCCGACCAGCTGGACGAGGCCCGTTACGCGGCCTTCGCCGGGTTCGCCCGCTGGCTGCACGACCGCGGGGTGAGGCTGGTGGTGCTGCAATGCGCCTACCGCGACGGCCTGCGCACCCCGGCCGTCGATGCCCTGCAGCGGGCGCACACCGGGCGGTTGCGGGACCTTCTGGAACCCCTGGGCCACACGGTGATCGACGCCAACGCGCACCGCTGGCCGGACAGCCTGTACGTGGATGGGAGCCACCTGGGGCGTGCCGGTGCGGCGCGGTTCACCGACATTTGCCTCCCGCCGCGGGGCGCGGGGGGCCGATGATCTTCAACTCGATCGCCTTCCTGGTCTTCTTCGTGGTGGTCACCACCACGTACCACCTGCTGCCGCACCGCTGGCGCTGGCCCATGCTGCTGGCGGCCAGCTGCTGGTTCTACATGGCCTTCGTGCCGGTGTACATCCTGATCCTGGCCTTCACCATCGTGGTGGACTATGGCGCGGGGCTGCTGATCGAACGCAGCGGCGGTGCCGCACGCCGGCGCTGGCTCACCGCCAGCATCGTGGCCAACGTGGGTGTGCTGGCCATCTTCAAGTACTACGGCTTCCTCACCGAGAACATCGAGGCGGTGGTGCGGGCCGCCGGATGGACGGGTTATACCATCCCCGACCTGGGCATCATCCTGCCCATCGGGCTGAGCTTCCACACCTTCCAAAGCCTGAGCTACACCATCGAAGTGTACTACGGCCGTCAGCGCGCCGAGCGCCACCTGGGCATCTTCAGCCTCTACGTGATGTTCTACCCCCAGCTGGTGGCCGGTCCCATCGAGCGCCCCGGCAACCTGTTGCGGCAGCTGCACGAGCCCAAGGTCTTCGACCCCGGCCTGCTGGCCAGCGGCCTGCGCCTGATGGCCTGGGGCTTCTTCAAGAAGATCATGATCGCCGACCGTGTGGGCGCCATGGTGGACCATGTGTACGATGCGCCCCACCTGCACGACGGGCCGGCGCTGATCCTGGCCTCGCTGCTCTTCGCCGTGCAGATCTATTGCGACTTCAGCGGTTACACGGACATCGCCCTGGGGGCCGCGCGCTGCCTGGGCATCGACCTGATGCGCAATTTCCGCACGCCTTACGCCAGCACCAGCATCAGCGAGTTCTGGCGCCGCTGGCACATCAGCCTCAGCACCTGGTTCCGCGACTACGTGTACATCCCGCTGGGCGGCAACCGCGTGGTGCGCTGGCGCCGCTACTACAACCTGCTGATCACCTTCCTGCTGAGCGGCCTGTGGCATGGCGCGGCCTGGACGTACATCATCTGGGGCGGGCTGCACGGCCTGTTCCTCATCGGCGCCATCGTCACCGAAGGCGGGCGGGGGCGCCTGGGCCGGTGGCTCGGTCTGCACCGTTGGCCGCGGCTGCATGCGGCCCAGCAGGTGCTCACCACCTTCCTGCTGGTGGACCTGGCGTGGATCTTCTTCCGGGCCAACAGCGTGCAGGACGCCTTCCACATCACCGGCAACCTTTTCACCGGCCTGGGCGGCTTCCTCACCACCGACGCCTTCAGCCTGTGGGCGCCGTTGGTGGGGGCGGGGCGCAGCGACATGTTCCTGGCCGTGGCCGGCATCGTCGCCATGGAGGCGGTGCAATGGCTGGACCGCCGCAAGGGCGCCGTCGTCTGGCTGGCCGAGCGCAGTCCCTGGCAGCGCTGGGCGTTGTACACCGGCCTCATCGGCAGCATCATCTTCCTGGGCAGCTACTACCACACCTCGCCCTTCATCTACTTCCAGTTCTGAATGGGCACCCGCCGACTCTTCCGCTGGATCGCCGCACTGGCCCTGCCTTTCGCGCTGGTCTTCGGCACTGTGCTGGTGGTGGACCCGTACAACTACTTCGGGCTGTTCCACGCCATCCCGGACACGCTCAAGCGGAAGAACCTGTACCACGACGGACGTACCATGCCCTTCAGCAACCTGCTGTGGAAGCTGATCGAACTGCGGCACACCCCGCAGGACCGCATCCTCCTGGGCGATTCGCGTCTCTCGCATTTCGACCTGGATCATCTGGAGCGGGTGAGCGGCCACCGCTGGTACAACCTGGGCGTACCTGGCGGCAACACGCGCACCATGGCGGACCTGTTCACCTACGCGGCGCAGGCCCCGCTCAAGGAGGTGCTGGTGCAGGTCTCCTTCCGCGGCATGAACCGCGGCATGGACTGGGACCTGTACGGTGAGCCGCGCCTGTTGCTGGACCAGCCCTTCCTGTACCTGAGCAACCGGCGCGTGCTGGAGGCCACCGTACTGAACCTGTGCAGCGCGTTGCTGCCCGCCACCGTGCGGTACGATGTGCTGCCGCCCGACCAATGGCAGCGTGTGCTGGACATGGAACGGGCCAATGCAACGGACTTCACCCCGGACAGCGCCGCCTTCGGCCGCCTGGAGCGTATCGCCGCCCGGTGCCGCGCGATGGGTTGTGCGCTGCGTTTCGTGGAATACCCCACGCACCCGGATGTGCAGCGCATCTATGCCGAGGCCGGTCTGGAGCCGCAACGCACGGCCTATCTCGAGCGCCTGCGGCGGCTGGCGCCGGTCATCGACCTGGACCGCCCCGGGCTCTTTGCTGCGGACAAGGCCCTTTGGCGCGACCCGCTGCACCTCACCACCGACGCGCAACGTGCGGTGATCGACACGGTGTGGGCGGCCGGAGGGAGGTAGCATCGGCGGCTTCCACACCCGCGCGCGGCCGATCCGCACCGCGGCACCCGGTATCCGGCACGGACCGCACCCGGGCCCGCCTGCCGATCGCGGATACTTGTCCGACCTCAAGCATCCCTCATGGCACACATCACACTGCAGAACGACGCACTGCCGGGTATCACCGGCCTCATGGATTTCCGCCCGGAGACCGCCGGGCCCTTGAACGCTCTGGCCGAGGTGCTGCTGCGCGGCCCTTCCACGTTGACGAGCGGCGAGCGAGAGATCATCGCCTCCTCGGTGAGCTGGTGGAACAACTGCCACTTCTGCCACAGCAGCCATGGCGCCGCCGCGGCCGCGCACCTGGGACGCGGCCCCGCGTTCATCGACGCCATCAAGGCCGGCCTGCCCGATGAGCCGTTGAGCCCGAAGATGCGCGCCCTGCTGGTCGTGGCCCGGCACGTGCAGGAGGGGGGTCTGAAGGTGACCGACGCCGATGTGGCGGCCGCACGCGCCGCCGGGGCCACCGACGTGGAGATCCACGACACGGTGCTGATCGCCGCCGCCTTCTGCATGTACAACCGTTACGTGGACGGCCTGGCCACCTGGCGGCCCGAGCCGAAGGAGGCGTACATGGCCATCGGCGAGAGGCTTGCGCACCAAGGCTACATGGCCCCGGTGATGGGCTGATCGGTACCTCGAAGAACCTCGTTCCCGTCGCTTGAGCCATAGCTTCAGCGACGGCGTGCGGCGTACATGAGCAAGGAGCACAGCGGTCAACGCTTGCGCTCATGCGCCCATACTTTGTCGCTCCTCAGTCGGTTACTTCGATCCAGTAGCCTCTCTTCGGAGCGCCTCGTCCGGACGAATGAGAGCGGCGCGCCATGCGTTCGAGGATCTTTGAGGCACCCCTGCGCCTTACTGCGAAATGGTATGAGGCGCCAGTGCCGGACCGGTCCCGTGGTATGGCGATGGGCGATGCGCCCCGCCGCCGCTCACGCCCCTTTGACCAGCACGGCCTGTTCCACCTCGGCGATGGCGCGCCGTGTCTTCAGCAGGCTGTCAGGCGTCACGCTGATGGAGTCGATGCCGAGCTCCACGAGGAATTGCGCGAAATCGGGGTGGTCGCTGGGGCCCTGGCCGCAGATGCCCACCTTGGTGCCCGTGCGTTTGGCCGTGCGGATCAGCTGTTCCAGCATGCGCTTCACGGCGGGGTTGCGCTCGTCGTACAGGTGTGAGACCAGGGCGCTGTCGCGGTCCAGGCCGAGGGTGAGCTGGGTGAGGTCGTTGCTGCCGATGGAGAAGCCGTCGATGTGCTGCGCGAACTCCTCGGCCATGAGGATGTTGCTGGGGATCTCGGCCATGAGGTAGAGCTCAAGGCCCTCCTTGCCGCGTTCGAGCCCGTACTCCTTCATCACCTTCTTCACGGCGAGCAGTTCCTCCACGGTGCGGCAGAAGGGGATCATCACCACCACGTTCTTGAGGCCCATTTTCTCGCGGACGCGTTTGATGGCCTTGCACTCCAGGCCGAAGGCCTCCTTGTACGTGTCGCTGTAATAGCGCGAGGCGCCGCGCCAGCCGATCATGGGGTTCTCCTCGTGCGGTTCGTAGTGCTCGCCGCCCAGCAGGTTGCGGTACTCGTTGCTCTTGAAGTCGCTGAAGCGCACGATGACCCGGTTGGGGTGGAAGGCGGCGGCGATCTTGGCGATGCCGTAGCTCAGGCGCTTCACGAAGTAGGTCTCCTCGTCCTCGTAGCCGTGGATCAGGTAGCTGATCTTGCCGCTGAGGGTGACATCGCCGAGCTCCTTGTGCTGCAGCAGGGCCAGCGGGTGGGCCTGGATGTAGTTGTTGATGATGAACTCCTCGCGGGCCAGGCCCACGCCGGCGTTGGGCAGTGCGGCGAACTTGAAGGCCAGGTCGGGACTGGCCACGTTGAGCATGATGGGGGTGCGCACCTCGGGCAGGTCGGTGAGCAGGGTCTCCTCCTTGCGGAAGGGGATGATGCCCGCGTAGATCACGCCGTTGTCGCCCTCGCAGCAACTGGCGGTCACCTGCATGCCGGTGTCCAGCAGTTCGGTGGCGTTGCCGCAACCCACGATGGCGGGCACGCCCATCTCGCGCGCCACGATGGCGGCGTGGCAGGTGCGGCCGCCCTTGTTGGTGATGATGGCGCTGGCCTTCTTCATGATCGGCTCCCAGTCGGGGTCGGTCATGTCGGTGACCAGCACATCGCCCTGCTGGAAGTCCTTGCCGTCCATGCCGCCGCCGCGGCCGTCGAGGCTGTACAGGATGCGCACGGTGCCGGCGCCCACGCGGTCGCCGATGGCGATGCCCTTGGTGATCACCTGCGGGGCCGCAGCGCCCTCGGGGTGCTCGAGCCGGTATTCCACCACGCGGTCGTCGGCCTTGCGGCTGTGGATGGTCTCGGGCCGGGCCTGCACGATGAACAGGCCGCCGGTGAGGCCGTCCACGGCCCATTCCACGTCCATGGGGCACCAGTGGCCCTTCTTGTCGCTGTAGTACTTCTCGATGGCCACCACGTTGCGGGCGACCTCCAGGGCCTGTTCGTCGGAGATGCAGAAGCGGTTGCGCTGGGCGCGTTCGGTGGGGATGGTGAGGGTGGGCTTGCCGGGCTCCACACCGTAGATCATCTTGCGGTCCTTGATGCCGATCTTCTTCTCGATGATGGCGCTGTAGCCCTTGGCCAGGGTGGGTTTGAAGACGATGAACTCATCGGGGCTCACCGCCCCCTGCACCACCATCTCGCCCAGGCCATAGCTGCCGTTGATCAGCACCACGTCCTTGAAGCCGCTCTCGGTGTCGAGGCTGAAGGCCACGCCGCTGGCGCCCAGGTCGGAGCGCACCATCTTCTGCACGCCCACGCTGAGGCCCACGTCGAAATGGTCGTAGCCCAGGCTCTGGCGGTACACGATGGCGCGGTCGGTCCACAGGCTGGCGAAGCAGTTGCGCACGGCGGCGATCAGGTCCTGGTGGCCGCGGATGTTGAGGAAGGTCTCCTGCTGGCCGGCGAAGCTGGCATCGGGCAGGTCCTCGGCCGTGGCGGAGGAACGCACGGCCACGTCGGTGGCCTCCTGGCCGTACTTGGCGCTGAGCTCATCGTAGTGGGCCATGATGCCCTTCCAGATGGGCTCGGGGAACTTGCCGTTCTTGATCAGGTTGCGCACGGCCAGGCCGGTGCGGCGGATGTTCTCCACGTCATCGGTGTCCAGCCCGGCCACGATGTCGCGGATCTTCTGGTCCAGTTCGTTGTGCGCGATGAAGGCCGTGTAGCTGGCCACCGTCACCACGAAGCCGCCGGGCACGTTCACCCCCAGGGGGGCGAGGTGCTGGATCATCTCCCCCAGGCTGGCGTTCTTGCCACCCACGGTGGGAATGTCCTTCAGTTCAACATCGTGGAGCCACTTGAGGTAGGCTTGATCGGCCATGGTGCGGGGGTGTGCTGGGGGAAGAGGTGCCTTTTACGGGACGGGCCGCGCGAGGGTTGGTACAAAGGTGACGGACGGCGTGCGAGAGGTTGCCCGTGCCGGCGGGGAGCGGGCTTCCGGCGGGACCGGCCCCGTGTGCGCTTGCGGATGCCCTACCTTCCGCACCCGGATGCGGCGTTCCCTGCATCCGTGGACCGTGCAACGCGCGCCCATGCGTTCCAGTGCACACAGTTTCCGGTCGCAGCGGGCCGAAAGGCGCCCGGGCAACCACATCGCCCTGCGCAAGCCCGGCTATGCCGTGGGCCCCGGCCTGTCGGGCTACCTGGAGCGGCATGGCCGAAGCGACCGGATCCCCATCGCCTACGAGGACCTGCTGCGCCACGACGGGCTGATGGCGCACCACGATGCCAACGGCCGGGAGACCTTGTGGACCACGGTGCTGCTGCGCCCCGCCGAGATGGAGGACACCCACCGGAGGCTGGTGGAGCTCTACCGCATGCTCACCGGCGACGGCAGGCCGCTGCCGCATCTGGCCGTGGCCGGTATCGACTTCTGTGGTTTCGGCAACAGCCAGCCCTTCCGGGTGAAGATCCTCAACCAGCTGAACGACAACCACGACTATTTCTACATCAAGAAGGCCGATGCCAGCCGGGTGTACGGGTTGGAGCTGGAGCACCTGTTGAGCCCCAACAAGATCAACTACATCCATTCGGCGGGCACGCTGGTGGAGGAGCACATCATCGGCATCCCGGGCGATGATTTCATCAAGGATCCCGGGCGCTACGGCGGCCACCTCAATCCGGTGCGCTTGTGCAAGGAGTTCGTGAAGTTCAACGAGCGCTGCTTCGTGCGCCTGCTGGGCGACATGCGGGCGTACAACTTCGTGGTGGACGTGGTGCAGGACTTCGACCAGGTGCAGTACCGCCTGCGCAGCATCGATTTCGACCAGCAATGCTTCGAAGGCCGGCACCGCATCTATCTGCCGCAGTTCTACAAGGAGAACCTGCCCTTTGTGGCGCTGGCGCGCACGCACATCGGTCCGGCCACGGCCGAGCAATATGCCGAGGAGGAGCGTTCGCTGCTGCGCAAGCGTTACCAGGTTGGTGCCGAGCAGGTGGAGGCATTGCTGGAGGTGATGCACACCGAGGTGATCAGCCTGCCGGAGCATGTGGCCCTGCTGCGCAGCGAGCTGGCCGCCTACCACGGCTGCCCGGATTTCAAGCGGTGTACCACCATGGGGGCGGTGCTGCAGCTGCAGTTGAAGGTGATGCTGGGCCTGTGACCAAGGGCCTGCCCGGGGCCGCCGTCCCATCGTCGCCAGGCCCTGACATCAGGTCCGCGCAGGGCCACTTCCGCAGGGCTTTCCGAACGGATCGCGTCCGGAGGGCATCCGGGGTGGTCGGAACCCGCGGCATGGAGCGCGCCAACGGTCGTGCGGCCCGTCAACACGCCCGTGTGCGCAACTTGAACATGGGCACGGGCGTGCTCCGCAGGTCGCCCGGGTACTTTCGGCACGGCCGCCCGTGTGTCCGGCCATGACCGTGCACAACCCGCTCCGAACCGCCCTGCTGCCGCCCCTTCTGGTGCATGCGCTCCTGTGCTGGGCGCAACCGGTGAACGACGATTGTGCATCGGCCTTGACGCTCTGTGCCCAGCAGCCGCTGGCGGGCAACAACACGGGCGCGGTGGGCATCCCGGGTTTCTGCCCCGGCACCAACAACGTGTTGTGGTACAGCTTCACCACCAACTCGCAGGGCGGCGCGGTGAACGTGGCCATCAACGGGCTCGACTGTCCGGCGGTGGCCGGCATGGACAATGAGATGAACGTGATCGTCCTGAGCGGCGATGGCAGCTGCCTGCCGGGCAGTTTCACGGCGGTGGGCGACTGTACGCAGGATTCAGTGGACTTCACCATGATCACCGACAGCCTGGCGCCCAACACGCAGTACTGGGTGCTGGTGAGCGGGGTGGCGGACAACGGCGCCACGATCAATGCACAGTGCGAGTTCGGCGTCACCATCGGAGGCCCCGGGGCGGACATCGTGGGGGTGGACTTCAGTGCGGGTGACGACGTGGAGATCGGCGAGGGCGAGTACGCGCAGCTGGAGGCCACGGGGGGCACCACCTACACCTGGACCCCGAACGCGGGGCTGAGCGGCGACGCCATTGCCGATCCGGTGGCCAACCCGTCGGAGACCACCACCTACACGGTGACCACGCAACTGAACGGCTGCACGTACAGCGACGAAGTGGTGGTGGAGGTGATCCGGAGGATCCAGCCCACCAACACCTTCACCCCGAACGGCGACGGCCACAACGACACCTGGACCATCTTCGGGATCTCGGACTACCCATCGTGCGAGGTGACCATCTACGACCGGTGGGGCCAGCGCGTGCACCGCAGCGTGGGGTATGACGAGCCGTGGGACGGCACCAACGGTGGGGCGCGACTGCCGATGGCCACCTACTACTACCACATCGTGCTCAACACCCGGGAGGGCGGCTCGGCGGCGGCCTACACCGGCTCGATCACCATCGTGCGATGAGGGCGCTGCTGCTGCTGCCGGTCGTGCTTTGCACCGCCACGGTGCGGGCCCAGCAGGTGCCGCAGTACTCACAGAACGTCCTCAACTACTTCAACATCAACCCAGCGGTGGCGGGCAGCAAGGACTGCATCGACGTGCGCCTGGGTTTCCGCAAGCAGTGGGTGGGCTTCGAGAACGCACCCACCACGGGCTGGGCCAGTGTGCACGCCACCATCCGCAACAAGCGCAAACCCTACCTCAAGGGCAAGCACGGCATCGGCGGTTACATGGAGGCCGACGACACGGGTCCGCTGGGCTACACCCTGATCAACCTTGCTTACGCCTACCACGTGCGGATGAACATGGACCATTACCTGGCCATGGGCACCTTCCTGGGGGTCAAGCAGCAGAAGTTCGATGTAGGCCAGACGCTGGTGGCCGACAATACGGACCCGGTGCTGGCCAGCCGCAATTCCGCCTTCGTCTTTCCGATCATCACCCCGGGGATCTGGTTGTACAGCAAGACCTACTGGGCGGGCCTCAGCGTGCATCAACTGCTGAACAACCGTGTTCCCGGCATCGGGGTGGACTCGCGCTTGAGCCCGCACTACATGGTGAGCGCGGGTTACCGCTGGCGCATCGGCCGCAAGACCTCGGTGACGCCCAGTGCGCTGATCAAGCTCTCGCCGGGATCGCCGATGGCCATGGACATCAACGCCATGCTGGAGTGGAACCGCGTGTTCGGTATCGGGGCGAGCTACCGCAACCAGGACGCACTGGTGGCCATGGTGAAGTTCGGCTTCCTGAAGTTCTTCACCCTGGGCTACGCTTACGACATCACCACCTCGAAGCTCAAGGCGGCGAGCAGCAACACCCACGAGGTGATCCTGGGCATCACGCCCTGCATCCCGATCGATCCCAGCAAGCGCATCGTGAGCTGCCCCATCTTCGAATAGGACCCCATGAATCACCACGGACCCCGCCCTTACTTCCGACCGGTACTGTTGCTCCTGGCGCTTCTGGCCTGGGGCGCTTCCGGTGCGCAGGAGGTCCTGTACTGGACCGGCGGCACGGGCAGCTGGAGCGATGCGCGCATGTGGGCGGCCATGCCGGGCGGTGCGGGCGGTGCGGGCGTGCCCCGGGAGGGCACCGAAGTGCGGATCGGTGGGACGGGCGAGGCCGCTGTGCACCTGGGAGGTACGGCGCACTGTCGCACGCTGCATGTGGACGGTCGCGCGGCACGGGTGCGCGTGGTGGGTGCGCAGGGCGCGCACCTGGTGATCGCCGGCGGATGGGTGATGGCCGGTGATGCGCACGTGGCCGTGCCGGGCGGTGTGCGGCTGAGCGGACGGGCGGGCGACGCGGTGCTGGACCTGCACGGGACGGAGGTGGCGAGCGATGTGGTGCTGGACGGTGGCGGACGATGGGACGTGCTGAGCGCCCTGGCCATCGACGATGCGCACACCTTGCGGTTGGAGCGCGGCGCCCTTCGGATGAACGGCGGTGTGCTGAAGGCCGGCGCTCTCTCGGTGGGCCCCAAGGCCGCAAGCGGGCTGGAAGCCCAGGGAGCCACGTTGCTCGTAGGGCGGCTGGAGGGTGCTGGTGCCGCACACGTGACCTGGTCCCCGTCCACCGTGCTGCTGGTGAACGGCAACGCGCAACGCTGGGACGGCACCCCGGTGGGGCAGGAGGAACTGATGCGCCAGGCCGTGAACTGCGGCACCGGGGCCGGGCAGACGCCCTTCCAGGTGAACGCGTTGCTGACCAGCGACTACAACGGCTTCGGGGTGAGCTGCAGCGGGGCGTGCGACGGTGCGGTGAACGTGTCCGTGCAGGGCGGCATCGGGCCCTTCGCCATCCAGTGGCAGGGCGGCCCCAGTGGAACGGGCACCGCGTTGCCGTGGACCAACATCTGTTCGGGCAACAAGCTGGTGATCGTCACCGACCTGGGGCAGAACGTGGGCTGCTTCGCCTCGGTGCTGGTATCCCCGCCACCGCCCTTGAGCGTGGTGTTCTTCGGGCTCAACCCGCCCGCCTGCGCCAACGTGTGCAACGGTACGGCGATCACCTTCCCCGGTGGTGGCACCGGCTTCGGCTACCAGTACGACTGGAACAACGGGGCCGAGACGGACCCCAACCCCGTGCAGCTCTGCGCCGGCACGAACACCCTGCGCATCACGGACGCCAACGGCTGTGTGTTCGACACCACCTTCACCATCGCCCTGCTGCCCCTGGAGGCCACCCTGCAGAGCGCCCCGCCGAGTTGTGCCGGCGATTGTGACGGAACGGCCCAGGTGACCGTCACAGGCGGCACGCCGGGTTACACCTACGACTGGGAGCCCGGTACGCCGGCGGGCGACGGCACACCCCAAGTGACCGGCCTGTGCGGTGGTGGCCACAGCGTGCTTGTCACCGATGCGAACGGGTGCGATACGCTGATCACCTTCAACCTGGTGGCGCCTGCGCCGATCGTGCCGAACCTGGTGACCGCTCCGGCCACCTGCGCCGATGCCTGCGACGGCACGGCCACGGTCGCCCCCACCGGTGCGGCGGGCCCGTTCACCTTCCAGTGGACGCCGGCGCCGGCGGGCGGGCAGGGCACCGCCACGGCCACCGGCCTGTGCGCCGGCAGTGGTACGGTGCTGATCACCGACCAGGCCACGGGTTGCGACACGCTCGTACCCTTCAGCATCGGCTCGCCGCCCGTGCTGCTGGCCACGTTGACCGCGGTGGATGCCACCTGCGCCAACGCGTGTGACGGCAGTGCCGGTGTGGTGGTGAGCGGCGGCACCCCGGGCTATATCTACCTCTGGGACCCCGCACCCGGCGCGGGACAGGGGACGGCGAACGCCACCGGGCTCTGCGCCGGCAACCACACCCTGTTGGTGACCGATGCGGCGGGTTGCGACACCCTGATCGCCTTCACCATCGCCGCACCGCCCCCGCTCGTCGTCGCCCTGGACACCACCTCGGTGAGCTGTGCCGGTCTTTGCGACGGTGCGGCCACGCTGCAGGTTTCCGGCGGCGCCCCGGGCTACACCATCAACTGGTCCAACGGACAGGGCGGGCCCTCGGCGACCGCTTTGTGCGCCGGTCCGTACAGCGTGACGGTGATGGACGCCAACGGCTGCGACACCACGTTGACCTTCGCGCTCACCGCACCTCCGCCGCTGGACGCCTCCTCCTCCCACACGGACGTCTCCTGCGGTGGACAGTGCGATGGCACGGCCTCCGTGGTGGTGAGCGGCGGCACCCCGGGCTACACCTACCTGTGGTCCCCGGCTCCGGGCGGTGGACAGGGGACCCCCGATGCCACCGGCCTCTGCCCGGGCGCATACAGCGTGCTCATCACCGATGCGAACGGATGCACCACCACGGTGGACCACACCATCCTGGACGCGGTGCCCCTGCAGTTCTCGCTCAACGTCCAGGACGCATCCTGCCCGGGTATGTGCGATGGTGAGGCCGGGGTGATCGTCACCGGCGGCACGCCGGGCTACACCTACCTGTGGTCCCCGGCCCCGGGTGCGGGCCAGGGCACGCCGACGGCCACCGGCCTCTGCGCCGGTGCCTATCAGCTCACCGTGACCGATGCGCTCGGCTGCGACAGCACCATCGCCTTCACGGTGACCGCCCCGCCGGACATCCTGCCCAACGAGACGGTGGTGGCCCCGACCTGTGCCGGCGCATGCAGCGGGAGCATCACCCTGGCGCCCACGGGAGGCAGTGGGACCTTCACCTACTCCTGGACGCCGCAGCCGCCCAACGGCCAGGGCCAACCGCAGGCCACGGGCCTTTGCGCCGGCCTATGGACGGTGACGATCAGCTCCGGCGGCTGCGACAGCACCCTCACGATCGATCTGCAGGCACCACCGGCCCTGAACGTGCAACTGGCCATGACCGGAGCCACCTGTGCCGATGCCTGCGATGCCACGGCCACGGCCACCGTGGTTGGTGGCACCCCGGGTCACACCTACCTGTGGACCCCCGCGCCGGGCGGCGGACAGGGCACGCCCACCGCCACCGGTCTTTGTGCGGGTCCACACAGCCTGACGGTGACCGATGCGGCGGGTTGCGACACCACGCTGGCCTTCACGATCGATGCGCCGGCCCCGCTGGACGTGCAACTGACGGTCGTTCCTGCCGGCTGCGGCGGCTCGTGTGACGGATCGGCCAGTGCCGTGGTGAACGGCGGAACACCGGGTTACTCGTTCACCTGGACCCCCGCTCCTGGTGGCGGACAGGGCACTCCGACGGCGACGGGCCTGTGCCCGGGGGCCTATGTGCTGGAAGTGGTCGACACCAGCGGCTGCGACACCACGATCAGCTTCACGATCAGTACCCCCAGCGGGATCCAGGCCGTGCCCCAAGTGACCCCGGCGAGCTGTGCCGATGTATGCGATGGGGCCATCGGCCTGACGGTGAGCGGCGGTGTGGGTCCGTACACGTTCGGCTGGACGCCGACCCCGCCTGTGGGCGCGGGCACCGCGAACGTTAGCGGGCTGTGCGCCGGCGACTGGACCGTGGTGGTGAGCGACCAGGCGCAATGTGATACGGTGCTGGTGATCAACGTGCCGGCCCCGCCGTCGCTCAACGCCGTGCTCACCGTGACCAACGAGAGCTGCAACGGGCCCTGCGACGGCACGGCGAGCGTGGCCGTGAGCGGTGGGCAGCCCGGGTATCAATACCTCTGGACGCCGACCCCGGGCGGCGGGCAGGGCACGCCCAACGCCACGGGTCTGTGTGCCGGCACCTACGCCCTGGTCGTCACCGATGCCGGGGGCTGCGACAGCACCCTCACCTTCGACATCCTTCCGGAACAGCCCATCGACGTGGGCCTGGTGGTGGTGGATGGCATCTGCGCGCTCACCTGCAGCGGGTCGGCGACCTCCACCCCGAGCGGGGGGACCGGTCCGTACACCTTCCTGTGGTCGCCGGCACCCGGCGGTGGGCAGGGCACGGACAGTGTCACCGGCCTGTGCGACGGGATCTATTCCCTCACGGTGACGGATGCCAACGGTTGCGACACCACGGTGACCTTCAACGTGGTGAAGCCACCGCCCATCGTGTCGAGCCTGCAGTGGGGCGATGAGACCTGCGACGGGCCCTGCACCGGCAGTGCGGCGGCCTTCCCCACGGGCGGGAACGGCGGCCCCTACACCTACGTGTGGACGCCTGCGCCGGGCGGTGGACAGGGCACCAACATCGCCACCGGGCTCTGCGCCGGGGTCACCTACAGCCTCACCATCACCGACGCGCTGGGCTGCGACACCACCGAGAGCCACACCATCCTGCCGTTCCAATCCATCGTGCCCAACCTGAGCACCACGCCGGCGAGTTGCGCGGGCGCTTGCGATGGTTCGGCCACCGTGGGGCCCACGGGCGGTGAGGCGCCTTACACCTACGTGTGGGCCCCGGCACCCGGCGGCGGCCAGGGCACGCCGCAGGCCACGGGTCTGTGCGCGGGCGTGTACACGGTGACCATCGCCGACTTCTTCAACTGCGACACCACCGTGCAGGTGCTCATCACGGGGCCGCAGCCGTTGGACCCGGGCGCTTCCGTCCAGCCCATCACCTGTGCGGGCCAATGTGACGGCAGCATCGTGCTGAACGTGACCGGCGGCACCGCGGGTTACAGTTTCGACTGGACCCCCGATCCGCCCAACGGCGACGGCACCAACAGCGCCTTCGGCCTCTGCCCGGGCACCTATGCGGTATCGATCGCCGATGCCAACGGCTGCGACACCACGGTCACCTTCGTCCTCGATGCGCCTGACCCGCTGACGGCCGTCCTGAGCACCACGCCGAGCCAGTGCCAGCAGTGCATCGGCACGGCTTCCGTGGTGCCGGTCGGCGGAACGCCCCCGTATTCCTACCAGTGGACCGGCCAGGGCGGCGTGATCATCGGCACGGACAGCCTGGTGGCCAACCTCTGTGCCGGCATGTACACCGTGCTGGTGAGCGATGCCAACGGGTGCCTCTTCTCCCTGCCGGTGCCCGTGGCCGACAGCAACGGCGAGGTGCTGGCCACCACCGACGGCCTCACCAGCTGCCCCGGCGGATGCGACGGGACGGTGAGCGTGCAGTACGTATGCTCCGACCCCCCCTGCACGGTGCTTTGGACCGATGCCCTCGGTGTGGACCTGGGACAGCCGACGGACACGGCCTCCAACCTCTGCGCGGGAACCTACCTGGTGCAGGTGACCAACGCCTCGGGCTGCATCAGCCTCGACACCGCGGTGGTGGCATCGCCGCCGCCGATCACGGCCAACCTGAGCACCACGGCGGTGACCTGTGCGGGAAGCTGCGACGGCACGGCCACAGTGGGCCCGGTGGGTGGCGTGCCGCCCTACACCTACGACTGGACGCCCGACCCGCCGGGCGGGGACGGCACCCCGCAGGCCACCGGTCTGTGCGCGGGCACCTACGAACTGCTGATCACCGACCAAGGCGGATGCACGCTTCTGGTCAATGCGCTGATCCTGGCTCCGGTACCGCTCGACCCGGGTGCGACCGTGACCCCGGAAGGATGCCCGGGCAGTTGCGATGCCGCCATCGTCCTGAACCCCACCGGCGGAACGCCAGGATACACCTTCTTCTGGCAGCCCGTGCCGCCCAACGGTCAGGGCACGGCCTCCGCGCTGGACCTCTGTCCGGGTGATTGGACGGTGACCATCGCCGATGCCAACGGCTGCGACACCACGGTGGTTTACACCATCGCGGAGCCGGCCGCCCTGGTGCTCACCACCAACAGCACCTCGAGCCAATGCCAGGTGTGCAACGGCACTGCGGAAGTGGCGATCGCCGGTGGTACGCCCGGGTACACCATCCAGTGGACCGACGGCAACGGGCTGCCCGTGGGCAATGCGCCTGCCATCGCCGGCCTCTGCGCCGGGCTCTACACGGTGACCGTGACCGATGCCGGGGGCTGCAGCGCCAGCCAGGTGGTGCCGGTGACCGATGCGAACGGGGAGGTGCTGACGGTCCTGGACGGCAGCACTTCGTGCGGCAACACGTGCGACGGCACCGTGGAGGTGCAGTTCACCTGCGCGGTGCCGCCCTGTACGGTCACCTGGACGAACGCGTTGGGCGACACGCTGGCGCAGAACAGCAACGTGCTGTCCGGCCTTTGCGCGGGCAGCTACTTCGTGGCGGTGGGGAACGGTGCGGGCTGCATCCGCATCGACACTGCCGTGGTGACACCGGGCACCGCGCTTGTTCCCGGCCTGTCCACCACGCCGGCGAGCTGTGCGGGCGTCTGTGACGGTACCGCCACCGTGGGCCCGACGGGCGGTGTGGGTCCGTACACCTTCGACTGGTCGCCCGACCCGATCAGCGGGGACGGCGGGCCGCAGGTGACCGGCCTCTGCGCCGGGGTGTACAGTGTGCAGATCACCGACCAGGGCACCGGTTGCGACACGCTCGTGAACCTGCTGATCACACAACCGCAGCCGCTGGCCGCAACGGCGGTGGTGGAGGCCGCCGGCTGTGAGGGGCTCTGCAACGGAAGCATCGTGGTGGCCGTGCAGGGCGGGTCGGGCGCCTACACCTATGCCTGGACCCCGGTGCCCGCCAACGGCGACGGCACCAACGCCGCGTTCGGCCTGTGCGCGGGGAGTTACGACCTGCTGATCACCGACGCGAACGGTTGCGACACCCTGCTCACCTTCACCATCACCGAGCCGCCGCCCCTGGTGTTGACGGCAAGCGCCACACCGAGCGAGTGCGGCCTGTGCATCGGCGCGGCCACCGTGGAGGCCATGGGCGGCTCGGCGCCCTATGCCTACAGCTGGACGCTCAACGGCATGCCCATCGGGACCGACAGCACCGCGTCGAACCTCTGCGCAGGCTTGTACCTGGTGACGGTGCAGGATGCCAACGGATGCACGGCCCAGTTGGCGGTCCCCATCACCGACAGCAACGGCGAGGCGGTCGCCACCACCGACGGCCTGACGAGCTGCCCGGGCGCATGCGACGGACAGGTGTCGGCCACCTTCGCCTGCAGCGATCCGCCCTGCACCGTGGTGTGGACGGACGCCTTCGGCATCGATCTGAACGAGCCGGGGACCACCCTGGACAGCTTGTGCGCAGGGGCGTATTACATCACCGTCACCAACGGATCGGGCTGCATCACCATCGACACGGCCAGTGTGGCGGAACCCGACCCCATCGTGCTCCAGCTCAGCACCACGCCGGCGACCTGCAGCGGCGTGTGCGACGGAACGGCCACGGTGGGCGTCAGCGGTGGGGTGGCCCCGTACATCATCGATTGGTCGCCCGATCCGATCAACGGGGATGGAACACCGCAGGTCACCGACCTGTGCGCGGGCACCTATGCGGTCACCGCCACCGATGCCAGCGGATGCAGCAACACCCTGGCGGTGCTCATCCTGGAGCCGCCACCGCTGGTGGTGACGGCCGTGGTGGAGCCGGTGACCTGCAACGGGACGTGTGACGCCAGCATCGTGCTCGCCGTGACGGGCGGCACCCCGGGCCACAGCTTCGATTGGACGCCCGACCCCCCGAACGGTGACGGCACCAATGCGGCCTTCGGGCTCTGTTCCGGCACGTACACCGTGCTGGTGGCCGATGCCAACGGCTGCGACACCACGCTCAGCTTCATCGTGGACGAACCGCCCGTCCTCGAAGTGCAGGTGGCCCTGACGCACAACACGTGCCACGGCACCTGCATCGGCACGGCCACGGCCGCTCTCAACGGCGGTGTTCCACCGTACACCTTGACGTGGACCGATGCCGGCGGGGTCCCGCTGGCGCAGGACACCACCTTCGTGGGTGGTCTGTGCGCGGGGGACCATACGCTCACCGTCACCGATGCCGCCGGGTGCACGGTGGCCCTGCCCTTCACCATCACGCAGGGCAACGCCATCAATGCGGGGCTGCTCTTCACCAACGAGACCTGCTTCGGGCCATGCGACGGCACGGCGAGCGTGAGCCCCACTGGTGGCATGGGCGGGTTCACCTACCTGTGGCAACCCGCACCGGGGGCCGGCCAGGGCACGCCGAACGCCACCGGATTGTGCGCCGGCAACTGGTCGATCACCATCACCGACAGCCTGGGTTGCGACACCACGGTGGCCTTCACCGTGCTGCCCTTCACGCCGATCGTGCCCAACGCCGTGGTGGCCGATGTGCATTGCAGCGGGGCCTGCAACGGCACCATCACCCTGGCGCCCACGGGCGGGTTCGGCAACTTCAGCTACGTCTGGTCCCCCGCACCGCCCAACGGTCAGGGCACCGCCTCCGTCACGGGCCTGTGCCCGGGAACCTGGACGGTGAGCATCACCGACGGCATTGGTTGCGACACCACGGCCTCCTTCACCATCCAGGAGCCTGCGCCCATGCAGGTGACGGTGGACGCGGTGGTGGCGGCCAGCTGCAACACGGCGGCCGATGGCTCCATCGCCATCACGGTCACCGGCGGTGTGGGCGGCTACGTGGTGATGTGGGCGGGCCCGGGCGGCTTCACCAGCAACCAGGAGGACCTTGTGCAACTGCTCCCCGGACCGTACACGGTGACGGTCACCGATGCCAACGGCTGTTCGGCCAGCGCGAACGCCCAGGTGGATGCGCTGGCGACAGTGACCGCCGATGCGGGCCCCGATCAGCAGCTCTGCGGCGGCTCCGTGGTGACGCTGGACGGTGGCGGAAGCACGGGCGCGGTGACCTGGCTGTGGACCGACGGGCAGGGCAGCACGGTGGGTGAACAAGCCACGGTGGTGCTCACCGGCTTGCCGCCGGGCACATACAGCTTCACACTCACCGTGACGGACGGCCCCTGCTCGGCGCAGGACCAGGTGACCGTGGTGGTGTTGTCCACGCCCACGGCGGATGCAGGTGCGGACCGGACCATCTTCCTGCATGGCCAGACCACGCTCGGCGGGGATCCCAGCGGTCCGCCGGGCGCCACCTTCAGCTGGCAGCCGGATTCGCTGCTGGACAATGCCTCGTCCGGTGCGCCGGTGACCACGCCGGAGGAGACGACCTGGTTCGTGCTCACGGTGACCATGCCCGACGGTTGTACGGCCGTCGATTCGGTGCTGGTGACGGTCCTGCCGGAAGTGGTGATCCCCTCGGGCTTCACGCCCAACGGCGACGGGTGGAACGACACCTGGCAGATCGACCTGATCGAGCTCTTCCCCGAATGCGAGGTGGAGGTTTACAACCGCTGGGGCGAGCTGCTGTTCCAAAGCGTGGGTTACAAGGAGCCGTGGGACGGCCGGTACCACGGAGGCCTCGTACCGGTGGGCACCTACTACTACGCCATCCGCCTCAACCATCCGGACTATCCCGAGCCCTTCACCGGTCCGCTGACCGTCATCCGCTGACGCCATGAACCTGCGCCACCAAGTTCTTTCGCTGCTGATGGTCGCCGGCACGGCGAGCGCACAGCAACTGCCGCAGCTCAGCCAGTATGTGAGCCAGGACTACCTCTACAACCCGTCCGTGGCGGGATCACGGCCCTGGTTCGAGCTGCGCAGCGCGCACCGCTACCAGTGGGTGGGCGTACAGGATGCGCCGCGCACCTTCATGCTGAGCGCCACCACGCCCGTGGGCCGGCACATGGGGTTGGGCGGCTTCCTGTTCACCGACAACGTGGGCCCCACGCGGCGCACCGGTTTCCAGCTCACCTACGCCTACCATCTGCAGCTCACCGAAAAGCTCCGCCTGGGCCTCTCGATCAGCGGGGGGCTGGTGCAGTTCCTCATCGACGGATCGAAGATCACCTTCCACGACGGCAGCGATCCGGTGATGGACGACCAGTTACGCGGGGACGTGCTGCCCGACGCCACCTTCGCCTTCCTGCTGCACCACCCGAACTATTGGTTCGGCGCCACGGCCCCGCAGTTGTTCAACAACCGCATCTGGTTCTTCGATACGCAGGAACAGGCGCTCAGCCGGTTGGAAAGGCACTACTTCGCCACCGGTGGATACCGCATCCGGTTCTCGGAGGATCTTCGCCTGGAACCAAGTTTCCTGGTGAAGTACGTGAACCCGGTGCCTCCGAAGCTCGACCTCAACCTGACCTTGAACTACAAGGACATCCTGTGGATCGGTGGCGGTTGGCGCTCCAACGATGCGATTCCGCTCATGGTGGGCTGCTGGCTGAAGAAGATGTTCCAGTTCGGCTATTCCTTCGACCTGACCACCACCGGCCTGAGCCGCTACAGCCAGGGTACGCACGAGGTGATGCTGGCCATCACCTTCGGCAAGGAACGACCTGCGGCCAAGGTGCCTGCGGTCCCCGCCGCGGCCCCCACGCCTTGATCCCAGGCTCCCGGTCATGCGGTATCCGGACGTTGGGACCCTTCATCGGCAACGGTGTGCGACCGGCCGAAAACCCGCGCTGGGCTGGACCTCCAAGGGGTGTTTTGGTTACCTTGCACCCCCTCGCGCCCGAACGTGATCCGTAGCAGCACCCCATTTCCCGTCCTCGCGCTCGGCGCGGCCCTGGGTTGGGCGTTGCTCCATCCGGCACCGCTCCAGGCCCAGACTTTCGTGATGGGCAACGCCGCCTGGCAGGCGTGCAGCGGCGAGTTCCTGGACAGCGGCGGGGCCGGTGGGCCGTATGGCGACAACGAGGACCTGACGGCCACCCTTTGCCCGGCCAACGGGGCCGGTTCAGGCTCCAACGTGTCGGTGACCTTCACGGCCTGGGCCGTCGCGCCGGGAACGGCGGACCAGCTGTTCATCCATGACGGGACCAGCACGGCGGACCCCCTGCTGGCCACGGGCAACGGGAACAACTCCCTGCTGGGCCAGACGATCACGGCCAGCGGCCCCAGCGGCTGTCTCACCTTCCACTGGGTGAGCGATGGGGCGGACCACCTGGCCGGTTGGGCGGCCAGCATCGGCCCGGCGCCCGATGCAGGCAGCTCCACCGGGGTCACCGTGTGCGACACCGACGGGCCGGTGGACCTGTTCGCCGCCTTGGGCGGCACCCCCGATCCGGGCGGTTCCTGGACCGACCCGACCAGCGCGCCGCACGGCTCCTCCTTCGACCCCGCCGTGGACCCTCCCGGTGCCTACACCTACACGGTGAGCGCGGGGGGGGGGTGCCCGGTGGCCTCGGCCACCGTCACCATGACCGTGAACCAACAGCCTGTGGCCGGGGTGAGCACCTCCACCGGGGTCTGCAGCAGTGATGCACCCTTCAGCCTGTTCGCCCTGCTCGGCCCCACCGCGGACCCGGGAGGCACATGGACCGGTCCCGGAGGGCCGCACCCGCCGACCTACACCCCCGGCGTGTCGCCTGCGGGACTCTACACCTACACCATTCCCGGCGCGCCCCCCTGCGTGGACGCCACGGCCACGGTGACGGTCAACGAGCAGGCCGCGCCCGATGCTGGCGGTGACCGCAGCATCACCGTGTGCAGCGACGATGCGCCGTTCTCCCTCACCGGGCAGTTGAACGGAAACCCCGATGCCGGAGGCCAATGGACGGGTCCGAACGGTCCGATCCCCGGAGACCAGTTCGACCCGGCCGCCGGGCCAGCCGGGGTTTGGACATACACCGTCGCCGGGGTCCCGCCCTGCGCGGACGCTTCCGCGCAGCTCACCATCACCATCCGCCAGGCCCCGGATGCCGGCAGCTCGCGCACGGTGGTGGTGTGCAGTACGCACGGCTCCTTCGCCCTGGTGGACTCCCTGGGCGGATCACCGGACCTCACCGGGTCGTGGACCGATCCGGGCAACGCGGCCTTCAGCGGCACCTTCATCCCGGGCACCAGCGCGCCCGGCACATACACCTACACCGTGACCGGACAAGCCCCGTGCGTTCCGGCCACCGCCACGGTCACCGTGCAGTTGGTGATGGCGCCCGATGCGGGCACCAACGCCACCCTGCAGCTTTGTTCCACGGATGGGCCCGTGTCCTTGTTCACGGTGCTGGGCGGCACCCCGGATGCGGGCGGCAGCTGGACCGATCCGAACGCGCAGCCCTTCGCCGGGACCTTCGATCCGGGCACCGATACGCCGGGGATCTATACCTACACGGTCCAGGGGCAGGCACCGTGCGCCGATGCCAGTTCCACGGTGACCATCGGGGTGACGCCCGCACCGAACGCCGGCAGCCCGGGCTCGGCCCTGGTGTGCAGCACCGACGCGGTGTTCGCCTTGGTGGACAGCCTGGGGGGCTCGCCGGCGGTGAACGGGACCTGGACCGACCCCAACGGGCAGGCGGTGCCTTCCGGCAATTATGTCCCGGGCACCTCTCCGCCCGGTCTGTACACGTACACGGTGACGGGGCTGGCCCCCTGCGCCAATGCCGTCGCCACGGTGGATGTGGACCAATCCACGGCACCGCACGCCGGGACCAGCACGACGCTCACCGTGTGCAGCGATGATCCGGTGGTGGACCTGCTGGCGTTGTTGACGGGAGCCGACCCCGGTGGGACCTGGACCGACCCGGGCAGCCAACCGCATTCCGGGCAGTACGACCCGGCCACCGATGTGGGCGGCACCTACACGTACACCGTGGTCGGCACGCCTCCCTGTGCGGATGCGACGGCCACCGTGCAGATCACGCGACGCATCGCCCCGCGCGCGGGGAACGATGGCAGCACCACGGTCTGCAGCAACACCGGCAGCTTCGCCCTGCTGTCGGTGCTGGGCGGCGCGCCCATGGCCACGGGTGCTTGGACCGACCCCAACGGTGTGCCCGTGCCTTCGGGCGATTTTGTCCCCGGCCAGAGCCCGCCGGGCGCCTACCGCTACGTGGTGAGCGGCATCGCACCCTGCGTCAACGACACGGCCTTCGCCACGGTGAGCGTGGTCCAGGCCCCGAACGCGGGCATCAACGGCGACACCCTGGTGTGCGGCAACGGCTCCTCGTTCGCCTTGAGCCTGGTGCTGGTGGGCCCCTTTGATGGGAATGGAAGCTGGACCGGACCGGGCACCGACCCGCATGGCCCCATCTACGACCCGCAGGTGGATGTGGCCGGCGTGTACACATACACCGTGACCGGGACCCCGCCTTGTGCGAACGCCACCGCGTCGGTGGTCGTGCAGGAGGTGGCACCGCCCGATGCCGGTGGCGACAGCACCATCACCGTCTGCAGCAACGCACCGGCGTTCGCGCTCTTCGAAGCGCTCGCAGGCGCGCCGGCCCCGGGCGGTTCGTGGAGCGGTCCCGGGGGTGCGATGAACGGCACCTTCACCCCGGGCACCAGCCCGGCCGGTCAATACACCTATACCGTGAGCGGGACGCCACCGTGCGCGGCGGCCTCGGCCACCGTGACGGTGGTGGTGAACAATGCGCCCGTGGCCGGCGGTGATGGGGACGCGACCGTGTGCACCAACTCGGGTGCGCTGGACCTGTTCACCCTGTTGCAGCCGCCGTACACCGCTGGCGGCACATGGATCGATGTGGACGGCACCGGACAGTTGACCGGCAGTGTGCTCCAGACCAACGGCCTGCCGAACGACGACTACGATCTCCTGTATGTGGTGCCCGGTTCGGGCCAATGTCCCAATGACACGGCCGAGGTGACGGTCACCATCGTGCCCCAGCTGGACGCCGGGAACAACACGTTCCGGTCGGTGTGCGGCAACACGGTGGCCTATGACCTGTTCGCGCACCTGAACGGCGGCCCCGATCCGGGCGGGAACTGGATCGACAACGACAACACCAACGCGGTGACCAACGGGCTGTTCAACGCCACCTTGGTGGCCCCGGGCAGTTACACCTTCACCTATTTCCTGGACGGGGGTGGTTTCTGTCCGGACGATCAGGCGGTGCTCACCGTGAACGTGGTGGGTGCTCCGGATGCCGGGTTGAGCGCCGACACCGTGGTCTGTGGCAACGGCAGTTCCTTCCAGCTCTTCGGTGTCCTGGGCGGTTCGCCGGACGGGGGCGGTTCCTGGAAGTTCAACAACCAGCCCCATTCGCCCAGCTACAACCCCCTGGTCGACCAGCCCGGTGTCTATCAATACCATGTGAATGGCAATACACCGTGCCAGGACGCGGTCGCCACGGTGACGGTGAGTGAAACGGCACCGCCCAACGCGGGCTTGGGAGGGTCGGCCAGCGTGTGCGAGAGCGATGCGCCGTTCGTGATGACCGATAGCCTGGGTGGTACGCCTCAACTCACCGGGACCTGGACCGACCCGGGGAACCTGCCCCAGGCCAACCTGTTCGTGCCGGGCGTCGATCCCGCAGGGGCCTATGTGTACACCGTGGCGGGGAGTTTCCCGTGCAGCAACGCCTTCGCTGTCCTCACGGTCACCAAGGACCTGGAGCCCGATGCCGGTGGCAACGGCCAGATCTCGATCTGTGACGATGCGGGCTCCTTCCTGCTGAGCACGGTCCTCACCGGCACGCCTGATCCGGGCGGCTTCTGGTTGGACCCCGGCGGGCTGCCCACCGATGTGCTGTTCGACCCCCTGGTGGACCCCGACGGTGATTACACCTACGTGGTGCCTTCCACTGGGGCGTGTGCGGCCGACAGCGCCGTAGCCAGTGTGTTCGTGAACACCCACGCCAATGCCGGCGTCAGCACCTCCACCACGGTCTGTGCCACGGGTGGCACGGTGAACTTGTTCCCCTTGTTGGGCGGTGCGGACAACACCGGGGTGTGGACCAACCCGCTGGGGCAGGTGCACGGCGGCCTGTTCAACCCTGCGACCGACCCGCCGGGGGCGTACAAGTACAAGGTGCAGGGAACGGCGCCATGCCCGGCCGATTCGGCCTCCGTCATCGTATCGGTGAGCACACCGCTCAGTCCTGGCGTCAGCGTCACGCGATCGGTGTGCTCCACCCAGCCCTGTTTCTCGCTCTTCACCCAACTGGGCGGAACGCCTTCGCCGGGGGGCAGCTGGAGCGGGCCGCTCGGTGCGGACGACGGGGTCTTCTGCCCCGGCCAGGACCCGCCCGGGGTTTACGTGTACACGGTGACCGGCCCGGCACCCTGCCCGGCGGTATCGGCCACCGTCACCGTGGGGGTGAGCGCCAGCGTGAATGCCGGCAACGACGTCACCACGGTGGTCTGCCGTCCGGGCCCCACGATCAACCTGTTCAACCAGATCACCGGTGGCCCGCAGCCTGGGGGCAACTGGCTCAACCCCGTGAACCTCCCGCACAACGGGCTCTTCCAGCCGAGCCTCGATGCGGCCGGCGTGTACAAGTACATCCGCACGGCCCAGGCGCCTTGTCTGAACGATACGGCACGGGTGACGGTGGTGGTGAACGACGCACCCGATGCAGGGGGGAACGGGGTGGCGATCGTGTGCGACGATGAGGACCCCTTCGGCCTGATCGGTCTGCTCACCGGTGGCCCGGACCTGAACGGCACCTGGCGGGACCCCAACGGAACCGTGGTGGTGGGCATCTATTTCCCCGGAACAAGTCCCGCAGGGGTGTACACCTACCGCGTGGGAGGTGTGCAGGCCTGCCCTGCCGACTCGAGCACGGTGACCGTGATCGAGAACCACCAGCCTTGGGCGGGCACCGATGGGGTGGATGAGGTCTGCAGCACCGAACCATCGTTCAGCCTCTTCGCCCTGTTGCAAGGGGGCGCGGAACCAGGCGGCACCTGGCGGGACCCCAACCTCGGGCCCTTCTCGGGCACCTATGTGCCAGGCGTTTCGGCCGAAGGCACGTACAGCTACATCCTGTACGGCAACAGCCCCTGCGTGAACGACACGGCACGGGTGACCATCTTCGAGAACGAACAGCCCACCCCGGGGGTGGATGCGGCGCGCACCTTGTGCAGCAACGGTCCGGTGGTCGCATTGGCCACCCTGCTGAACGGCACCCCGGACCCCGGCGGCACGTGGAGCGGCCCCAACGGCCCGGTGCCCACCGGCAACTTCGATCCGAACAGCGATCCGCCCGGTGCGTACGTGTACACCATCCAGGTGGCAGCGCCCTGCACCACGGTGAGCGCCACGGTGCAGATCGTCATCGTGCCCGCCCCGAACGCCGGCCAATCCGGTGCGCTGCCTGTTTGTGTGGATGCCCCGTCGGTGGACCTCATCACCGGCCTTGGTGGTTCGCCCCAACCGGGTGGCAGCTGGACCAACAACAGCGGCCAGGGAACCCTGAACGGAGGCAGCTGGAACGCCACGGGTGTGCCCACGGGCAGCTACACGTTCACCTACACGGTGGCCGGCACGACCCCATGCGCCCCGGCATCGGCCACCGTCACCGTGCAGGTGGTGCAGGGGTTGGACGCCGGTGATGACAGCGCCGCCGACGTGTGCGAGAGCGAAAGCCTGGTGTTGCTCTTCGATCTGCTGCAGGGCACACCGCAACCCGGAGGTACCTGGATGGACCTGGGCGGTTCGGGGGCCATGGCCAACGGGGTGTTCAACGCTACACTGGCGGGGGTGGGCCAGTGGCCCTTTGCGTACATCCTGGCACCGTCGTCCACCTGCGAGGGCGATACGGCGAACCTGGTGGTGTCCGTGCTGGAGGGGCCCAACGCGGGCTGTTCCAGCGCCCAGACGGTGTGCGACAATGCCAATCCGTTCCTGTTGGTGCAGTTCCTGGGCAACGGCTGCGACCCCGACGCCAACGGCACCTGGACGGGGCCGGGCGGGCAGGTCCACAGCGGCCAGTTCAACCCGGCGGTGGACAGCTCGGGGGTTTACACCTACACGGTGCCTGCCATCGGCAACTGTCCCCAGGCACAGGCCACCGTGACCATGACGGTGGAGGAGGCGCCGTATGCCGGGCCGGACACCAGCCTCAGTGTGTGCAGCGACGGTGGCCTGGTGGCGCTGATCGGCCTGCTGTCGGGCGCCGACACGGACGGGGCATGGCTGGCCCCGGGCAATGTGCCCTACAGCGGCATCTACAACCCGGCGATCCACAACCCCGGGCTCTACGTGTACAACGTGCAGGGGTCGTTGTTCTGCTTCCCCGATCAGGCCACGGTGACCATCACCGAGAACCAGGCGGTGAACGCGGGCTGGGATAATGCCGTGGATGTGTGTTCCTCCCAGGCGCCCTTCGATATGACCGGGCAGTTGGGCGGTACCCCGGGACAGGGCGGCTACTGGCTCGGTCCCGACCAGCTGCCGCTCGGCACCGCCATGTACGATCCGGCGTTGAACGGCCCCGGTGACTACCAGTACGTGATCGAAGGGGCTGGTGCCTGTGCCAACGATACGGCCACCCTCCAGGTGAACGAAGTGCAGGAACCCAACGCAGGCACCGGCCTCACCCTGCCGGTATGCGTGACCGAGATGGCCCAGGACCTCTTCGAGGGCCTGCAAGCCCCGTACGACCCGGGTGGTGTCTGGTCCGACCCGGGCGGCACCGGTGCGCTCACCGACAGCCTCTTCAATGCCACCCTCACCGGTTTGGGCACCTACACCTTCGTGTACACCGTGGCCGGCACCAGCCCCTGCCCGAACGACCAGGCCACGGTCACCGTGGAGGTCTCCGCCGGCATCGACATTGGCACGGGGGCCATCGACACCATCTGCGGCAACGGGCCGTACGACCTGTTCAACTCCCTGCCGGCGGGTACGGTGCAAACGGGCACCTGGACCGATGGCTCGGGCACGGGTCAGTTGAGCGGATCAATCCTCCAGGCCGGTCAGTTGCCCACCGGTGTCAACTACCCGTTCAGCTATGAAGTGCAGACCGTGGCCTGCGGGCTGGTATCGGTGGGTGTGATCATCCACGTGGCCCCCGCCCCGGACGCCGGAGGCCCCGGTACGGTGCAGACCTGCGCCAATGCCGCATCGGTGGACCTTTTCGCCGCGCTCACGGGAAGCCCACAGGCCGGCGGTACCTGGACGGGCCCGCTGGGTGCCGCCCACGACGGCAGCTTCGAGCCGGCGACCGATCCGCCGGGCACTTACACCTACACGGTCCCGGGCGTGGCCCCGTGCCCCGTCGCCACGGCCACGGTGAACGTCAGCGTGAACCAGCCGCTCAGTGCCGGCGTGGACAGCAGCACCACCATGTGCAACACCGACACCGCCTTCGCGCTGTTCGAGGCCCTTGGCGGCGACCCCGCGGTGGGCGGCACCTGGACCGAGCTGAACTCCACCGGCACGGTGGCGGACGGTGCCCTGAACAGCACCCTGCTGGGCCCCGGCACCTATGGGTTCCAGTACGCGGTGCAGGTGCCGGGTTGCGCGCCCACCGCGGCCATCGTCACGATCACCCTGCAGGAAGGTGTGAGCGTGGGTGAAGTGACGCGCCTCTGCAACGAGCAGGACCGCACCTATGTCGTCCAGTTCACCGTCAGCGGCGGCGATGCGGCCACCTACACCGTCACCGGGCTGGAGGGTGTGCTGTCCGGCACCGCACCCCATGTCTTCACCAGCGTGCCCATCCTGACCAGCCAGGGCTTCAGCTGCACCGTGACCGACGGGAACGACTGCGCGCCGCGGCTGGTGGAAGGGGAGAGCCCCTGCGTGTTCGAGGACGACGTGTTCGTGCCGGAGCTGTTCTCCCCGAACGGCGACGGGGTGAACGAGACCTTCCAGCTGCCGGGCATCGAAGGGTGGCCGGGGAACACCGTGGCGGTGTTCAATCGCTGGGGCGATGAGGTGTACAGTGCCGCAGGTTACGACAACCATGCGGTGGTGTGGGACGGCACCTCGCAACGCGCCGGCCTGGCGGGTCCGTTGCCGAGCGGCACCTACTACTATGTGATCGAGCTTGGCGCCGGCCGCCCACCGTTGAAGGGCTACGTGTACCTGAACCGATGAGCGCGCACTTCTTCACCCGGGCACTGCCGTTGCTGCTCCTGCTGGGAGCAGCGGGCGGGCGGGCGCGTGCCCAGCAGGACCCGCTGTACAGCCAGTACATGTTCAACACGCTGGCCTTCAACCCGGGCTATGCGGGCAGCGGCGATGTGTTCACGGTGATGGCCCTGACACGCCACCAGTGGGTGGGTTTCGAAGGCGCACCCAGCACACAGACCCTCACCCTGCACTCGCCTCTGCCTGCGGGCGGGCTGGCCCTGGGCGGCACGGTGCTGCACGACCGTGTGGGGCCGGTGCGACAGACGGGCGCCTTCCTGGACCTGGCCTACCGCATCCGCACCGGCGCGCACACCCGGCTGGCCTTCGGCCTCAAGGGCGGGGCGAACATCTTCCAGGCCGATCTGGCGGGCCTCAGCACCGTGGAGACCGACCCCTCGGCCACCAGCATCAGCAGCAAGCTGCTGCCCAACTTCGGCTTCGGCATCTTCTGGCACGCCCCGCGCTGGTATGTGGGCCTTTCGGCGCCCAAGCTGCTGGAGAACACCCTCACCGAGGCGCAGAGCGCCGTGGTGACCACCGCCAAGGAGGACCGCCACTATTTCCTCCTGGGCGGCGCGGTGATCGACCTGGGGCGCGATGCCAAGCTCAAACCGTCGGTGATGCTGCGTGCGGTGGCCGGTGCGCCGCTCTCGCTGGACGTGAACCTCAACGTGCTACTGCGCGAGCGCATCTGGCTGGGCGGCATGTACCGCGTGGGCAACGCCTTCGGGGTGATGGCGCAGTACCGGTTCAACGAGCAGCTGAGCGCCGGCTACGCCTTCGACCTCACCACCACCCGTGTGGGCGCCTATAACGCCGGTACGCACGAGGTGATGCTGAGCTACGATCTGCAGTTCACCAAGGGGCGCACCATCTCCCCGCGCTACTTCTGAGGCCATGCGCACCCTTCGCTCGCTCCTTCCGCTGTTCCTGGCGCTGCTGCTGGCGGGCGGGGTGCTGGCGCAGGGCAGCGCCGATGCGCACATCCGGGCGGGCGACCAGCACTTCGCGCAGCTGGCTTACGCACCGGCGATGCAGGAGTATCGTACCGCCGCCGACCTGGGGGCGGTGAACGAGCATGTGTCCAAACGTCTGGCCGAATGCAGCATGAAGCTGGGCGATACCGAGGAGGCCGAGCGCTGGTACGCCTTGGTGGTGAAATTCCTCAACCGCGAACCACGCGACCTCTACGCCTATGCCCAGGCCCTGAAGAGCAACGGCAAGTACGAACTGGCCGAGGAGTGGATGGACCGCTACCTGGCCACGCGGCCGCAGGAGGGCGGGCCCCAGCGCAGCAACATCACCAGCTTCGCGCGCAAGTTCACCGAGGAACAGGACCGTTTCACCATCACCGCGCTGCCCATCAACACGCCGTACACGGACATGGGCGCCACTTGGTGCGGCACCGACCAGGTGATCTTCACCAGCAGCCGCAACGAGAAGGTGGGCATCCGGCGGCACGCGGCGTGGAACGACCAGCCTTTCCTGGACCTGTACCGTGCATCCCGGGACCCTGACGGCACACTGGGCACCCCGGTGCGGCTCGAGGGCAAGGCCAACAGCCCGCTGCACGACGGCCCTGCGGTGTGCAGCGCCGACGGTAGCACCCTGTACCTCACGCGCAACAGCGCCACGCGCAGCCGCAAGGGCATCACCCGCCTGGGCATCTACCGGGCGCGTCGGGACGGTTCGTCCTGGAGCGGGGTGGACCCCTTCCTGTACAACAACAGCGAGTGCTCGGTGGGCCATCCGGCGCTGAGCCCGGACGGGAAACGCCTCTACTTCGTGAGCGACATGCCCGGAGGCCTGGGCGGCAGCGACATCTACGTGTGCCGTGACCTGGGCGGCCAATGGGGCGAGCCCGAGAACCTGGGGCCGTCGGTCAACACGCCGTACAACGAGATGACGCCCTTCATCGCCGCCGACGGCACGCTGTACTTCAGCAGCGACGGCCATCCCGGGCTGGGGGGGCTGGACGTTTTCGCGGCGCCGCCCGCTGCGGGCGACCGTTTCACCACCGCCATCAACGTGGGGGCGCCGCTCAACGGCCCCAAGGACGACCACTCCTTCATCATCGATGCGGCGGGCAAGCACGGCTATTTCAGCAGCAACCGGCCCGGTGGCCAGGGCGACGACGACATCTACGCCTTCACCATGCACCGACCGCTGGAGCAGCGCTTCCTGTGCACCGGCACCGTGATCGATGACGAGAGCGGCACGCCCGTGCCCGAGGTGGCCGTGGAGTTGCAGGACATGGGCGGCGCCGTACTGGCCACCACCACCACCGACGCCCGTGGCGAGTACTCCTTCGGCGTGCAGAAGGACAAGGAATACCGGGTGGTGGTGCGCATGAAGGGCCGCTACGAAGGCAGCCAGCACCTGAGCACCGAGCGCATCGAGGACCAGCAGATCGCGGCGCGGGACATCCACCTGGTGCCCGATGCGGGCGTGTGGCTGCGCGGTGCGGTGCGCTACAAGGACCGGCTGGGCTTCATCCAGGGCATGACGGTGAGCGTCGTGAACCTCAGCAGTTTCTATTCCGAGAGCCAGGTCACCGGCGAGGGCGGGGACTTCAGTTTCCGGCTGCAGGCCAACGAGGAGTTCGAGGTGCTGTTCGAGAAGGCCGGGTATTACAGCCGCAGTCTGCCGGTGTCCTCCATCGGTATCCGCAATGGGGTCATCGACCTCAACGGGGCCTTCGACCTGAGCTTCGAGCCCGTGGAGCTGGGCCGGCCGGTGCGGCTCAAGTTCGTCAAGTGGGCCGATGACCGGAGCACCACCTTGGACCCCCTGGCGCGCACCGAGCTGGACCAGCTGGCCGAACGGCTCAAGGTGAACCCCGCCCTGCGTGTGGAGCTGGCCGTGCATGACGATGCGCGCGGCGACGGCGAGGCCCGGCTGAAGCTCACCCAACGGCGGGCCCAGGCCGTGGTGGACCACCTGGTGGCCAAGGGCGTGCCCAAGGACCGCCTGGTGGCGAAGGGTTATGGTGGCACACGCCTTGTGAACCATTGTGTGCCCGGGGTGCAGTGCACCGAGGCCGAGCACGCCGAGAACCGCCGCGTGGAATACACCGTCACCGAGATCCGTCCCTGACCCATGAAGACCATCAGCCGCCTGTTCCTGACCCTGTCCGTGCTCTTCACCGTGGGCGCCTGCGCCCAGGAAGCCGCCGTGGAGTGCGACCCCGCCCGTTTCGCCAAGCTCATGGCCGAGAAGCCGGGGCAGGTGCTCGATGTGCGCACGCCCGAGGAATGGGCCACCGGGGTGATCGCCGGCGCGCGGTTCATCGACTTCAACGCCGGCGGGTTCAAGGCCGCCGCCCCGGCCCAGTTGGACAAGGCCCGGCCGGTGTACGTCTATTGCGCGGCCGGTGGCCGCAGCTACCGTGCCGGCAAACAGCTCAAGGAGCTCGGCTTCACCGAGGTGTACGACCTGGTGGGCGGCATGGAGGCGTGGAAGGAGGCGGGCCTGCCGACGGTGCCCTACGCCAGGGACGCGAAGCGATAGCCTTCGCGGCGCCAGCGCTCCAGTGCCGCGGGCAGCACCGACCGCAACCGTTCGGCGGCCTTCGGGGCGTCGTGGAAGACCACGATGGAGCCGGGCCGTGTGGCGCGGAGGGTGCGCAGCAGGCAGCGTTGCGGGCTCAGGCGGTGGTCCCAGTCGCCGGTGAGCACATCCCACATCACCAGGCGGTAGCGCCTGCCCAGGGCGGTGTATTGGGCCGGAGTGAGGCGGCCGTAGGGCGGGCGGAAGAGGGTGCCGCCCAAGGTCCGCTGGCCGCGTAGCACGTTGCGCAGGTAGGGCCGCAGGCGGGTGCGCCAGCCGTCGGGGTGGTCCCAGGTGTGGCCGCCCACGGCATGGCCGGCGGCGTGCATCCGTGCCACCAGGTCCGGGCGGGCCGCGGCGCGGTCGCCACGGCAGAAGAAGGTGGCCCGGGCATCGGCTGCGGCCAGTTGCTCCAGCACCCAGGGGGTGAGGTCCG
>WBZY01000082.1_pt1 | contig 99731 bp, 90 predicted proteins | sample 5204191 | NCBI WGS metagenome assembly WBZY01 (sample SAMN12344363, study PRJNA552823) | activated sludge metagenome | biome: Activated sludge suspended growth; feature: Anammox Sidestream; material: Wastewater; isolation source: activated sludge from anammox sidestream of wastewater treatment... | reverse complement strand
GTCAACGTGAACGTGCCGCCTTTCACTTCATCGGGTTGCAATTTCTTCGCGCGGGCGCGGTTGGCAAGATCGTTCACTGTGCGAGCCATCGCCAGCAGGGATAGATCATCCGCGCCTTTGATGACAGGGACGATCAAACCTTCATCGCCCAATGAAACTGCCATGCCAAGATTGACCGCTTTGTGTACTAGCACGCCTTCATCCGTCCACGACGAGTTGGTGACAGGGTAATTTTTCAACCCCGCCACGATCGCCATCATGAAATAGGCTGTGAATGTGAGGTTGACTCCATCGCGTGAGAAAATCTCCTTGTTGGCAGAGCGATGCTTGACCACGCGGCTCATATCCGCTTCCATCACGCTCAACACATGCGGCGACGTGCGCTTGGACATGACCATGTGCTCCGCGATGGACTTGCGGATGACGGAATGCTTGATGAGTTGGTCGCCAACCGCCGAGGTTACGTGTAGCGTGGATCGTGAAGCGACAACTTCTTTTCCTCTTTCCTCCTTGATCTTTCCACTTTCCACATAATTCAGCACGTCGTTCTTTGTGATCCGCCCATTCAACCCCGTGCCTTGCACCTGCTGTAAATTGACGCCATGCTCCGCCGCGATCTTTGCCACGACGGGCGAGATGAATCCTAGATCGGTCGAAGGTCTAAAGCTCAAAGTCGCAGGTTGTCCCTCTGACTTTTGACTTTCGACTTTTGACTCTGTTTTTGCAGGAGCGTTTTCCACTTTCCCACTTTCCACACTTTCTCCTGGCTTGCCGATGAATGCCAGCACCGCCCCCACCTTCGCAGGGATACCCTCCTCTGCCATGATCTTCAACACCGTCCCAGACGCGGGCGCGGGGATTTCTGTGTCCACCTTGTCGGTGTTGACTTCAAGTAACGGCTCCAGTTCTTTAACTGAGTCGCCTTCCTTTTTCAACCACTTGATGATAGTTACTTCTTCGACCCCTTCGCCTAACAATGGGACTAATACTTTTGTCGCCATATCTGCTCCTTAATCGTTTCACCACAGAAACACTGAGTCATGGAGTTTTTATGTTCTCGGTGTCTCCGTGTCTCAGTGGTTCAGTCACTTTATTGATGGAAAGGAATCTGGATTAACTTCATTCATCATTTCATATACAGCATCGAAGATGGTTTCAGCATTTGGCTTTGACCAATAATCGCCGTCGCTCCCATACGCGGGGCGATGTGCCTGACCGGGCAGAGTGCGCGCAGGCGAATCCAAATGGAAATATCCGCCTTGTTTCTCGATAACTTCCTGCATCATGTACGCGGACGTGCCGCCGGGCACATCCTCGTCCACGAACAGAATGCGATTCGTTTTTTTCAACGACTCGACAATCTTGCCATGAATATCGAACGGCAACAGCGACTGCACGTCCACCACTTCGATCTCGATGCCGACCCTCGATAACTTCTCCGCCGCGTCCAGCGCGATGCGGCAACACGCGCCGTACGTGACGACGGTAACATCTTTTCCCTCGCGAATCGTCTCAGGCACGCCGAGCGGGACGGTGAACTCGTCGATATTGTCGGGCAATTTTTCCTTTACACGATAACCGTTCAATACCTCAACCACCACAGCAGGTTCGTCCGCCTTCAACAGCGTGTTATAAAAGCCAGCCGCACGTGTCATATCACGCGGCACAAGCACGTGCATCCCGCGCACGAGATGGATCAAGCCAGCCATCAACGAACCCGAATGCCAGACGCCTTCCAAACGATGACCGCGCGTCCGCACGATCACAGGCGCCGACTGTCCGCCCGCGGTGCGCCAATGAAGAGTCGCCAAATCGTCGGACATGATCTGCAACGCGTACAAAATGTAATCAAGATATTGAATTTCACAAATCGGTCGCAAGCCGCGCAAAGCCATGCCGATGGCTTGTCCCAAAATCGTCGTCTCGCGAATCCCCGTATCAGTCACGCGGAACTTGCCGTATTTTTCCTGCATCCCTTTGAAACCTTGATTCACATCGCCGAGTTTGCCCACGTCTTCGCCGAACGCGATCACGCGCGGGTCGCGCGCCAGAATCGCATCGAACGCGGCATTTACCACTTCAAAGCCGAACGCCGTCGGCGACGCGCTCGAATAGGTCGGTTTCACTTCATGGACAGAAACAGTCGTCCCGTTGTAAAGACGCGAACTGTATCGCTCGCGATTCATCGCATCCTGTTCGGTCTTCCATTGGATTAAAACCTGCTTGGATGGATTCGCTTCCGTGCGGAGGATTCGCAACGCCTCATGCGCCGCACTGTGGACATCCCGCCTCGTCGCCGACGGGAGATTTGCTAGCCGCTCCCGAACCTGATTCAACGCCGACGCGTGACTCGAACTGCCCGCGATCTCGTCGAGCATATCCATCACTTGCGCGCGCTCTTCGAGAATTGGATTCAAATACGCATCCCACGCCACCTTGCGGATATTTTCAACAACTTCGTAATCTTCTTTTTCCCATTGCGTGAAATCTTTTTCGGTCGCAATTTTATTTGCGAGCATCCACTCTTTCATCTTGTGCACGCCGTCGAACTCTTCCTCGAACTTCAACCGCTCGGCGGATTTATAACGCTCGTGTGAACCGCTGGTGCTGTGACCTTGCGGCTGTGTCGCCTCGGTGACATGCACCAGCGCGGGGACATGATCTTTGCGCGCGGTGTCGGACGCGGCGCGGAACGTTTGCATCAACGCGGGATAATCCCATGCTTTGACGCGATACAGATCGTAGCCATCTTTTGTTTTCGGTTTGCGTTGGAACCCTTGGAGCAGTTCGCCGACATTTCCCTTGACCATCTGATATTCGTTGGAGACTGAGATGCCATAGCCGTCATCGTACACGACAATGATCGCCGGCGCTTTCAACACGCCGATGGCGTTGACCGTTTCCCAAAACATGCCCTCCGCTGTGGAGGCGTTGCCGATGCTGACCCACGTCACTTCGTCGCCGTTGTGTGAGAACTGCGGGAACGCTTTCAACTCTTCGATGTTGCGATACAACACGGACGCGTATGCCAGCCCTGTGGCGCGCGGCATCTGTGAACCCGTTGGTGAGACGTCCGCCGATGTGTTGTACGACTCAGTTTGATTTTTCCACGAACCGTCGGGGTTGATGAAACGACTGGCGAAGTGTGCGTCCATGCTGCGCCCGCCGGTGTTTGGTTCTTGATTCACATCCGCATGGGCGTACAGTTGGGCAAAAAATTCCTGGGCGCTCATGATGTTAAGCATGAACATCCAGGTTTGGTCACGATAATAGCCCGATCTCCAATCCCCTTTGCGGAAGTGTCGCGCAATTGCGATGTTGACGATCTCCTTGCCGTCGCCGAAGATGCCGAACTTTGCCTTGCCGCTCAACACCTCTCGCCGCCCAATGAGCGAAGCCTGCCGGCTCTGGTAAGCGAAGCGGTAATCTTTAATGATCTCTTCTTTTTCGAGTGGGAGTTTCTCAGAGTTTCTGCTTTTGGGCATTTGTTTTTCCTGAGGCGATGATGAGGAGATTATAACAAAGACGATTATACTTCCGCCCATGAACCTTCTCCCCGTTGCTCAAACCCAAGTTCCGCCCGGTGTGATTGACCTCGGCTTAGGCAACCCTCCGCTTTCGACGCTACCGCTCGATCTGATTCGCACAGCCGCGCATGACGCGCTCACGCAAAGTGACAACTCCTTTTTGCAATACGGCACAGAGCAAGGCGACGGTTACTTCCGCGCGGCGCTGGCAGATTTTTTGAGCAAGGGGTATGAGTTTCCCGTCTACGCTGAAAATTTATTCATCACCTCGGGCATCTCGAACGCGCTGGATCTGCTGTGCAGTTTCTTCACCAAGGCGGGCGATACGATCTTCGTGGAGGAACCGTCCTACTTTCTCGCGCTCAAGATTTTCGCCGACCATCATTTGAACGTGATTCCCATCGAGACCGACGACCGCGGACTCATCCCCGCCTCTCTCGCAGGGACGCTTGATTCGGCTTCCCCAAAATTCCTCTACCTCATCCCCGCGTTCCAAAACCCGACGGGGCGCACGCTTCCGCAGGAACGCCGCGAGGAAATTGTGAGGCTCGCGGAAAAATACAACTTCCTCATCGTAGCGGATGAAGTCTATCAACTCTTGAATTATTCACAACAACCACCCAAGCCTTTCGGCGCGTACGTTGATTCTCAGCGCGTCGTTTCGCTGGGGTCGTTCTCGAAGATACTCGCTCCGGGATTAAGGCTGGGCTGGATTCATTCTCATGCCAATATTCTCAACCGCATCGCAAACAGCGGATTGCTCGACAGCGGCGGAGGGTTGAATCCGTTCACGTCTGCGATCATGCGCGGGGTGGTCGCGTCGGGCGGGTTGGAAAGCAACATCGGGCGACTCAAGCAGAAGTACGCGAACCAGATCGCCGTCATGGATGAAGCGTTGAGTCGTCATCTGCCGCAAGCCCAATACGCGCTCCCTCATGGCGGATATTTCTTCTGGTTGCAATTCCCTCCGCGCGTTGACGCGAGCGAACTCCGTACTCGCGCCTCCGCCTTCAAAGTGGATTTCCGCCCGGGCGCGTTATTCTCCTCCAATGGTGGGATGAAAAATTTTATGCGCCTATGTTTCGTTTATTACGAAGCCGAGCAGATCGAAGAGGGGATTCGGCGTTTGCGGGAACTTTATTTGTCTAGCGCCGCTTTCACTGCCGCATAAACATCCAAGATCCCGTAGCCGTATGCGGAACTTGGATGTTCGCCTTCGAAACACCCGATGGATGTGTCTCCTGTGTAGGGCTGTGCGGTTTCGATAAAAATTTGTTCCGTGCGGTCAATATCGCCGATGAGCGAAGGTTCGGCGGACCAGAGCAGCGTGACCGCGCCGACCATGTGGGGTCCTGCCATTGATGTCCCGCTGTATTCGCCGTACGTCCCGCCCGGTAAGGATGAGTAAATATCAACGCCCGGCGCCGCGACGTCGGGTTTCATGCGTCCCGAACCGTCAACGGTGACAGGACCGCGGCTGCTGAACGGAGCGATATCTCCAAATTGATCGATCGCGCCGACGGAAAATACCGAATCGTACAACGCCAGCGGATCGTTGACAGTACTGCAATTGGGTCCAGCGTTTCCCGCCGAGACAACCACGAAGATTCCCGCGTCGCGCAAGTTGTTTGCCGCATAAAGCAGCGCGTTCGGGTCGCATCCTTCGAGTTCGGGGCATCCCCATGAATTGTTCAACACGTCAGCTGCGCGAGTCGGATCTCCATCTGTAAATGGATCGCCGTTTTGCGGGAACGGGGCAAGCATGAATTGCATACAATCGAGATACAACGCCGGATTGGCGAGATTGCGATTTAGATTGACGCAGGCGAACCATGTCGCGTCAGGCGCGATGCCGATGCCGTTTTGTCCGAGAATCGTGCCGAGCGTATGGGTTCCGTGACCGCCGTCGTCGTATGGCGAGGGTTTGTGATTCCACGGGTCAAACCAGTTGTAATCGTTGCCCGATTCATTCCCTCGATAACTTGGAAACAAATCGGGATGATTCACATCCACGCCGCTGTCAGATTGACCGACCACGATTCCTTCGCCGCGTACGCCGAATTCGTTCCACACTTTATCTGCGCCGATCATGGACACATTCCATTGCGCCTCGCTCGGAGGGTTGCTGACGAACTCGCTTAGCGTCGCGGGTTCCACTGTCTCAACGGGACGCAGGCGCGGGCTGGGAATGACGCGGTCCACTTCGGGGCGGGTCAATAGATATAACCTGACGAGAGTCCCGCCGCGAACTTCTATCGCGTTGACGAGGTAATACGGCGTATATTCCACGCCGAATGCGTCGAAGGTTTTGCGTATTTCTGCTTGAGTTTGATTCGCATGTGTTGTGAGGGTTTGGTATGCGGCGGCTCTGCGCGCGTTAATATCGTCGATCTGCCTCACATCGGATAGATCCGCCTGATCTTTTAGAATGACAAACAGACGGTCGCCGTAAAAGCCGCGATGCCCGCTCGTGAAAAACAGGAGCGCGACGACCAACCATGCCGCGGCTGCGCCAACCCAGCCCAACGCGCGCTTTAGATTGGATGCAGATCCCGCTCTCGTTATCCATTGCAGGATCAACCCCGCGATTCCTACCAGCAGTCCAAGACCAATGGCATACCCGACAGCCTTCGAGGCAAGCCCGGAAAGATCGCCCAGCATGATCGTGAGTTCGGTGGGGTCGAAAAATATCAAGCCTGCCGCGCCGAGTAAGCCTATTAGAACTGCCTCCGCCGCTCTCGAAGGCATGACGATTGCAACTGCAAACGCAAAAGACGGGAGCAGAACGAGCAGGATCAACTGCGCCCCGTCGTACCCAAGCGCCGAGCCGAGCAAAGTCAATAGCGCGCCAACGCCCAACGCGTCGAGGAACTTATTCTCCGTGGTTGATTCCATCAACACGGAGGCGAGCAATCCCAATGACAAGCCAGCAACGAGACTTATCAACGCGTCAGTGGGGGAACCGAACGCGCCGATGATTACAAATGGAGAAACGCCGAACGCGGCGAGAAAAAGCGCCGAGGATATGCCGCCTGCCTTCAAACCCAGTTTTACCCGGCGAATTTTGGAAACAACGACAAATGCAATAAGACAGATCGCGATCTGGACGATTGAACCAAGTTGATCGTTGTTCGGACCCAGCAAGCGCAGCGCCAGCGCAGGGAACGCGATCAGCGCCGCGCCCAGCCAGCCCGCGTAGATCGGTTTGAAGCGATGGTCATGTGTAAATCTCCACAGCGCCGCAAAGATTCCCGCCGCGATCAGCCCTTGCACAGCCAGCTCGGCCAGTTCTACATATGCGAGACTATCGGCGCTCCCCGATGCGATCGCGAATTGCTCCGAAGTCCACAGCGTGAAGTGATACATGACCAGACACAACGGTGTGGCAAGCGCAAGCAAGAGGAACAATACCAGTGCGCCGGCGGAGCGATTTTGCGGCTCTTGGGCAGGCGAAGCGGGGACGGGTTGATTGATTTGATTCTCTGTCATGCGAACTCCCGGTAAATGGTTTATTCAGACGATCGAACTATTTGCCAACCTCCCTTTGCATTGATTATACACTGGCGTAAATTTCCTTTGCTCCTTCCCTCCGATTCCAGATAACAGTACTATAATTCGACTCGATGAGCGCCATCACCTTGCCGGTCAAAACAAAAGAGCATCCGCACATCCGCGCGCTCAATGTTTTGCGCGATCTCTCAACGGTTGCGGACCTGATCGAACTTTGCTTTTCCAACACAATGGATAACGACGGTCAGCGCTATGTGAACGACATGCGCCGCGCTGGACGCGATCAGGGATTCTTGCGTTGGGCAAACCATGTGGCTGAAACGACCTCATTGCCGCTGATGGGCTTCGTGTGGGAAGAGGACAACCGCATCGTCGGCAACGCCAGCCTCATCCAATTCCGCGACAAAGGCAAACGCATCCACTTGATCGCGAACATCGCGACCCATCCCGATTATCGCCGCCGCGGCATCGCCCACGCCCTCACTGAGCGCACGCTTCAATATGCCCGCGACAAGAACAGCGCCGCCGTCTGGCTTCACGTCCGTGACGACAACCCCAGCGCGATCAAAATATATGCCGATCTTGGATTTGCAGAAATCGCGCGGCGCACGTCATGGGTGTCGAGCGCCGATCCTCCTCAGGGTCAACTTGATCCCGCCATTCAAATTCTTCCACGCCCTTCGCGTGTCTGGTTGCAACAATTGGATTGGCTTTGCCGCCGCTACCCGGACTCGATCGCGTGGTATCACTCGTGGAATTTCAACTCGCTTCGCCCCGGATTTTGGGCTTGGTTCGCCAACCTCTTCATGGACTTCGACCTTGAGCAGTGGGCGGCGGTGCGCCGCGACGAATTCCTTGGCGCGCTCACCCGTATCCCGCACGGCGGACGTTCCGATTCGCTGTTTGCCGCGGTGGACGATTCACCCGAAGCCCTGACCCAACTTCTCCTGCACGCGCGACGCGTCGCGCGCTCATCTTCCTTCGCGCTCGATTTTCCAGGCGGCGAGATGACCGACGCTATTACCGCAGCCGGCTTCCGCCCACGCCGCACACTGATCTGGATGCGCGCCTGATGCAACCTTAACCCTCTTCTCCCGTATGAAGAGGTGAGAAAAATAAGAGGAGAACCCCATGACAAAATTTATCCTTCGTTGGGCGATCAATGCGGTCGCCCTCTATCTGGCGGTCTTGATCCTGTCGGGTATTGACCTGGCAAGCAAATCCAGTTCGATCATCTGGCTCGCGCTGATCTTCGGATTGGTGAACGCGCTGGTCAGACCGCTCATCAGCATCCTAACCTGTCCGCTGATCATTCTCACACTCGGTTTATTTACGCTGGTCATCAACACCTTCATGTTCTGGCTGACGAGCGTCATCGGTCAATCGTTCGGCATTGCCCTGACGATCAGCGACCCCGTCTGGTGGAATGCCTTCCTGGGCGGACTGGTCGTCAGCATTGTCAGTGTGGTGTTGACGTTGATTCTGAAAGATGAGTTGAAAGGGACGAAAAAGTAGTTCGGATTGCGTACTGCGTATTTCGTAATTGAGACGGCTTGCAATCAGCAAGCCGTCTCTTTTTTTGTTGCGCAGTAGTTATCCTCAGTAACCCGCCGGTAGATTGCGCCGTTTTTGTAGATCGCAACATGGTAAATGGCAAATTTACTTGTAAAACGGCGCGACAGCATTCAATATTTCTTGGAATAAATGCAGGTTGTTGACGATCAACCCTGCGATGAAGATCAGTAGGATGGATTGCGTCAACTTGTTATTCGAATGATCCTCAAGTGAAATGCCGAAGAAAAACACAAGCGCATAGGTCCAATCGGGAGAGTAGAGCATAAAATCGTCGCCGTAGTTCATGTGCAGGACAAAGTTAAACAGGATATTGAGCAATAACGCCGCTGATAAGGCAACGTGTTTCGGCGTATAAAAGAGTTTTTTTGCAAAGATTCCCCCGGCGATCGAAAGCAGGATTAGCCAGACGAATACAAGCGCCTTTCCAAAGCCTTCATACGAACTGATGAAGTAAACCCCGTTCTTGTCGTAATAGTAGACCATCGTACAAGGGAAGTGACAGCCTGTTTCCTCCAGCAAGATGAGCGGTTGGGGAGCAACGATGTCGTACATAAAAAGCGAACGCGCTAAGACATTAGCGCGCCCACTGACGCTCCACGGTTTTGCTTCGAAGAGATTGAACCGGTAATTTTCTTCCTGTGAAAATGACGACGGGATATAGAATGGATCGCTTGATGGATACAGGACATCTTGAACGAATGCCAGAGGCAACGCAAGGATTAGAACGATCAGAGCATATTTGAGGAGGTTCTTTGCTTGAAAGGTTGTTAGGAAAAGGAGAATACACGTCTGTACAAAGTTCGTCATCGTGATCCCGAACGACAGAAGTCCGACAGGCACAAGTTGCGCCAGCGGCTTTTCATCCTTTTGAAGCAAGAGCAAGAAGACGATCAATGCCAACGCCGAAAACAGATACGATTCAAGAAAGACGCTCAAGATCAGGTGCGAATTGGAAAGACCGAGCAACCCTGCGATCAGCAGGGCGTATGTTGAACTCTTCGTTTTTCGTTTGAAGAAAACCCATGTTAGGAAAACGCATGCCCCACCTAGCAGGGAGTTGAAAAAAAGCGCCGCGTAGAATTTATTCCCGTTAAGCAAGATGGAAAGGAATGACACCGGCGGGCGAAAAATGAGGAAAGCGAGAGGGTGTACGGGGCGCATGACTGTCAGGTGATCCAGATCGGCTGTCAGTCGGTTCATCCAATCCCCGGAGTCTGTGTCAAAATAATTGTCCGAATAGATGAATTCAGGATGACTGAATGTGGTTGCAAGAGCGAATGTGGCAATGGTGATAATTGCGGCAAGCGTTAGCCCGGGCAGGTTTTGATAGAGCCAATTTGCGAAGCGCGATGTATGCCAACGGTTTTCATTTTGTTTATGGAAGAGAAAAACTGCGCCTATTCTTGACGCTACGGTCAACCCGAGAAAGATCCAGATCAGGTTGGGTCCTTGTAAAAAGAATTTGCGCAAGAATAATTTTGGATATTGAGACAGGAGTTGGATGGTAAGAAGGAGGAAGACAAAGCCTAACCCCAGCATAAGAGCGCAAACGATTCTCTCCCGCCACTGACCCTTCCATGAAGCCGCGCTGTGTCTTTTGACGAGTTCAAAAAGGTACGCGCAGGCTATGTTCAAAATGATCGTCAGCAGAACAAATTGCCAGAAATGTTGATAGAAGTTTCGCAGAAAACCCACGATAAAGAAAGAAATGATCCCGCCCCCCAAGGCTGAAAAGATTCCCCGGTCTCTTTTGTCGCTATTCATCGTGAGAAAAATTCGTATCCTGCACTCACGCCCATGCTGGTAACCCGCCTGCTGGTTTCGCCGCTTTTATCGCGCGTACAATCGCCTCCGCCATCGCTTCGGCGGCGAACGCGCCGATGGAGGTAACATCGGCTTTCTTTGTGCCGGTGGAGAGGGCGAAGATCGTGTCGCCGTCGAGCATGGTGTGCGCGGGACGAATGGTGCGCGCGAGTCCATCGTGCGCCATCTGCGCGACTTTTGTCGCCTGCGCTTTGTCCAATTTTGCGTTCGTTGCCACAACGCCGATGACGGTGTTGGCGCGCGAGGCAAAACCGAGGACGCCGCGTCCAAGCGGTTTTTTCATCATGGCGAGCGTGTCTGCAAATTTTTCTTTTCCGCCAACTCGTAACGGACCAACTTTTCCTGAACGCAGACCGGCGATGACCGCGCCGGTGTTTGGATCAACAACATCGCCGAACGCGTTGACTGCCACTAGCGCGCCGACGATCACGCCTCCTCCGACGGGGAGGCTGGCTGCGCCGATCCCGGCTTTTGTCGCCAAGTTATTGCCGAACATCTTGCCGACCGATGCGCCGGTTCCCGCGCCGACATTTCCCTCAGCGACCGCCGCCGAAGATGCCGAAGCGGCGGCGCGGTGTCCCATTGCCGAGTCAGGCCGCACGTCGGCGCGACCGAGGGCTAAGTCATAGAGAATTGCCGAGGGGACGATGGGTACTTTCGCCGCGCCGGTGTTGAATCCAATTTTGTTTTCTTCGAGATAGCGCATCACGCCGCTTGCCGCGTCGAGCCCGAACGCGGAGCCGCCCGCTAAAACGATGGCGTGAACTTTTTGCACGAGGTTGATAGGATTCAGCAGATCGGTTTCGCGCGTGCCGGGCGCTCCGCCGCGTACATCCACACCGGCGACCGCGCCTTTGCGGCAGAGGATGACCGTGCAGCCGGTCAGGGCTTCTTCATCCTGCGCGTGTCCCACTTCGATGCCGTGTACGTCGGTGATGGTGTTGTTGAGGGTCATAACATTTTATTGTAGGGGCACAGCGAATCGTAGAATGACTTTAATGACAGATCAGTTCGCTGTGCCCCTACGTGCATGATTGAAAAAATTATTTCAGTTCGCGCACCAGCGACATGAACTCGCGCCATTCCTCCTCGAAGAAATGCACGGTGACGTTGTTCAGTTCGATGTGGTAAGTGGTTTCGCCGTCCGGTTCTTCGGCGCGCCATGCCATGAAGTTATCGGTTTCGGCGAGCGTTTCGGTTTTTGGTTCGCTGTGATTTTCGTTCATCGCTTTTCTCCTTGGGCAATTCTGATTCTGCGATCGGTTCCGGCTGTTCCGTTGAAGTTTTTGGTCGGAAGAAATTTTTGACGCGCGTCAGCCAAACGGATGTGACATCCGTGGGGTAATCCTCCTTGGTGGGGGGCCACGGTTCGACATCGAGCATCTTGCGCGTGATGTAACGTCCGAGCAGGGTAAAGGTCGCTAGCAACGGCGCGGCGACAACCACGCCGATGATTCCCAGCAGGTTGGCAAAAATGAGGGCGGTCACTAAAACGGCGGCGGGATGCACCTTTAACGTGCGCGCCATGATGCGCGGCGTGATGAGGTTGTCTATGATGTTGTCTATGGATGAGGTTACGACCAACACAATGACGGTATATAAAATAGGTTGCTCGAAGGGTATGAAGGGCTTATCCGACTGGAAGAACGTTACCAGCGCGATCGTCGAGGATGTGATGAAGGGACCGATGTACGGCAGGAATTTCGCCAGCCCCGCCATGAACGCCAGCCCGATGGCGTACTTTACGCCGAGCAGAGAAAAGAGGATTGTAAACACGATCGTGGCAAGCGAGAAGATGAGCATCTGCCCGCGCAGGAAGGCGTTCCAAATGCGGCTGAGCTCGTTGCCCAGCCTGCGAAAGTCCTCCGAATAGCCCGGAAGATTCACTTTGATGAGGTCGCTTTGCAAGCCGCTGGATTCCACCATGACGAAATACGAAACGAGCAGGATGAAGAACAGCCAGCCGATCGTCTGCGCCGCGCTGCCTGCCGCCGCGCTGAGCAGGTTGCCCGTCTGACCGAGAAGCGGTTGCACGTACGAAATCAATTGGCTGCTGATCTCGTTGAGGTCTATGGTGTTCATGTCCAGTGTGAATGGACCGATTTCAAACACCTTTCCCGAATAAGTTTCGATATAGGCGGGCAGGTTGGTGACGATCTGCTGGACGGATGAAACGAGACTCTGTATCTGCCCAACGAGACCGACGCCTCCCAAAGTGAGCAATCCAATCAGGATCAGGAGGATCAGAACATAGATGAGGTTGACTGATGTCTTCCACGAGGTTTTCAGCCCGCGGGAAAAAAATATCGTGACTGGGTGTAATAAATACGTAATGATGAAGATCATCAATAGCGGCGGGATGAGGTTGGAAAAGCGGCTCAACAAAAATGCCGCGATGCCGACGATGACCAAACCGACGAGCAGTTTCGTGGTCGAACTCCAACGGGGCGATGAAACGGATTCTTGTGACATGTGATGCATTCTCCGGAGGTGTTGACCCTATTCTAGTCAAGAGACTGGTCTTTGGCAATAATAAAAAAAGACTTCGTGGCGCAAGGCGCCACGAAGTCTGATGAGGAAAAGAAATCTCAGCACCCGCCGAGGAACGGGAAGAAGGTGCACCACAGATAGTTGCTGTCTATGTACCAGAGAATGCCGCCGCAAATACAAACGAACAACAATACGCCGACGCCGATCGCGATGGGCAGAACGGGAGATTTCTTCACTGGCGCGGACGCTTCCTGCATCGGGCTGGCTGGCACGCTCCCCGCGTATTGCGTCGCAGGAGGAGGCGGCGCAACTGGTCGTGAAGCGGACGGCACAGCCGCAGCGCGCGGCGACGCGACGGTTGCTGCCGGGTCGAACGTGGACGATTCGTAGACTAGGACGATCTGCTCGCCGAACGAAACGACTTCGCCCGCCTTCAGCACCCGTGGACCCGCCAAACGCTGGCCGTTCACAAACGTCCCGTTGGTCGAGCCGAGGTCTTCCAGCACGAACTTGCCGCCTTGGAAGGTCAGGCGCGCGTGACGGCGCGAGACTTCCGCGTCATTAATCGTGATCTCGTTGGACGAGTCGCGCCCGATGGTGAGCTGGTCGCCTTCGAGAGCGAAGACCGCGCCGGGGGTGGGACCTGTCCGCATGATGAGTTGGTATTGAGCCATGATCATTTCTCCTTGCATTCAAAGTGTACAGGTTTCAAAGAAAAAAGTCAAACCCTGTTTGTAAGAGCGATTTTCTTGGTACAGGACGAAATGTACTACAACAAGTTACCTATTGAATAGAGCGTAATGCACGTGAAATGTAAGAGGAAAGAAGAAAGAGCGTTTTTCCTCTTTCTTTGCACTTTGACCCCAAAGATTTTACAGAGAATTTACAACAGGCTAATCCCCAGTTCAAGCCAATGTTCTACACTTGGCGCATGGAGTTGCCATGACGATCTCACGACGTGATTTTCTCAAAATGTCCGGTATGTTTGCCGCATGGACAGCGCTCTCCTCGTGCGCGCCGAACGCTGCCCAAACGCTCGTTCCATCGACGCCCACGCTGGCGCCGACATTATCGCCCGCCCCGCTCGAAGACGACGCGCTGATCGTCCACACGTTGAGGCGCATGTCTTTCGGCGCGACGCCAGCCATGTTCGAAAAAGCCCGCCGCATCGGACTCGAAGCGTACATCGAGGAACAACTCGCTCCCGAATCGATCCCCGACGCTGCGACCGAAAAAATGATGGAACAGTTCACGACCCTCGAGATGACGGCGGGGGAACGCTTCAAATTGGACAAGCGCGGCTTGCCCGTGCAGGAACTGATCGCCGCGACCATTCTCCGTCAGTGGCGCAGCGAACGCCAGCTTTTCGAAACAATGGTGGACTTTTGGAGCGACCATTTCAACATTTTCATCGGCAAGAACGCCTGCCGTGCCTTGAAAACCGACGACGACCTGAAAGTCATTCGCCCTAACGCGCTGGCGAAGTTCCGCGATCTGTTGCACGCGTCGGCGCACAGCCCGGCGATGCTGGTCTATCTCGATCAAGCCGAAAGCCGCGGCGAGGCGCCGAACGAAAATTACGGGCGCGAACTCATGGAATTGCACACAATCGGAGTCGAGTCGGGATATTCGCATCATGATGTGGAAGAGGTCTCGCGCGCATTCACCGGTTGGACAATCTACGGCGCTCGCCAACGAGGCAAGGAGTTCGGAACGTTTTATTTCAATCCGCAGTTTCACAATACCGGCGAAAAGCATGTGCTGGGCATGATGATTCCCTCCGGCGGCGAAGACGAAGGCATGACGATCCTTGACTTGCTCGCCTCGCACCCGAGCGCGGCGCAGTTCATCAGCCGCAAACTCGCCCGGCGATTTATTTCCGATTCACCGACGCAGGGGATGGTTGATTCGCTGGCGCAGGTTTTCGCCCAAACCGACGGCGACATCCGCGCACTACTCCGCGCTTTGCTCGCTTCGGATGAGTTCAAAGCCTCCGCCGGGCAAAAGTTCAAACGCCCGCTCGATTTTTTCATCTCCATGTTGCGGCTGACCGATGCGACGATTACAAGCAATGCCCGCAGCGCCCGCCGGGTGCAGGAATATTTGCGCCTGCTGGGGCAGGTCCCGTTCACCTGGTCGCCGCCCAATGGATTCCCGGAGAGCCAGAATTACTGGGCAACCACCAGCGGCTTGCTCGACCGCTGGAACTTCAGCAACCTGCTCGTATCGAATCAGATTCGCGGCGTGGAAGTGAACCTGGAGGCGCTGACCGCAGACGCCGCCTCCGCCGAAGACATCGTGGATGTGTTGAGCCTGCGCTTCCTCGGCGAACTCCTGCCGGACGACGCGCGCGCGATCATTGTTGACTTCGCCTCGTCCGGCAACTTCGACGAAGACCTCCCATCCATCGCGGGCTTGATCCTCGGCTCGCCGCATTTCCAAATGAGGTAATTTCAAAAATCCGTTTGCGTAGTCGGCGTTCTCTAACGCCGACAGGGACGTTAGAGAACGTCCCCTACACATCAGAAGGATAAACCATGAACACAACCATCTCACGCAGAGACTTTCTCAAACTCGCCGGGGCTTTCGCGGTGGCGCCCGCGCTCCCAACGTGGATGCCGCGCATGGCGTTCGCTCCGCAAGGTGTCGAACCGCCGGGCGATATTCTCGTCGTCGTTTTCCAACGCGGCGGCATGGACGGCATCAATGCGGTCATCCCGCACGGCGACGCGGATTATTATCACAACCGTTCCACGCTCGCCATCCCCGAACCCGAAGACGGCAGCGACCAGACCGGCATCGACCTCGACGGATTCTTCGGACTGCATCCCTCGCTCCGTCCGCTCAAAGATCTGTGGGATGAAAAAACGCTCGCCATCGTCCATGCGGTTGGTTCGCCCGACCCGACTCACTCGCACTTCGACGCGATGGACTACATGGAGCGCGGCACGCCCGGCGAGAAGTCCATTTCCACGGGGTGGATCGGTCGCCACTTGCAGACAGCCGCATGGCAGAATGAATCGCCGTTCCGCGCCATCGGCATGGGCGGCGTGATGCAAGCCGCCTTGCGCGGACCCATCCCGGTCACCACGCTCAAATCCATTTCGGATTTCCATTTGCAAGGCGACGTCACTCAACTGACGGAGATCCGCGCACGGCTCGAGTCGCTGTATAACCTCGGCTCGTCGCTCGATGGCGATGCGATCGAAACTTTCAACGCGGTGGACATCCTCGACAAGATTGACGTGAACAACTACACCCCCTCGGGTGGGGCGGAGTATCCCGAAACGGAATTCGGCATGGCGATGAAACAAGTGGCGCAGATCGCCAAAGCGGAGATCGGGTTGGAGGTTGCGTGTGTGGACATTGGCGGCTGGGACACGCACAACCAGCAGGGACAACTCGAAGGCGAATTGCCGACCCTGCTTAACGAGTTTTCATCCGGGCTCGCTTCGCTGTATCACGATCTCGGCGACCGCGCCAAGCGCGTGACCATCGTCACCATGTCCGAGTTTGGGCGGCGCGTGAAAGAAAACGCTTCAGATGGAACCGATCACGGACATGGCAACTGCATGTTCGTCCTCGGCGGGGGAGTGAACGGCGGCAAGGTTTACGGTCAGTGGCCCGGTCTCGCGCCGGAGAAGTTGTACGAAGGCATTGACCTCGATATCACCACCGACTACCGCGACGTGCTGGGCGAAGTGGTCGAAAAGCGGCTGAAGAATCCGAGTCTCGCGGACGTTTTCCCGGCGTATACGGATTGGAAAAATCTCGGCATCGTGCAGGGATCGTAACGCGACATTCATATCGCTCTTGCGCAAGAAACGATTGAAAAGCGAGATAAATCTCGCGTTACGAACAAAACTGCGTAAGGTGAGTTATTAACACTCAGACCGTGAAAAAATAGATCGCCAGAAACGCCAGCGCGATGCCGAGGGCTTGCGTCTTGGAAATTTTCTCTTTGAGCAACAGCCATGCCAGAATGACGGTCGCGCCTGGGTAGAGCGAACTCAAGACCGCAGAAATATCGAGCCTGCCGGCTTTGCTGGCGAGGATGAAAAAGAAGTTGCCGCCGAGGTCGAGCGTGGCGTTGACGAGCACAATGCCCCACGCGTCGCGCGGGACGTGAAGCGGCTCGCGCCGCGCCAGCACGATGACGAACACGAGCAGCGTCCCTGCGGCGCGGGAGAGGAACATGGGCCAAAAGAGCGCGTCGGGGTCGCTGACGGCGTTGTGAATGAAGATGAAGTAGCAACCAAACCCAAGTCCCGCGAGAACCGGGAATTTCAAATCCGAGAGTTTGCTGATGTGGAATCCGCCGTTGCCTTGCGAAATCAGCCAGACCGCCGCGAGCGCGCATCCAAACCCGATGAATTGAATCGAAGTGGGTAAGCCCTCGGTGAGCGCGGCGTAGACAACGGGGAGTACCGCCGCGAACAACGCCGAGACCGGCGCGGCAACGCTCATCTGCCCGACGCTCAGGCTGTAATACAAAATGAGTATGCCTATCGAGCCGAGCGCGCCGCCGATGAACGAGTTGAGCGCGACCTCAGCGGATGGAAACGATTCGCCATAGAAGAACAACGCGGCGATGGCGATCAACAAGCCGAAGAAGTCCGCGTAGAGGACAGCCCGGTACGCGCCGACCTTGCGGCTGGCTAGCCCGCCTGCGAAATCTCCCGCCCCCCACGTAAGCGACGAGGCGATGCCGTAAATGATGGAAAGCAAAGAAAACCTCCGGAATGCGGACTTCAGTCCGCTTGAATTAGGTTGTGACGGATTGAAGTCAGATATTATTACGAACTGAAGTTAAAGGTATTTTTTACAGACTTCAGTACGCTTTGATGTTAGTTCGTTTGAAATGGTAATAGCGGACTAAAGTCCGCGCTCCGGATTCGCACGAGGAAATTCTAAAACGCGTCGTTCTCGAACAAATTCAGAACGGGGAACTCCTGCACACACTCCGCCAACCAGAGTTTATTGTCCTCGCCTGTATATTGATGAATACTCGAATATTTCCAATCTTCGGGATTTTCGACGTAGCCATGCTTGACAGGATTGACATGGATGTAATTGAAGCGCGTCCAAAAGTCGCGTTCGCCGCGGATACAGGTGTCCCAGTAACTGTACCAAACCGTTCTGCCCAGCGCGTGATCCAATTCGTTCAATTCTTTGGAAGTCCGCCCATTCAGTCGCTTCATGAACTTGCCCAATTCAATTCCATGCCGCGGAAGAAAGAGAAAGTGATAATGATTGGCAAGGATGACCCATGCCGCTAATTTTGCATCGAACTCGGCGATCAACTCTTTGAATGCCTTGACCCAGATCGTGAAGTGCGCGTCAGAAGAAAAGATATGTCGTTTATCTACGACCGAAGCGGTGATGAAGTACCACGCGTTGTCAATGAAGAGGTGAGGCGGACGATGAGGGGAGGTTGACCATTTCATGTTTTGTGCGGACTTAAGTCCGCGCTCCGAGTCCGCATTCCGATTTTCCCCGCCGCGCGCGCCCGATCCAAAACTTTTTGCGCGTTCTTCAAGAGGGGCATGTCGATCATCTTGCCGTCGAGCGCGTAGGCGCCTTTGCCCTCTCGTTGACTCGCCTCGAACGACTCGACGATTCGTTTTGCATATTCGATCGCTTCAGCGGATGGAGTGAACGCTTCTTGCGCGACCTGAACCTGATTCGGGTGGATGATCTGTTTGCCGCTGAAGCCGAAGCGCGCTCCCTGCTCCGCTTCGAGGCGCAGACCGTCGGGGTCTTTGAAGTCAATGAAGACGATGTCAATGGCTTGCAGATCGTTCGCCGCGCAGGCAGTGACCACCGCCTGCCGCGCGTAGAGCAACTCGGTCGCATCTTTCGTTCGCACCGCGCCAACTGACGCGGCGTAATCCTCCCCGCCGAAGATGATCGCTTCGAGGCGTTTGTCCGCTTCGGCGATCTCTTTGAGGTTCATGATTCCCTTCGCCGTTTCCACGCCCACCAGCAAACGCACGCTCCCAATGTTCAACTTGCTCGAAAGTTCATACGACTCGATGTGTTCGCTGACCCACTTCACCTGTTCAGCGGATTCGATCTTCGGCACGACGATCGTGTCGGGATTTGTCGCGAGCGCGGCGATGAGGTCGCGTTTCTCCAAGCCCGATCCGATCTGGTTGATGCGGATGCACCGCTCGGACGCGCCAAAGTCCAGTTCTTTCATTGCCTGCGCAATGACTTCCCGCGCTTCGGTTTTTTTATTCGCCGCCACGCCGTCTTCCATATCCATGCAAATGGAATCCACGCCGAGGGTTGTGGCTTTTTCGATTTTGCGTCGGTCATCGCCGGGCATGTAGAGGAGCGCGCGTCGTGAGTGCATGATTCTCCGTTTTCAAGTTAGAATGTTTGAAGGTTGGCAGGTTCGACCTGCTAACTTTCCAACCTTCAAACCTTTGAACTCTTTAAAAACATCGCCGTTCTCTCAAACTCGACCACAATTGTACCGTCTGGTTTCCTGCCCCAGCATTTGATTCGTACCAGCCCCGCGTTCGGTCTTGACTTGGACTCGCGCTTTTCGATGATCTCGCTTTCGGCGTAGACCGTGTCTCCGTGAAAGACGGGGTTGGGATGGACAACTTTATCGTAGCCGAGATTCGCCACGATCGTGCCTTCGGTGAGATCGGCGATGCTCAGCCCGACGACCAGTCCGAGCGTGAACAGTCCATTCACCAGCCGCTGACCAAATTCCGTTTTCGAGGCGAAATCTTCGTTGAGGTGCAGGGGTTGCGTGTTCATCGTCAACGCAGAGAAGAGCACGTTGTCCATTTCGGTGACGGTGCGTCCGCCGTGTTTGAATTTCATTCCCACTTCGAGCTCGTCGAAATATTTGCCTGACATAAAAACTCCTTTGCCACAGAGACACAGAGTCACAGAGAATTTTTAAAATGCTCTCTCAGCGTCTCTGTGACTCCGCGGCTAATTCTTGATTTCAACCAACACCTGCTCTCTCTCAACCGTTTGACCCTGTTTCACAAACAGCTTTTTCACTACGCCGTCCTTCGGCGCTTGGATTCTAATCTCCATTTTCATTGCTTCGAGCACCAACAGCGTTTGACCTTTCGTTACCGCGTCGCCCTCGCTGACGTTCACCGCGCGGACTTGCCCAGGCATCGGCGCGGTCAACGCGCCTGCGGTGTGGTGGTGACCGCCTCCGCTTTTGCGCGCGCCTGATTGCTTGGTCAGCACGAAGGTCCGACCGTGAATCGTCACCCAACGCTTCGCGCCATCGGATGAAACGTACGCGGTGACGCGCTCGCCGTCAATGAGGAGGTTGAGTTTCCCGCGTTCCGAGTCGGCGCGGATGATTTCGATGTCAACGGTTTTATCTCCGATGGCGGCGCGATAAGATTTTCCCGAACCGCTGGGCATCAATTCGATAGTTTGGTCGTCAAGCGTGATTTTCATCCGTATCCCATTATCCGAATCACAGCCACCAGCCACATACCGATTACGGCAAGCGTCAGTTCAAGGTCGCGTTGCATCAAGCCTGCCAGCACGCTCACCCATGAATGATACGCGAGATATGGCGAGAGGAATGGCGAAGCCGCCATTGCCTGATCTTTGCGGCGGTTGCGTATGGAAAGAATTGCGAGGGCAAAACCGATCGGGAATGCCCAGGGCCACAGGCTGGCATTCCACGTAGATTGCAATAGGTCATTCGACCTGCCAATCGAAGAGGGACCGAAAATAACGAAGGCGAGGATCGTCGCGACCGCAGCGGGCGCGAAGACGCGCACAAGCGATTTCCAGCCCCCTTCACGCCATGCCTCAAAAAACCAAAAGGGAATCATCGCAATAGCCATCTGCGGTTTGATGAGCGCAAAAAATAATCCGATTTGCGGCGGGAGGATGAAACCAAGGAGGACTAGCGCGTCCACGTTCAGCATCCGCAAGCCGTACACTACAGGTGAGGATAGCAAGAAGGCGATCAGCGCCGTGCGGCTCGCTTTCAATTGGATCGCGGTTACTGTATACAACGTGAGTGTGAGTATGAAAAACAAAACGCCGCTCACCCGCTCTGAAAAAAACGCCAACGGCAGCATGGGTATCAACGTCCATGGCAGATTACGAAACGTGGACACGGCTTCGTACGGGTTTCTGCCTTCCAACACCGCGCGCGCGGCTGGGTAGTAGGTTTCACGCCAATCAATACCGACAGCGGGCCACAAACTGTTTGCCCCAAAGTAGAGGACGATGAGAAGCGTCACGCCTGCGACAATGAGCCGAATGTCAATATTTGTTTTTGGCATGGGATTAATTTCTGAACCCGCTCGGACTCTTCCATGGGCTAAACGGATCATGCTCATTTGAACTTGAAACCTGTGACTTGGAACTTGGAACGAGAGTATCCGCAAGCGCGGCGGCGATCAACGATTCGAATGACGTTTCGGCGGGCGGATTCCATTTGAAGCGGTCTTCCACCCACTTTGTTGACACGTTGCCGTTTGCAAAATCGGGATGAGATAAAACGGCTTGCATAAAATCAATGTTCGTTGTCACGCCATGCGCGACAAATTCACGCAGCGCGGCTTGCATTTTTTGAATTGCAGTTTCTCTGTTCTCGCTATGGACGATCAACTTTGCCAGCAACGGATCGTAAAAATGCGTCACCTCATCGCCCGCGCGAAAGCCCGAATCAACGCGGATGCCTGGTCCGCGCGGCTCGATGAATTGCAAAAGTTTTCCAGCGCTGGGCAAAAATCCGTTGGCGGGATCTTCGGCGTAGACGCGACACTCGATGGCGTGCCCGCGTTGCGTCAACTGCTCTTGTGAATATGGAAAACGCTCGCCCGCCGCGACACGGATTTGCCATTGCGCCAGATCGAGTCTAGTGACGGCTTCGGTGATGGGATGCTCAACTTGCAGGCGCGTGTTCATTTCAAGAAAGTAGAAAGTGGAAAGTGAGGGATCAAAGATAAATTCGATTGTTCCAGCGTTGTAATAATTTACAGCGCGCGCCGCGCTCACCGCCGCTTCGCCCATTTGTTTTCGCAACTCTGGCGTGAGCAACGGCGACGGCGTCTCTTCGATGATTTTTTGATAACGCCTCTGCGTCGAACATTCGCGCTCGAAAAGATGCACGAGATTTCCATGTTCATCGCCGAAGACTTGAAACTCGATGTGATGCGCGTTAGGAATATATTTTTCGACGAGCAGACGATCGTCGCCGAAGGAATTTAACGCTTCTCGCGCGGAACTTTGAACTGCCTCGCCCAACCCAGCCTCATCGTCCACGACGCGCATCCCCTTGCCTCCGCCTCCCGCCGCGGCTTTGACCAATATGGGATAGCCGATCTCTTTCGCCGCGCGCTTGAAATCGGATTCCGATTCGAGCCCCTCGAAGCCTGGAACTGTCGGCACGCCCGCTTTCTTCATCCGAATCTTCGACTCGGCTTTGTCGCCCATGGCGCGGATCGAGTCCGCTGAGGGACCGATAAATTTCAAGTTTGCCGATTCAACCGCAAGGGCGAATGAAGCGTTCTCCGAGAGGAAGCCATAGCCTGGGTGGACCGCGTCCGCGTGGGAGGCGAGGGCGGCGCGGATGAGGGAATCCACATTCAAATAGGATTCGATGGGAAGCGCTTCGTCGGCGAGCTGCGCGTGCTGGGAGTTTTTGTCCGCGTCGGAATAGACCGCGACGGTTTTGACGCCGAGTTCTTTGCAAGCGCGGATGATGCGAATGGCGATCTCGCCGCGATTGGCGATGAGAATTTTTTTGAACATCAGTTGCACAACCGTTTGTTTTTTAGTTGATATTCGGTTTCGGTGGTGACGAAGTCGAAGCGACTGCAATTGCCGTTGACCCAGCCGTCGGGAGTTTGTGTTCCGCCATCCGCCAGCCAAGTTGGGTTGTCTGTCTTCACGTTGTAGATGATCTCCGCGAGGAAACCCGCGTTGCCTGGAAAAATGGTTACGCTGGTGATTTGATATTCCTGAATGTCCGCGCTGGCGACGTAGGTGTCCATGGTTTTGGTGAAGATGGCGCTGGCAAACGTTTCGAGAACCATGCCTTGCACTTCGTTGATGCCGATTGCGCCGAAGAGGGTCGGGTCTTGGGTGGGGGATGGCGTATCTGTCGGCGCGACGGGAGTTTCGGTTGGAAGCGCGATTGACGTTGGAGGGATTGGGCTGGCTGTTGGCGCGGCTTGAGGTTGCGAGGCGCAGGCTGAAAGAATTATTGCGGCGATGAAAAGTACGATGTTTATTCTTTTCATTTTTTGATTTTGGTGAGCGTTGCTTCGGTGGCTTTGGCTTCGCCGTATTCAGGGTGGATGTTGTAGGCGGTGATGACGAGATGATCGGCGTCAATCAACTCGACTTGCGTGCGCCAGCCCCAGTCGGGTCCGCCGCTGGGATCGGGGTAACTGCCGAGGACGGAGAATCCGTTGTTAGTCGCTTCGCCCGTGCAGAACATGATGGCTGTGTTGTTGTGGAACGAGTCCACCCACGAGGCTTCGTAGCGGTTGAGGGTCGTGTTGTAGCCGAAGGTGAACATTCCGTGTTGCGGTTCGCCGTCAATGGAGGATTGGTAAAGAAAGAGGGCGAAGCGTCCATCGAGCAGGAGTTGGATGTTGCCAACAAGAGGCGCTTCGCTCGCGAGATTGTCAGGTTCGAGCCAGAGTTTGGATGGTCCCGCCCAACCTCCTGCCAATTGCGAAAATAAGTGGTGCGGACTGCCCGATGATTTTTCAAATGTCATGTGAACTCCTATGCTCATCATGTCGTTGCGAGGGCGGTGTTCTTCCGCCCGAAGCAATCTCCTTGTAACAAGAATAGGATTGATATCAGGAGATTGCTTCGCCACTTCGTGGCTCGCAACGACATTTGTAATTTACATTCTGAAAACGCCAAAATTATTTTCTTCGATTGGTGAATTTAGCACAATCGATAACGCCAGCCCCAACACTTGACGTGTATCAACAGGATCAATCACTCCATCGTCCCACAATCTCGCGGTGGAATGATAGGGATTTCCTTCATCTTCGTATTTCTCCAAAATGGGACGCTTGAACTCGTCGGCTTCGGCTTGGGTCATGGCGGGTTTGCCCTCGCGTTGAAGTTGTTCTTGTTTGATGGTGAGTAAAACATTTGCGGCTTGTTCGCCGCCCATGACGGAGATGCGCGCATTGGGCCACATCCACAGGAAGCGCGAGCCGTAGGCGCGACCCGACATGGCGTAGTTGCCCGCGCCGAACGAGCCGCCGATGACGACGGTTAGTTTGGGAACACGAGTCGTCGCAACGGCATGAACCATCTTGGCGCCGTCTTTGGCGATGCCGCCGACTTCGGCTTCACGCCCGACCATGAAGCCTGTGATGTTTTGCAGGAACACGAGCGGAATCCCGCGCTGGTCGCACAACTCGATGAAGTGAGTCGCTTTGAGGGCGGACTCGCTGAACAGCACGCCGTTGTTTGCGATGATGCCGACGGGGTAGCCGTGTATGCGCGCAAACCCGCAGACGAGAGTCGTGCCGTAGCGCGCTTTGAACTCGCGGAATTTGCTCCCGTCCACGAGGCGGGCGATGATCTCGTGAACGTCGTAGGCGGCGCGGAAAGTCGTCGGGAGGATGCCGTACAAATCGTCGGCGGGGAATAAGGGTTCTTCGGGCGAGGCAGCTTCAAGTCCGCGTAAGAACGTTTGAAGGTTGGCAGGTTGTAAAGTTTCCACGATGTCCCTGAGTAGCTGAATCGCATGATCATCACCATCCGCAAAATGATCTGCGACTCCGCTCAAGCGCGTGTGGACGTCCGCGCCGCCGAGATCCTCCGCAGACACGTCCTCGCCCGTCGCGGCTTTGACGAGCGGAGGTCCGCCGAGGAAGATCGTGCCCGTGCCTTTGACGATGACCGCTTCGTCGCTCATCGCAGGGACGTAGGCGCCGCCCGCCGTGCAACTTCCCATCACCGCCGCGATCTGCGGAATCTTTTTGGCGGACATGCGCGCCTGATTGTAGAAAATGCGACCGAAGTGACCGACGTCGGGGAAGACTTCGTCTTGCAGGGGCAAAAACGCCCCGCCCGAATCGACGAGATACAGGCAGGGCAGATGATTCTCTTCGGCGATCTGCTGGGCGCGCAGATGTTTCTTGACCGTCATCGGGAAATACGACCCGCCTTTGACGGTCGCATCGTTCGCGACGATGAGGACCTCGCGCCCGCTGACGCGTCCGATGCCTGTGACGATTCCCGCGCCAGGGGCGGCTTGGTCGCCGCTTCCTTGATCTTCATACAAATCCCACGCGGCTAACGCGGAGAGTTCGAGGAACGGAGAATTGGGGTCAAGCAGGCGCTCTATTCTTTCACGGACGAAAAGTTTGCCCTGCGACTCGTGTCGCTTGCGATATTTTTCCCCGCCGCCCTCACGGACTTTAGCAAGGCGCTGTTTCAATTCGTTCGCAAGTGTGCGGTGATGCTCTGCGTTGGCTTTGAATTCTTCGTTGGAGGGGTTGAGGTTGGTGGGGAGGGGTTCCATGTTTTGTAATTAGTAAATGGTAATTGGTGAGTGAGGAGGATTGGAGACTGGAGACTAGAGACTGGAGTTTAGAGATTGTGTTGGGAGTTTAGCACAAAACGACCCCCTCTGTCCTTCGGACATCTCCCCCATTTCAAGGAGCGGAAATGGGGGAGAACATGGATATTATTTTCCATAAAAGCAAATCATTCTCCCTCTCCAAATCCGACACTTGACTATTTATCCGCATCCCAAATCCTTATGTCGGATTTGGGGAGGGTTGGGGAGGGGTCAAAACTTCCCCCCATGTCTATTCACTAACTACGCGTTTCGATATGCCTCTTCCACTCCAGCGCGCCTTCTGTGACGGATTCTTCCCATGGGACTTTCGGAGCCCAGCCAAGTTCGCGGCGGATCTTTTCCGAATTGAGGGTCATGGTGCGCCAGAGAGGGAAGAACAAGTCAATGGACATGACGTGCTTCGGGTCGCGAGGCGATTGATGGAGGAGGACTTGAAGTCCCACGCTCCAAGGGGAGGATTTTCTTGTCGGCGGCGGGAGCCTGAGGGCTTTGGCGATCACGTTGACCGTGTCGGATACTTTCACGGTTCCATCGGCGACGTTGTAAATTTGATTCCCCGCTTTCGGATGCGTCGCCGCGAGGACTGCCGCCCCGCTGATGTTTTCCATCGCGCTCAGCGACCATTCCTGTTGACCGTCTCCGAGGTAGGTGAACGTCTCGTTCCGCAACATGGCGCCTACGGCGGGAATCAAGAAGCGGTCTCCGGCGCCGGTAACCCAGTAGGGACGCAAGATCACGTATTCCAAACCGGATTCGCGGACGACCTGCTCCGCGGCGATCTTGCTGTTGGTGTAGGCGTTGCCCTTCGAAAGCGACATCGTCTCGTCCACGTTGCCTTTGAGCATGTTCAACCCGTAGACGCCGGCGGTGCTCATGAAGACGAACCGTTTGACGCCCTGCGATTTTGCCGCCTTGGCGAGAGCAAGCGTCCCGTCGACGTTGATGCGGAAGTAGTCCTCTTTTGCGCCGCGACCCGAACCGACGAGTCCGGCGCAGTGGACGATGGCGTCCATCCCCTCCAATCCCTTTTCCAGCGAGGACGGTTGAAAGAGGTCCGCGACCATCATTTTGGCGACCACATCCTTGATGTGCGTAGCCTGCGCGGGGTTGCGGACCAACGCGTACGCCTGGTGACCTTCGAATGCCGCGCGGCGAGTGACTAAGTTTCCGATCAGCCCGGTGGCGCCGGTTACAAGAATATTCATGAGTTCTCCGATGGCTTGAAATTGTACTCTAACTCTGAACGCATGAAACAAGCGAAGGGAAATAGTAAGGTGATTGTATGTTCAGACGGCGGCGTTCTTGCGCCGCCTACTCAACTGCCGAGGTTTTTCAGAATCCTCAATCTCTATGTCGGATTTGCCCTTATAGAATGCTTCGCGAGGGAGGGAGTTGCGATGCTTGACCCCCTCTGCCCTTTTCCCTTCGGGAACCTTCGGCGGGCATCTCCCCCATTTCAAAGAACGGAAATGGGGGAGAACATGGATATTATTTTCCATAAAAGCAAATCATTCTCCCTCTCCAAATCCGACACCTGACTATTCATCCGCATCCCCAATTCCCCTGTCGGATTTGGGGAGGGTCGGGGAGGGGTCATTTCAAACGGTGGTTGAGTAGACGGCGGTGTTCTTCCGCCGTCGTATCGAAACCACATCAATCGTATTCATGTAGCCTTTGGTTTCGATACGCCCCGACTTGCACGGGGCTACTCAACCAGCGAGATCTTACGGGATGCTTCGCGAGGGTTCAAACGGTGGTTGAGTAGACGGCGTGTTCTTCCGCCGTCGTATCGAAACCACATCAATCGTATTCATGTAGCCTCTGGTTTCGATACGCCCCGACTTGCACGGGGCTACTCAACCAGCGAGTTGCTCCAACATCCTCTCCGCCTCCTCGCCGAAGGGACCACCTTACTCCTCCAACCTCTCAAGTAATCGTTCTGCCTCCTCGTACGCCACCTTGTAATAATATGGCGGACCGTCGCACGTGGCGAGTTTCAACGCTTCCTCGGCAAATCCCCGCGCTTTCCCTCTCCCCTCGGGAGAGGGATCAAGGGTGAGGGCGAGTTCCGCAAGAAACAAATTCACATCCGCCCCTTGCAGGACGTAACCGCAGCGCTCGGTGATGAGCAAGGCTTCATCGGCGAGGGATTTGGCTTGTTCCATATGCTTGAGCCTGTCCTGAGCGGAGGACGCTAGTCCGTAGTCGAAGGATAGGCGAGCGATGTCGAGAAGAACATTCGATTCAACCTCTAAAAGGTTAATGCTACGACATTCAGCCAGCGCATGATTTAAGTGATTTTCAGCGCTAGTGAGATTTCCGTTCATGCGTAAAAGAGCACCAGCTAGCCAGTATGCACGCACAGTTTCATATTTAGATGTAAAGCGACTGCCTATAATATTTTTATTTTCACCTAGGAGTTTAGGACTAATTTTATTCTCGATTGGATTCGATTCTTGAATAAAGTCCGATGCTTTGTCGCTTGTAAAATACAAATGGGTTTGGGAACCGCCCCAAGGCTGATATCTTTCTTTTCTCATTATGTGCAGTGAAAGAAGAGCATAATAAACTTCAGTAGTATTTTTTAACTGGCTGTGACCATTCTTTTCAAAGTAATCGCGTGCATTTGCGAACTCTTTCTCAGCTTCCTCCAATTTTCCCATATAAAGCAATATTTGCCCTAATTCTTGATGCCCTATTGCTGCGTCAGTATGTTTACATAGTGACAGTTTTTTTTCTGTGTTGTTATAGGCGCTCTTTAAGTATCCAACTAATGCCTGATCTTGGGCTAAGTTTCCAAAGCCTATAGCACGACCATACCACAGGTCTTCTTTAATTGAATGTTCCATGATTTGAATTGCGAGTTTTGATTGACCATTTAAACTGTAGGATGTAGCCAAAGCATTGAGTGCCCAAATCAATCGTTCGCCGTTAATTTGCCATTCTCCGTCCTTAATTAGCGCGGTTAGTAGTTCTATTTCCCTTTGATACTCTCCTAGCTCCCGATATAAGCGATTTGCTAATCTATCATGGTATATCTGTAAAGCCAAATAATAATTCCCGACAGAAACGGTGTGATGATATAGTTCAATAGTTGAGTCGAGATCGTTGATAGAGTGCACTGTAGCAGGTGCGTCCACAGCATCAAAGTAATTTATCAGTCGAGTATGCGCCGCATTGCGGTCATAGGTGTTTAGGCGTTCATATGCGTAGCGTCGCACGATAGGATGAAGATCGTATTTGTTTATTCTGCGGTCCCAGTGCAGAAGCCCACGTGTTTCAAGGATTTTAAGATGTCTGTCGAGCATATCCCTTCTTTCTTTTGATAGAAGTAATGTGTTGCTTGAAGACAATGGCTCCGTGGCTATGTACTTAAGCGCATCATAGGTAGTAGGCGCACGAAAACAGGCGATTGTGCTTAAAAATTCTTGCTGTTCTTTTGATAGAGTATTGTAAGCGACTTCTAGAACATGCTTTTTGTTCGCTACAATATCATCAGTAATATTAATGTGATTTGCAACGATAACATCACCTGGATTTTCGCGGTCATTGACAATTAAGCCAGCAAGAATGCGGAGACTCAAAGGATGATATCCATAAGGTAAGCAGGCGGCTTCGATCTCGGCGTGTGTGCCTTTGATTTTCTGTTTGTGGAAGAATTCGACGGCGTCCGCAGGCTGCATGGCAGTTAGTTCTACTTCGCGACAGCCAAGCATGAGTTCGCCGTGCAGTTTGACGGCGCGGGGAGTTATGCGTGTGGTCATTAGGACCTTGCTTTGAACGTTGGTTAAGGAGCAAACGCTTTTGAGGAAAATCTCGGCGTTGATGTTGATACAATCTGTGCCGTTTTCGGCTCCATTCCCTTGCCCCTCTCCTAAAAATGATGGTAGGTCGGAGTCTCCCTGATATGCGGCGTTCATACTGTTGTAAGCGCGCAGGGCGCGCTCGAATCCGTCCATGATGAGCAGGATTTTCTGCGATTGCATCTCCTTAAGCAACGTGTCAACTTGCGGGCGTCCTCCTTGCGGAACGTCGAGTTTGAGATATTTTAGCGTGTCTTCGATAAAATGCTCGAAACTAGCGTCGCCTTCGTAAAACGACCAGAATACGACTTTCTTCCACTCTGTTGCGTCAACGTCATGGGTCAGCCAGTGCCAAGTCAATGCGGACTTTCCAAATCCACCGAGGGCGCGGAGGATGAATAAACGATTTTCGTTCTCTTTGTTCAGCCAGTCCGTGAGCATTTTCCATTCTTTCACGCGACCCGTGAAGTTTGGCGGCATGGGGTAGGGATGAGCGAGATTCCATTCTTCATCGAGTTGAGGATTCAATTGTTTTATTTCAACTGGCTTGCCCGTGATGATGTATTGCTCGAACCAACGGATGAGCAAATCCACTTTATCTTCTGTCCGCAACACCGAACGACCAATGATCATCAGCGTCTGTTTTTCGATTGGCAAAAGGGCGCTCCGCAGGCAGGACAAGAACGAACTGACCGCGTGATCCACCTGCTCGGAGGAAAGTTTCCTCCAATTCAGCGCGACCGATTCTCGCAGGGCGTTTTCAAGTTTTGATTCGTCTGCGGATGTGGGCAATTCGTCAATGGCTTCAACGACTTTGGGGAGATTTCCAAGTGGAAGGGAAACCATCCACTGTTGAATTTCGTTGTCGGTCACTTTTTCACGGAAACACGCCTGGGCAGTCTGCGCGGCTTTTTCGAGTTGCTCCGCGTTCGTCTTTTCGCCGAGCCACGATTTAATTTGATCGTCAACTTTGTCCCCGCCCAGCGCGGCGATCTCCTGCCCGATGACTCCAAGCGTTTCATCACCCACCACTTTCTTCACTTGGTGTTTGAGCAATGCGGTCAGAATTTTTACGAATGCGTTATCAGCCATCCTCACCGACCTTCGACCTGAAACTTGAAACTTGAACCCTGAAACTTGAAACCTGAAACCTAAAACCCATTGTACTCCAACCACTTTCCCTCCTGTGATACCATTCCCCGCATGAACTTCTCTCCCATCACCGACGACCTCCTCGTTGGCACAACTCCCTCCGCCAGCGACTACGACGCCTTGCGCGACCTCGGCGTGCGTCTCGTCATCAACATGCGTTTCTCGTCCGCGCCCAAGCCCGACCCGCACATCACGCCCATCAAATCGTTGTGGTTGCAGAGCATTGACAGTCCCTTCTTCCCGCTCTCGGTTCCGAAATTGGTCTTCGGCGCGCAAGCCGCGCTCGCTACCATCCGCGACGGCGGCAAGGTCTACGCTCACTGCAACTACGGGCGTCACCGCGGACCCGCGATGGGCGCCTGCATCCTCATCGCGCAGGGCTACGACCCGCACGACGCGATGCAACTCATCAAACAACGCCGCCGCGTCGCCGACCCGTCCGCGTGGTACATCCGTCCGCGCATTTTGAAATTTGCAAAAGAATGGAACGTGGGGCGGATTGCCAATCCGCCCTACGAATTGTGAATTTCAGCCCCTCGACTCGCCACCCCTAGACGAAATATCCGCGCCTCGACTCCCTCCGCCTCGTACGCACGCTTCATTGCCTCACCGACGCCTGCCTCGCCCGTGGAAAACGCCACCACGCTTGGACCCGCTCCCGACAGCGCCACCGCGCTTGCTCCAGCCTCTTTCGCCGCGTTCATTGCCTGCGCCGCGCCAGGGATCAACTTCAACCGATACGGCTGATGCAGTTTATCGGTCATCGCTTTTCCCAGTAAATCCAAATTTCCAATTCTCAACGCCTCCACCACCAACGCCGCGCGGCTAATGTTATGCACGGCGTCCTTCCTTGAAACGCGTCTTGGCAACGCCGCCCGCGCTTGTTTGGTCGGCAAATAAAAATCGGGCAACGCAATCGTGATGTGAACATTCTCTGCAATTGGAATCCGCCTCGCAATGACTTCTCCCTCCTCCACCATCGAAACGACCAGCCCTCCCATCAACGCGGGCGCGACGTTATCGGGATGCCCTTCCATTTCATTTGCCAAATTCAAAATCTCCTCGCGCGAAAACGGATTCTCCAGCAACTCGTTCCCCGCCAGCAACCCCGTCACAATCGCCGCCGACGACGATCCCATCCCAGACGACAACGGGATTTGATTCACACACTCCGCATGGAACGGCGGCAACGACTTCCCCGCGCGTTCTGCCAGTCTCTGCGCCGCGCGCACGATGAGATTGTTCCTGCCCGACGTGAGTCTCCCCGCGCCCTCGCCCGTCACCTGCACGGAAAACGATTCTGCTGGCATGATCGTCGTCTCATTCCACAAATCCAACGCCAGACCGAGGGCATCGAACCCAGGTCCCAGATTGGCAGTTGTGGCGGGTACTTTGATTTGAATCTTCATAAGAACTTTTGAACCGCGAAGCACGCAAAGATCGCAAAGATTTTAAAATGGTTTTCTTGGTGTCCTTCGCGCGCTTAGCGGTTAATTTCCTAGAACCGCCTCTTCCAACGCCTCCAGCCTCGGCGGCACGACCAGCGGCTTCTGCATCTCCCTCGTGATGATCTCGGCATCCTTCAATCCATGCCCCGTGCAAACCGCCACCACGCGTTTACCTTCAACCTTCAATCCCTGCCCTGAGCGGAGACGAAGGGTTCCACTTTCTATTTCCTCAGCCAACCCCGCCAATCCCGTCGCCGACGCGGGCTCGACCCAAATCCCCTCGAGTCTTGCCAGCAACTTTTGCATATCCAAAATTTGTTCGTCGCTCACCGCGATGATTCTTCCCTTTGATTCCTCCGCCGCTTGCAACGCCTGTTCCCCGCGCGCGGGCTTGCCAATGCGAATCGCCGTCGCAACCGTTTCAGGGTTTTCAACCGCATGTCCCACCACCAGCGGAGCCGCTCCCGCCGCTTGTACCCCTAACAAACGCGGCAGGAATGCGGACTTCAGTCCGCTTTGTAGCCCGCTATACTGCTTGAACCCCGCCCAATAAGCCGTGATATTCCCCGCGTTGCCCACAGGCAGACACAACCAATCAGGCGCGGACCCCAACTCGTCGCAAATCTCGAACGCGGCGGTCTTCTGTCCCTCGATGCGATACGGATTGATCGAATTCACCAAACAGATCGGATGCTTGTTCGTGATCTCGACAACCATCGTCAACGCATCGTCGAACGAGCCGTCAATTTGAATCACTTGTGCGCCGTAGGCGATCGCTCCCGCCAATTTCCCCGCCGCCACCTTGCCCTGCGGAATCAACACAATGGATTTCATTCCAGCCCGCGCCGCGTACGCCGCGGCGGATGCGGCGGTATTGCCCGTCGAAGCGCAGATCACCGTCGTCGCCCCGCGTCCCAGCGCCTCGCTCACCGCCGCAGTCATGCCGCGGTCTTTGAACGAGCCTGTCGGGTTGAGTCCTTCGTACTTGATGTAGAGCTCGAATCCGCCGCCGAGGTGGCGCGCCAAATTGTCGGCTTGAATCAAAGGCGTCCGCCCCTCGAGCAGGCTGACGGTCCGAGTGTGAAGCGGGAGGTCGAGCAGATGTCCGTATGTGTGAATGAGTCCCTGATAAGTCATGTCGAGAGTTTAACATAAGTTTCGTATACTCTGATGCGATGAAACAGATATTGCGGATTGCGTACTGCGTATTTTTGGTTGCCTGCGCGACAACCTCCGCGCCAACTCAACCTATACCCACGCCGACAGCGACTCAATTCTCTAATTCTCCAAATTCTCCCACTCCCACACAATTACCAATTATCGCGGAGCATCCCAGTGGGACTAATTACCAATTACCAACACCAACCCCCAGTCTCCAATCTCCAGTCTCTAATTCTCCAATTCTCGATTGGAAAGACATGCCAGTCATCCCGACAAACATAGATCCAAGTTTGCAAAGCATCTACGAACGCGGCATCGAACTCGGCAACGACCCGCACGCGTTTTCGTTGTTCGGCGATTGCCAAGCGCGACCCGCTGAACTTTTCGGCGTCTTTGAAACCGACGAAACTTTATTTGCAAGTTTATCGCCCGAGTTGCAAGAAACAGTAGACAATTTTCGCGGCTCGTTCAACCGTGAAAGCCCCACCGCGCAAGACGGCACAACACCAGGCGCGCTCCTGTGGACTCAATGGCATCAGGGAAAATTTACCTGCACGTTTGCCGAAACGCCCGTCGAATGTGAGTTGCGGATTCACCGCCCGTCGTTCGTCATCATTCAGATTGGCACGCACTTCGAGTCGCGCAACACGGACTATCTGCGCCGCATCATCGAGCAGTTACTCGACGCAGGCGTTGTTCCGATTCTCGCGACGAAAGCCGATAACCGCGAGAAAGACGAGCGCGTCAACCGCGACATGGCTCTGCTCGCCTCCGAATACGATCTTCCGCTGTGGAATTTTTGGGCGGCTGTTTCAGACCTCCCCAATCGCGGACTCTACACCCGCGATGACCGCCCTTTGCAAGGCGATATCTACCTCACCGACGAAGCCGCGCAAATCCATCGCATGACAGGCTTGGAAGTGTTGAATGTTGTGTGGCGCGCTATCGCGCAACAGTAGAGAAACGTGATTAAGCGCGCGCCCAAAACGGCTTGATGAATTTTCCTTGCGAATAAGATTTCCACACAAAAAAGGCGCCCGCCGCCAAGCAGACAAATACGGCAAAAATAGACGCTTCCGCCCCAAACTCGCCGCCAGAAAGAAGAAGCGGTCCGTTCAAGATCGCTTGCAGCCACCCGTTCGATTCAATTCCAGAGACAGCCACTCCAAAGATTCCGCCTTGCACAAAATTCCAGGCCAAATGAATCCCAATGGGAAGCCACAAGCGGCGTGTAAATACATAAGTCGCCGCGAGCAAAATTCCCGCTTCGATCGCAATTGCAAACCCAGCCCATAAACTTGCGTTCGGGTTGGACAAATGTAACGCGCCGAAGACTAACGCCGAGACGATCAAACCGATCCATGTGCCCAACGATTCTTCGATGATGCGAAATAAAATACCGCGCATCAAGAGTTCTTCAAACACGCCAGAAATGACCCCTGTGATAAACCAAACGGTTACAACGCGCCAGGGGTTGACTCCCGTCACTTGATAATATCCAAGCGCCCACAGGATCGCGATCGTGACGGAAAATAATAGAGCGCCTAGCAAGGCTCCGCCGCTGAATTCCTTGAGTAAATGCGGCAGGGATAATTCTGAAACGGCGCGTCGTTCAACGATGCGGACAAACCCGTAATAGGTAAGCAACGCTGCAACGGCGACCAACAGCGCAATGGGGGAGTCGGCAAGAGTCGCTTCGGTCCCCAACATGGCTTGGGCGCCGACCTGAATAAGGCTTGGGATGATGATGAGAAACGCAAAGCCCAGGATAATTCTCGTCAGCGGGAATTGCAAAAACTTCATGAACTTTCCCACAGGTTGACCATTTTCATTCATAAGAACTCCTATAATTATTCCGTAACTAACAACCGCTTAGCCATCCTGCCATGCAGTTGACCGATTCCGCGTGCGACGTGCATAAACGCTGTCAAAATCAACAAGCCGCCGACGGACAACAACATCAATTTCCAGTAGGGCAAATAGACTGGACCGTCCACCCAATTGAAAACGGGGATACCTAAAATAATTTGAATAAACGGCAAAGCGATAAACGCCAGCGAAACGCTGATCACCGTGACGGATAGTACAAAATAGAAAACGCCTAAAACGAATTGGATCACCATGTACACCAGCATCAACCATGTGGGTTTATCGTTCAAGAGCGCTTTCAACCGATCAAACCATTTCATATCGGCGTGTGAAAATAAAGGTCTGCGCGGCATCCGAACTCCGAGCAACGCTTCAACCAATCGCCCTTCCAACAAGGCAAGCCCGTGCACCGAAAGCAGGAACAACAATGCAAACGGAAGCCCGATGATCAAGATCAAAAACGAGATGGAAAGCGAAACGCCCGTCACAGCCCAGGTGAAATAGAAAATACCCGTCACAAATGCGATCAACATGTACAACAGCGCGCCCCACGCTCGCGGGTCGGTGTACACGCCAAAGAATCTACCGAATACGGATTTTGGCTTGATCGCCGATTTCAACGCGGGCGATGTGCGCCTCTCCACCTCCCTGTAAGCGGACGCGGTTTCCTGCGGCGTTCCATACTCCTCGACGATGTTGTTGAGCAAATCCGCTTCGCTTGCTTCGGGGTTCTTTTCACGGGATGCCATCAGCGCATTCGACAAATGCTCGCGCGCGTCCGCTTGCGCGTCTTGTATCAGCGCAGGGTCTGCCTCTTTCATTTCTTTCTTCAAGGCGTTTACATAGTCTTCAATCGAGTTAAACATCGTTTATCCTTTCAAAATCGAATCGACAAACTTTTTGGTCTGCTTCCAAATCTCCAGCCATTCTTCCAAAGTAGAACGCCCCGCTTTCGTAATCTTGTAATACCTGCGCGGCGGACCCGAGACCGAGGGCTCCACAGAACTTTCTAGTAAGCCGCTCTCCTCCAGAGAACGGAGGACAGGGTATAAAGCCCCCTGCTTCATCATGGGGATATCGCCGCTTTCTTCCAGCATTTTGGCAATTTGATAGCCGTATAACGCCTCTTTGCTTCGGCTGAGGACGCTTAACAAGACCAGTGAAGAAGCGCCCGCGTTCAACTCTTTTTGAAATTTTTTGGTTTGCAAGGTTAGTTCAGTCATTCACGCTCCTGCTCGCTAGTGTCAAATCCATACTACTGATAAGTCAATATTAGTATCAATTTATCAATATGTCAAGGCTTTTAGAAGAAAAAGTCCCGCCAAAAGACGGGACTAAATTGATTATGAGCGTACTCGAAAATAATTTGGGCGTGGAGACCACGCAACTACTTCAATAATGAGAATCTTTCTTCTTTCCTCTTTCTTTATTCATCCTTCATCATTCCGCCTTCATCCTTTGAGTGGCGGCGCGTCTTTGTCGTACACGAACACCTGAATATCCATCCCATCTTTGTTCAACAGGTCAAGCGCGGGCTGGAAGGTCGCGTCCTTGATTTTTTGCATGTCGCCTGCGGGTGCGTACACGCTCAGCCGCGCCTCCTCATCCGACATCTTGGCGGTCTTGACCTCCGCGCTCGCGCACGCGGCTTTGATCGTGTCGGTCATTTGTTTGATCGCATCGTCGAGTGACATGACTTGCTCCCTCAAAATTATACCAATTCAAATCATCCATGTCGTTGCGAGACCCCGAAGGGGGCGAAGCAATCTCCTCGAAACATTTGTTTACTTGTAATGAGGAGATTGCTTCGTCGGGCTACGCCCTCCTCGCAACGACATTACTTCGCCATCTTCGCAACGGTCACGCCTGCGCCGCCTTCGTTATCTTTCGGCTCCTCGAACGACGCGACATACTCGCTCGACTTCAACGCGTTCCTCACCGCGTCGCGCATTTTGCCCGTCCCTTTGCCGTGCACGATTCGCACGAACAGCAGTCCCGCCGAATAGGCGCGCTCGAGATATTTTTCCAACTCATCGAGTCCCTCGTCCACTAATTTGCCGCGTAGATTCAACTCCAATCCAGGTGACTTGGAACCTGAAACCTGAGACTTGAAACTTGAGACTTGAGACTGGTGACTGGAGACTGATAACTGTTCACTGCTCACTGATTCACTGGATTTCCTTACCAACTCCGACATCCTCGCCCTCACGCGCAGACTTCCCACCTGCACCTCCGCATCGGACTCACTTACGGCTGTCACCACACCCTCGGCATTCAACGTGCTGACAGTGACTCGCTCACCCAATTGGATTGACGATTTACGATTTACGATTTCAGATTGCTCGGCGACCTTCAACGTTTGGCGTTCGACGGGCGCAGTAATTTTCTCCTCAACCCGCTCGATCTTTTCTTCAATTGCTTTCAGCGCTTCGAGAGGTTGTTTCGCTTTCTTTAATTGTGATTTGAGCGAATCGATGTTGCTTTTCAGCACCGCCACTTCGAGTTCGCCTTCGGCGCGGGCTTTGGCTAACACGTCGCGGCGTTCGTCTTCGATTTTTTCGAGTCGTTTTTGCAGGTCGGCGTTTTGCGCTTCGAGTTTGTCGCGCGCTTTTTCCAGTTTTTGACGTTCGCGCGAGGTGCGGTTGCGTTCCTTGCGGATGTCGTCCAGCAGTTTGTCGGCGCGGAGGGCTTCGGGGTTGACGTCGGCTTTCGCTGCCGCGACAATTTTCCCGTCGAGACCGAGGCGTGTGGCGATGGCGAGGGCGTTCGAACGTCCAGGGAGTCCGATGGTGAGGTGATAGGTCGGGCGGAGAGTCTTGATGTCAAATTCCAAAGAGGCGTTGACTACGCCTTCGGTGGAGTGCGCAAAATTTTTCAGTTCGGGGTAATGTGTGGCGACGAGAGTCATGCATCCCGTTTCGAGCAGGTGATTGAGGATGGCGCGGGCGAGCGCCGCGCCCTCTTGCGGATCGGTGCCCGAGCCGAGTTCGTCGAAGATGACGAGCGAGCGTGAGTCAATGTGTTTGAGGATGCGGATGATGTTCGTGATGTGACCGCTGAACGTGCTGAGCGATTGCTCGATGGATTGTTCGTCGCCGATGTCGGCGAAGACGCGGTGAAAAAACGGAATCTCCGAGCCACTCTGCGCGGGGATGTGCAGTCCGCTTTGCGCCATGAGCGCGAGCAAGCCGACCGTTTTAAGCGACACCGTTTTGCCTCCCGTGTTGGGACCCGTGATGACGATGGCGCGCGTGCCTTCTCTGGGGTTGATGTCAATCGGCACGACGGTTTGAGGGTCGAGCAATGGGTGTCTTGCTTTAAGAAGATGAAAGACGAAAGAAGAAAGATTGGTCTCGTTCTTTCCTCTTTCCTCTTTCTTTTCGTGAAGTATCGGCTCTGACGCCTTGAGTTCTTCCGCATACTTCGCTTTCGCAAAGACCAGATCGAGCATGGCGAGATTTTCGACGCCGTATTTGAACTCTTCGGCATGTTCGCCCACTTGCGCGGACACTTCGGCGAGGATTCTTCGTTCTTCGTCGCGGGCTTTCAGTTCGAGTTCACGCAGTTCGTTGTTAAGTTCGACGACGGGCAACGGTTCGACGAACAACGTCGCGCCGCTGGAGGATTGATCGTGGACGACGGCTTTGATGCTTCCTTTAAATTCGGCGCGCAGTGGAATCACGTACCGTCCGTCGCGCTGGGTGATGATCGGTTCCTGCAACTTGTTCGCTGACTCGGTGAGATAACGTTGCAAGCGCGACATCAACCGTCCATGCGACACTTTGATCTCGCGGCGCAGGTCGGCGAGTTTGGGCGAAGCGGAGTCCAGCACTTCGCCGCGGTCGGAGAGGATGCGCGTGACCGCGTCCACGATTCCGTGGGGGTCGGGCAAACCAGCCGCAAGTTGGGAAAGACGCGGGAACTCGTCCGTTTTGCGTTCGAGGGATTTCTTCAACTCGCGGCACGAGATCAACGTGGATTTTATGTCCAGCAATTGTTCGGGGTCGAGGACGCCGCCGCGCGCGGCGAGGTCAACGGCTTGGCGGATGTCGTGCGCGCCGCCGATGCCGACGTTGTCGTTCGTCGAAAATAACAAGCGCGCCTCGGTCGTTTCTGCGAGACGCGCAAGCGCGAGGTCGAACGAATCGGTGGGTTCGAGCGTGAGCGCCAGTTCCATCGAAGCGGAAAAATCGCAAAAGGCTTTTAGCCGTTCGCGGATCTTGTCGTATTCGAGGACGTGCAGGGTTTTCGAGTCCATTGCGGGGGAATTTAACCACAAACCCCCAAAAGGCACAAAGAGAAAAGGAGGAAACCTTAGCCACACCGTTCGTGCCGCGAGCACGACGGTGCGAGACGGCAGAGAGCGCAGAGATTCTGAGATAAAAAACTCTGAGTTCTCTGTGACCTCTGTAGCTGATAAATTATCCGTGAATGACGCGCACGCGGACGGGTTCGCTGATGCCCTTCAATTCGAGACTTTTCGATTCATACGCACTTGCGTCTGCCCCCGCCTCGTTGAGCGCTTTCTCGCTGACGACGATCTCGCCCGCCGCGGCTTTGGAAGCGAGCCGCGCCGCAAGGTTGACCTCATCCCCGATGGCGGAGATATTGATCAAGCCGTCCGCCGCGCCCATCGCGCCGAAGAAAGCAACGCCCGCGTGCACGCCGATGCCGACAGGGATATTCTGCTCCTTCATTATCCTTGACATTTTCTGTGCGGCGTCCAAGGTTCGTTTGACGTATTGAGGTCCCGCAAAGCCCGCGCCCCAGAACGCGGCGACCGCGTCGCCTGCTAGTTTTTCTACCAAGCCATCCTCATGCGTGATGATTTTGGTTGATTCGATGTAGAAGCGGTTGATGAGACGGCTGAAGTCCATCGGGCTCATCTGTTCCGAAAGGGCAGTGGAGCCGCGCACGTCCGCGAACAGCATGGACATTGCGACCTCCGCTCCGCCTGGGTGCGCGCTGGCGAAATGCTCGCATATGTTGCAAAAGCGCGGATTGAGGGTCGAGCGTTTTTTGCTGTACACCGCGCGGACGAAAAGACTTCCAATTCCCTCGAATGGCGCGCCGCAAAATTTACAGCGCGGGTCATGCGGCAAGAGACGAAATCTGCGCATGATTCGTTTTTCCGCGCTGAAGGCGTCGGTGGTGAACCACTCGCGCCAGAGTTGTTCGGTGTCCATGGGATTCTCTTCGCTCATGGCGGATTCTCCCGAATCTTCACTTAAGCGAGGTGACGATGAAATCGTCGAAGGTGGCGTCGGCGGCGCTGACGTTATCGCCGCTCCAAATGAAGAGACCGACGATGCCGCTGGTGTATGTGTTATCGCTGACCGAATCGATCAATTTGCCGTCCACGTAAAGCGACAAAACGCCGTTGCCACAGTCCGCGCCGACGCGGTACGTGGCTTTGTTGTGTTCGATCAAATCTGAGGCGCCCCATTGATCGTCGTTAGTGAAAAATACATCGCTTTCGCCTTCTTTTGAAATGGCGATGGCGTATTCTCCAGCGGGAGTCATGGCGAGGTAATAATAGGAATTGCTGGCATCCTGTTGATAGCACATGATTCCGAATGCCGTCGTGGATTCGCCGTCGTTGTTTGTGACGGAAACTTCGGTGTGGATGTTTTGATAGACCTCATCGTTTGGCGTGGTCCACACGAACCAGTTTTTCTGTTGGAGGACTTTCATCCGCAGGGCTTCGCCGTCGTATTCAACGGAGTTATCGGAATCGGTGAGCGTGCCCCATGTGATTCCATTTTGAGAGAAGTCGTCTTGCAAAAGGATTTCGGCGGTGGCGACTGGAGGCGGAGCGCTGGTCAGAGTTGGGAAGGGAGTGAGGGTAGGGGATGAGAGAAATGCTGGCATTTGCCAATTCCAAAAGAAGACGCCAATGCCCATGACGGAGAATGCCAGACACGCGACGACAAGACAACCAACGACCCAGCCAGTGCGATTCGGCGCGGGACGCGAAACAGGTCGAGAGGGAGAGGCAGGCGTCCCTGCGCGCGAAGCGGGAGTCGAAATCCGATCAGGCGACGGGCGGGCTGTCTCTGTCTCTTCGAGCGCGCGCTTCCATGCGGAGAGGAATTCGGCGGCGGTGGCGTAGCGGTCGTCGGGATCTTTGGCGAGGGCTTTGAGGATGACGCGTTCGATGGGTTGCGGAATATCTTTTTTGACAATGGACGGCGGCGGAAGCGGGTCGCTGATGTGTTTGAGGATGACGGCGAGCGGCGTGTCGGCGACGAACGGAACGCTGCCTGTGACCATTTCATAAAGGATGATGCCGAGCGAATAAATGTCGGAGCGCTGGTTGACGGTTTCTGCCCTTGCCTGTTCGGGGCTGATATAGGCGGGCGTGCCCATGATGGCGTCGGTTTGGGTGAGGCGGGGGGAGGCGCTTTCGAGCAGTTTGGCGATGCCGAAGTCGGTGAGGAAGAGATTGCCGCTTTCGTCTATGAGCGCGTTAGCAGGTTTGAGGTCGCGATGGATGATGCCGTGTCCGTGCGCGTAATTCAACGCTTCGGCGAGTTGCGTGAAGAGACGGTCGATCTCGTTCAACGAGAGCGGACCCGCCTCCATTTTTGTTTTGAGCGTCCCCGCTTCGAGGTAGCGCATGACGAAATAGGTGACGCCGTCGCTTTCGCCGAAGTCGAAGACGGGCAGGATGTGCGGATGTTCGAGGCGGGCGATGATGCGCGCCTCTTGTTGGAAGCGCGCCGCAAATTCGGGACTCTCCGCCAGTTGACGCGGCAGGACTTTGATCGCCACGTTCCGATCCATGGACGCCTGATATGCCTTGTAGACGGTCGCCATGCCCCCTTGCCCAACTTGGCTGATGATGCGATACGGTCCGAGCATTTGCCCTGGCTGAAGAGTATCCATGTTTGTTCCTTGTTTGTCCCATTCTACACGGTTTGAGATGATTTTGAATTGCGGAATCAATGCGTGAGTCTATTATCGTAGCCACAGAGAACACAGAGTTCTTTGAGTTTTTTCTCCATCTCTCTGTGGTCTCTGTGGCAAAACAATCTTCTCCAAAACCGTGTTATACTCCCGCCGCTGTTACAAATCTGGGAATTGTTTTGACACACTCCGAACGAACGCCCGATGAAGTTGACTCGGGCTTTTTTGTTGGGCGGGCTGACCTGAAAAGGAAGGCTTGGTTTGCAAGAAGGAAGTGAAAACGGAGTCATCAAAACCTAGTCGCGTAGTTGGTTCGTCTTGTAGTCTGATAGTCCAGACCAACCGCTTGCCGACTGCCGACCATCTGACTAACGACTATCAGACCAAAGGACTAAATGATGACAACCGAATTTACTTCTCTCAACCTGCGTGACGAGATCATGCAGGCGATCACCGAACTCGGCTACTCCACGCCGACGCCCATTCAAGCCGCGCTGATTCCCATCATGCTCACGGGGGCAGACGTGATCGGGCAAGCGCAGACGGGCACTGGCAAGACCGCCGCGTTCGCCCTCCCCATCCTCCAAAATTTTCAACCGCAAAAACACGTGCAGGCATTAATCCTCGCGCCCACGCGCGAACTCGCATTGCAGGTCGCCGATTCGATCAACGAATACGGCAAACACCTCCACGTGCGCGTCCTCGCCGTCTATGGCGGTCAGCCGTACGGCCCGCAGATCGGCAGTCTCAAACGCGGCGTGGACATCGTCGTTGGCACGCCAGGTCGCTTGAACGATCTCCTCGAACGCAAAGTCCTCAATCTCACCGAAATCAAAACCCTCGTGCTCGACGAAGCCGACGAGATGCTCAACATGGGCTTCATCGAAGACGTGGAAAAAATTCTTGCGGAAACTCCGCCCGTCAGGCAGACTGCCCTCTTCAGCGCGACTCTACCCCCGCGCATTCGCGCACTAGCCAATCGCTTCATGCGCGACCCTCAACCTGTCACAATCAAGCGAGCGACTCTCACCGCCTCAGCCATCGAACAGCGCTACTACCTCGTCCACGAAGTGGATAAGACCAACGCGCTCACGCGTCTCTTCGAGATCGAGCCCATCACCAGCGCGCTGATCTTTGCTCGCACCCGCGCCGAAACTGCGACACTCGCCAACGAACTCGTCGTGCGCGGCATCCCTGCTGAAGCGATTCACGGCGACTTGGACCAAAACGCCCGCGAACGCGTGCTCGGACGGTTCCGCGCCAATCAACTCAAAGTGCTGGTCGCGACCGATGTCGCCGCGCGCGGTTTGGATATTGACGATATTTCCCACGTGTTCAACTATCATTTGCCCGACGATGCCGAAGTGTACATTCACCGCATTGGCAGAACGGGTCGCGCGGGCAAGACAGGCGTTGCCATCACATTGCTCGCCCCGCGCGAGAAGCGTCGCCTGCGCGAGGTGGAAGCCCTCACCAAGCAACAAGTGACAAAAATGGAAATCCCTTCTGTTGGCGATATTCATCGTCATCGTGAAGCGAAAGTGGTCGAAACGCTGAAAGTCTGGCTTGGGCGTGGACGGTTCAAGCGTGAACTCGAAATGGCGCAGGAACTTGTCGCGGCAGGGCATGATCCGTTGAACATTGCCGCGGCGGCGATCAAGATCGCACGGGCAGATGAAAAGCAACGTCCGATTGCGGAGATCGGTGAAGTGAGAGATGAAAGAAAGAGGAAAGGTGAACCCTTCGTCTCCGCTCAGGGCGAGAGGCGTGAGAGGTTCGGGCGGCGCGAAGAGTCGGGGAGGGGAGGCAGACCGACCCTGAGGTCGAGAGGCGGGACGTCCCACGAGGCGGGGATGGTCCGCTTGAAGTTGAATAAAGGGAAGTCGAGCGGAATCCGCCCGAATGACATCGTCGGCACGATCGCTTTCCATGCCAACATCCCAGGCTACACCATCGGGAAAATCCGCATCGAGGATAAGTTTACATTTGTAGACATCCCTGAAGATCTGGTGGAGCAGGTGTTGAAGCACAACGGGAATTATCGGCTGGGCAAAGAGAAGTTGACTCTGACGAAGGCGAAAAGTTAAGAATTTCATTGACACTACGCATCACTCATGTTATCGTTGGCGGCGTAGGATACCAGTAGTTTGCTTTGGAAGTACCAGAACGGCTTACGGTTGATCCGTGAGCCGTTTTTGTTTTTGCCGTTGCGGCGCTCCGATGCAATACCAATGGTTACCTCCATATTTTTTATTGCCATAGGAGGCAAACATGTCGGATCGTATCAACGGTACAGTCAAATGGTTCAACGGGACCAAGGGTTACGGCTTCATCGAACGCGAAGGCGGACCCGATGTCTTCGTCCATTTCTCTGCCATTCAGGGCGATGGGTTCAAGAACCTGCAAGAGGGCCAGAAGGTCGAGTTCGCTGTCGAACAGGGACCGAAGGGTCCTCAAGCCAGCAACGTCGTCGTTCTTGGCTAATTGACTGAATCAGTCTGACGAAAAAATCCCCGCGAGGCAACTTGCGGGGATTTTTGATTCTTGCAAGAGAGAGCGCAATACACTGTAAAATCAATTTACAACATCTTCTCGTATACCATAAACTCGTTGAGGAGATTCGGAACGATCCATACGTATTCTTCGCGCAGTGAGTCGTCCAGTCCGAAAAGCGCCTGACGCCAGGCGAGGGCTTTTGAAATGGACGCGACAGGTTTGGAAAGATGATATGCGGACATCAACGCCTCTTTCTCCCCGTATGCCTGCCACGCTTCGAGATAGCGACTCAACATTTCAGACATTTCCGGAGTGGGCGGAGCCCAGTCTTCCAACTCAAGGGCAATCTCCATGCTGACGAACCAATTGCGGAGGGAGACAAAGGGGTGAGCGATAGATGCATCTCCCCAATCGAAGAATGTAAGGCGCCCTTTTTTGAGCAGGATATTGCCGTCGTGGAAATCGCCATGATTGACAGAGTCGGGGATACCCAACGCGGCAAGGTCGGCGCAGATCTGCTGAAAGCGCGGCGTTAGATTTTGTAGTTGTTGAAACTCGGCGGAAGTCAATCCCTTCTCTTGTCCGATCATCAGGCTGGGTTCATCGGCGAGTAATTGCGAATACAGCGCGGGCAGCGCGGCAGGACGGTGATCGGGAGCGCCCAACGCCAAAATTTCGGGAATGAATTTGACGAGTCCGATTTGCAGTTCGGCATACCGAATTATGACAGGCAACCATGGACTGATGTTCTTGGTCGGTCGAATCGAAGCGCGTAGTTGTTCGCCGCCATCGCGCATCAACATCCAGCCGTGCGATGGCTCAATGGCAATGAGTTCGGGGAGGCAATCGGGATTCCATTCAGACAGTTTTTGCGTCAGCAAAATCTCGTAACGGGTTTGCGGCGCGGTGGCTTTGAAAAAGAATATGCCCTTGTCTGTCGGTACGCGCATCACGGTTGACCAGGCATACGCGTGGTTTTGTTCGATCTCGCCGGTAAGTTTTAATGAGTTGCGTTCTGCCTGTGTGCGAATCCACTCGTGGGCTTGTTTGACCCAATCGGGGTTATGCCAGCGGAGGGTTGTTTTGGGCGTCATGATATTTCACCGAGCCTGTTCGAAGTCTTTTCCAGCAATCGTTCCAGATACGGCGTGACCTGCCAGAACGATTTCAAGTTTCGATAATCATCCAGCCAGCGCGCCTTGTTTGTTGATGGAGCTTTCACCGCGCGGATCATCAAATTCTTGGCGGTGTGTTCGATGGGAATGAATTGAGTCACGTCGGTGCGATAGCCCACGATTCGTAAAATGTTGGCGCGGAAGGTATCGGTGAGGATGTCTCCTATGCGCTCGAAGAAAATGCCGTCTTTGAAGATGGATGCAAATGACTCTGGCATCGGAACACGCGCCATCTGCGCTTGTAACTTGTGCTGGCAACACGGCGCGCAGACGATGAGTTTGCTCTGCCATTCGATTCCCTTTGCGAGGGCGTCGTCGGTGGCGGTGTCGCAGGCATGGAGGGCGAGGACCACGTTCGGAATCGATTTCGGTTCATAGTCCGCGATGTGACCGACTTGGAAGTCCAATTGATTCCAGCCCAGAGCCTTCACTTTTTCTTTGTGTCGTTCGATGAGTTCGGCTTTGACGTCCACGCCCGTGACGTGCGCGTCGAGTTTTAGCAGATCGTGCAAATAATAGTAGATGGCATAGGTGAGATAGGCGTTGCCACAGCCGAAGTCCACCACGTGGATTGACTCGTTGCCAAACGATTGGAGTGAATCGGTTTCGTCCACGAGGCGTAAAAAGTCGTTGATCTGCTTGAACTTGCTTTGCATATCCGCTTTGATCCTGCCGTCGCTGGTCAGGATGCCCACGGCTTTGAGGAACGGCTCGGCGTTTTCAGCCGAAAGAATGCGGTTCTTCTTGCGATCGTGCGCGACATCTGCCTGTGCCGACGATCTCGACGGTTTGACTTCGCTCACCACCGCTTTTCCCTTTTTTGAGATGTTGACTTGAACCCCGCCCGTTTGCGCTTCGACAAAGATGTTTCGGAAGGGGAGCGCGAGCAATTCATCCACTTTTGATGCGGCTTCACGCGGCGAATAATTTTCGTGATGTCTTTCTTCTCGTCGAAGTAGGAAAACTGCAAGCGGATTTCGCCCCTCACCTCGACAGGTCGCACGATCGCTTTCTTCCATTTCAGAGACGCGCTTTTCTGCTCCCCGCTAAACGTCGCGCGGATGAAGCCGTCGCCTAGAATTTTCTCATGAACCAGTCGTTTGTACTCTCGTTCCATGTTTGGGAGTATATCATCGGCGTGGAATCAAAAGAGCTACAAACTCGACAAGCGTTCCGCCCTTACTTTTTTGTCACGATGAACGAGACGCGATACTCCCAATCTTTGGCCTCATCCATAGACTTAAGCGGATACGGCGAAACGCCTTTCACTCGGATGACATACCCTTCGTACTCGATTCGATCTTGAATCCCTTCGAAGGGTCCGTCGGGGGAACGTCCATCATGATCAGTAAAGGATTGAAGCGTGTATTCAACAGGTTCTCCTGGAGCCTTTTGAAGCGTAATGGTGAATGTAACGGGTCCGCTGACTACGCACTCGATCTCGGCTGGACAGCGTTCGTCGTTCGTTACGCCGATCAAGCGGATGGTGAAAACGGCGTCCACGATCGCCGCCGATTGACCAGGTCCAAGTGTGAACTCGGTTTCGGTCGCGGTCGTGATCGGCGCCAACGGGGTGGGCGTTGAATTTTGACAAGCGACCAAAGCCGTGAGCAGGATTGCAAGGATGGCAACGCGTTTCATGATTTCTCCGTAAAGTTGATGTCCGTGTTGGTATTTTACCCTGCGCATTGAATCAAAAAGGGCGGACATTCTCATCGAAATGCCCGCCCAATTCTCCAATCCTCTAATTCTCTTTATTACCCATACCTATTCATAAACTTTTCCATGCGATGAAGCGCCTCTTCGATCTTACTGTATTCAGTGGCATAGCACATGCGCGCGTAGCCCTCGCCGCCTGGACCGAAGGCGTTGCCAGGCACGACCGCGACATGCTCCTCGCGCAATAATTTTTCGGCGAAGGTTTCATCGTCCATGCCAGAGGCTTGGATGTTGGGAAACGCGTAGAAAGCGCCGCGCGGCTCGAACGTCGAGAGACCGAGGCGGTTGAGTCCCGCCACGAGAAGTCTGCGGCGGCGATCATATTCGAGGCGCATCTCCTCCACGTGCGGGTCTCCGCTTTGAATGGCGACCACCGCGGCGTCTTGCGCGGTCGTCGGCGCGGACATGATCGTGTATTGGTGAATCCGCACAAGACCCTGAATCAAGTCCGAAGGTCCGCAGGCGTAGCCGATGCGCCAGCCCGTCATCGCATAATTTTTCGAGAAGCCGCCGAGCAGAATCGTGCGATGCTTGAGGCTTTCATCCAATGAGGGGAAGCAGACGTGTTCAAAGTCGTACACGAGGCGGTCGTAGAGTTCGTCGGTGACGACGAGCAGGTCGTGTTGTTCGGCGATCTTTGCAATTTCGAGCATCACTTCACGCGTCGCCACTGCGCCAGTGGGGTTGGACGGATAACCGATGAAGATCGCTTTGGTGCGCGGCGTGATCGCTTTGCGGATATCGTCGGGGTCAATGCAAAAATCGTTCGCCTCGCGCGCGGGGATTTCAACTGCCACGCCGCCTGCCATGATCACTTCCGCTTGATACGAAACGAAACACGGCGTGGGGATGATGACCTCGTCGCCGAGATCGAGGATCGCGGTGAACGTGAGATACAACGCCTCCGAGCCGCCGACGGTCACGACGATTTCATTGTTTGGGTCATATTTGATTTTATACAGTCGTTGAAGATTATCGGTGATCGCCTGACGCAACTCCATCCTGCCCCAGTTCGAGGTGTAATGCGTCTCGCCGTGTTGCAGTGAACGAATGCCCGCGTCGAGAATCGGTTTCGGCGTGGTGAAATCGGGTTCGCCGATGCCGAGCGAGATCACGTCTTTCATCGTCGCGGCAATGTCGAAAAATTTCCGAATACCCGAGGGCTTCAATCCCGCCACTCGTTTTGAAAGTCGTTGCACGTTCGTCACTTCCTGCATGGAGCCTCCTGTGTTCCGTCATTGCGAGGAGGACGAAGTCCGACGAAGCAATCTCCAGCGCAGTGTAGGGGATTGCTTCGACCCGCTTCGCGGGTCTCGCAATGACGGACTAGACTAAATTGGTTGCACGAGCCACTCATCGGGAATTTCCCGATACGTCAGATCAAAGGCTTGCCCGTTCGCCGTCTTCACACGGAAACCTTTTTCACTCGGACCGCGCCAGCGCGCGACAATTTCCGCAATCTCATATTTGTATCCCTCCCACGTGAGCGAAAGCGGACGCTCCGCATATTCCGAATCCGAACGGCACTCGACCATGTCCATATTTTACGACAAGACGACTTCGCTGTTGTCTCCAACATTTAATTGGATGACGTGCCCGTCGCCTCTTCCTCGGACTTTAGCCTGCCTGCCCACCATCGAGCGACTCAACGCCGCGGCTTTTATCTCGCTCCCCGCCTCGACGATGGACTCGGCTACACTGCTGTCCTCGATTCTGCAATTCGCCCCAATCGAAGCGTGCGGACCGATTTTCGAATTGCTGATCTCTGCCGTTTCATCAATTGCAACAGGTTCGATGATCTCAACATTCGAACCTTTAAACTTTCCAACCTTTGACCCAAACTTATCCAACAACGCCTTATTCGTATCGAGCGTTGATTCGATTGTCCCAGTATCCAGCCAGGTGCTGATCTCGTGTACGCGCATCTTTGCCCCGCGCTCGATCATCAGGGACATGGCGTCTGCCAAGTAGAATTCATTCTTGAGCGAGAGATTCCGTTTGAATTGTTCTTCGATGGCGGAGATCAATTCCCTGCCTTCGCGATAATAGTAACATCCCGCAAGGACAAGGTTATTTTCCATTGTCTGCGGCTTCTCGATGAAGCGCGTCACATAACCGTCCTTGCCGACTTCCGCCACCCCAAAGCGACGCGGGTCGGGCACGGGCATCACCCAGATGACTGAATCAGCCTGCTCGTCCGCGAGAAACGAGAAGTCCGTCTCGATCAAGGTGTCCGAAAAGACCATTTGCATCGGTCCGTGCAAATATTCGCGCGCCAGCCACATGGCGTGCGATTGTCCTTTCATTTCATGTTGTACGACGTAATGCGCTTTGAGATTCGGATAATTTTCCTTGATGAACGCGGGAATCTGCAGTTCGCCGAGGAAGGGTCCGACGATGAAAACATATTCAAGATTCGCAGGGTCAGGCATGGTCTTGAACATATCCAGCAAATGGTCAAGGATCGCCTTGCCTGCCACGCTGACGAGCGGCTTGGGTTTGTTATGGGTGTGAGGTCTCATGCGCGTCGCCCATCCGCCCATGGGAATCACGATCTTCATTGTTTCTTTCAAGGTTTGCTCCGTTGTTGTGAATTGTTCGTTATTTTACCAATGAAAGGTCGCGGCAGAGGGTGCGTCGCACTTTACAGATTGTTTGAGTCTACTTAGCGCGCGAATCCATCCGCGAGCATAAGTTTGCTAATGTTGGTGCGAAGCGCTCGCGTTAGGAATGTCCCAACACGGGATGCGGCTTGTATGGTTCCTCCAACCGCTTCACTTCTTCCTCAGTCAATTGAATATCCAGCGCGGCAATGGCTTGATCAAGGTGATTCATCTTCGTCGCGCCGATGATCGGAGAAGCGATGTAGGGTTTGCTCAACACCCATGCGAGCGCGACCTGCGAGGCGGTGACGCCGCGTTCTTTTCCGATCTCTGCGGCGCGTTCTGAAACGTCGAAATCCTCCGCGCGGTAGTACAACTCTCTGGCAAATGGATCAGTGGTAGAACGAGAAGTGTCGCCCTCTGCATTTCTCTGCCTCGCGAAGAATCCACGCGCCATCGGGCTCCACGGGATGAGTCCCACGCCCTGGTCCACGCACTGCGGAATCATCTCGCGTTCCTCCTCGCGATAGACGAGGTTGTAGTGGTTCTGCATCGAGACGAAGCGACTCCACCCGCGACGTTCGGCTGTGTGCTGTGCCTTCGCAAACTGCCACGCATACATGGACGACGCGCCGATGTAACGCGCCTTCCCCGCGCGGACGATATCGTTCAGCGCTTCCATCGTCTCTTCGATGGGCGTGTTGTAATCCCAGCGATGGATCTGGTAGAGATCCACGTAATCCATTTGCAAGCGCTTGAGCGACTTGTCGATCGAATCCATGATGTGCTTGCGCGAGAGACCGACATCGTTCACATCGTCGCTGATCTTGTTCCTGACTTTGGTCGCGACGATGATGTTTTCCCGCTTCACGCCGAAGTGCTTGAGCAAGTTGCCCGTGATCCGTTCGCTTTCGCCGAGCGAGTAAACGTCTGCCGTGTCGAAGAAATTGATTCCCGCCTCCAACGCGCGCTTGACAAAGGGTTTTGCCTCTTCTTCCGTCAACACCCACTCACGCCACGTCTTGTCGCCGTAACTCATCATGCCGAGGCACAAGCGCGAGACTTTCATTCCAGTTTTACCGAGATTTATGTATTGCATGGTGAATCCTCCGTCCGCATTGTAAACGAAAACGGGACAGCCGAATCAGCTGTCCCGTCGAGAAAGAAGCGTACTTCCGATTTAGGCTTCGTTGGACGGTTCGAAGATCAAGAAAATGGCGTTGATTAGAATGCCCAAAACTGCCGCGGTGGCGATGGCGGGTAATCCACTTGGGAAGCCGGGCAGAATGATCGGCAGGAAACCGCCGGGGTATCCGATGTTGCCGCCGATGCCGACGATTATGATCACCGCGCCGATAGCGAGGTTGCGCGGGCTAAACATGCTGACTTTATTTTCCTGAATCAGCGCGATGCCCTGCATACCGATGGCGCCGAAGAGATAGATCGCCAGACCGCCGGTGACAGCCAACGGGATGGAGGCGACAAACGCTTCGAGTTTCCCGATGAAGCCGAGCAAAATTGCGATCACGCCAGCCGCGATCAACGCCGGTCCGGAATAGTTGCGGGTGATCGCCATCAGGGAGTTGTTTTCACCGTAGTTCGTGCCGGAGGTGGCGCCCATCAAACCGTTGATGAAATCGCCGATGCCGTCGAACACGAGGTTCAAGCCGATGTAATTATCCAAGTGAATTTTCTCGCGACCGGAGTCTTCGGCGAAGCGATCAACATATAGGCTCAGTTGATACAAGTGGGCGGTCGATTCGGGAATGGTGGCAATCGCCATGATGGCGATGCTGAAGATCGCGGTCACTGCAAACTCGCCTGTAAAACTTGGGAAAGTGATATTCGGCGCTTTGAACCAGGCGGCATCGGTTACGCCCGCTAAATTGACGGTGTCCGGCGCGATGACCGCCGAGAGAATATACCCGACTGTCCCGCCCAAAAGCACCGGCAGCATTCCGAGGAAGCCTTTGTTTTGCAGATAGACCGAGAGCAAAATGGTCACCAACATGGTGACGATCGCTACTGTAAAATTCGCGGCTGCCATGCTCAATGCCGCATAAGCCAAACCAAAACCGATGATCGCGGCGACGGAGCCGGTCACAATGGGAGGCAGAACTTTATCGAGGCTGGCTTTACCGACCGCGCGGATGATAAAACCGACGGCGATGTTCAGCAAACCAGTCACAATGATGCCGCCCTGCATGGTGCTGAGCACTTCATTCGGCAACGGCACGCCGAATTGCGGCGCGGCACCGGTCATCGCGATCGCTACGCCTTGATATGCGGCGATGTAGCTAAAACTCGAACCGTAAAAAAGCGGAATGAAGTTGCCGATGCTATTCCTCGAAAGGATCAACGCCACGATCGTGGAGACGCCGGACGCCAACAAAACCGTGCCGGGATGAAAACCGCACAACAGCGCCACCAGCACGGTGGCTGGGAACATCGTCAACACATGCTGGAAACCCAACAAAATATTTTTCCCGAGCGGGGGGGTATCGTTGGGCATGTACCCCATTACAGAATTCTTAGCCATTGCATTTTCTCCTCTGGGTGATTGGGTTGAACTTGCCTTGCTCGCCTTGGTCTTGCTTGTTTTCTTCTTCGTTGCCATCTATCTCGACCTCCTCTTTACTGTGTGGGTGAAAAGATCAATCTGCGATTGCACCTCCAAATAAAAAGCCGCCAGCGTCTTACGCACGGCGACAAAACACAGGGCAAACGGGCTCATGGGCAATGAGCATGTTCATTTTGCTGGCGAACCTTTGCAATATGACGAATCTCATCTTACCCAACATAACCCTCAAACTTGAACGGGGATACGCCTCTTGGGGATGAAAAACACGCTTCTCCCCGGACCTCAACCTGCCTCGGCATGGACGCGTTTCCGAAAGTGTCCGATTGAGAAAGTAAAAAACTCTTTGCCACAGAGAACACAGGGTTCTCAGAGAAAAACTCTCAAAATCTCTGCGCTCTCTGTGACTAAAAACGCTATGTTGGACACTCCCGTGTTTCCTCATCGGTTGACTTTCACATCATCATTGTGCTACACTGCAAGCCTGTTATTTCCATAGTACACATCATCCATTTGCGGAGAATCGTCCATGCAACTTAAAGGCAGCGTAACCATCAAAGCCCCGCGTAAAAAGGTGTGGGATTTCCTCACTGACCCGAATCAACTTGGTCAATGCGTGCCTGGCGTGGAAAAAATTGAAGAGATCGAGAAATTGAAGAAATATCGCGGCGTGGTCTCGGTGGGACTGGGTTCCGTCAAAGCGCGCTTCTCGGGCGATGTGGACATCCTCGAACTAGACGAACCCAACCGCGCCAAACTCAAAGCGCACGGCACAGCCACAGGCTCCGCCGCCGACGCGGTCAGCGAAATGACCCTCAGCGACGGACCCGACAACTCGACCCTCGTCAACTGGTCGGCGGACGTGAACGTCTCGGGTCAACTGGCGAGCCTCGTCTCGCGGTTGATGGTGCCCGTCTCACAGAAACTGGCGGGCGTGTTTTACGATGAAGTGAAGAAGAGGATAGAAGGAAACAACGGTGGTTGAGTAGCGAGCGTTCGTTGCGAGCGTATCGAAACCACCCGTAACCAATAGTTCTTCATGTTCCTGTTGGTTTCGATACGCCCTCAAAGAGCATTCGGGCTACTCAACCAACGGATTATTCTATGCGTGATATTCTGGCAGACGTCCAAAAATGGATAGACACGGGGGAATCCATCGCGCTCGCCACCGTGATTCAAACCTGGGGCTCGGCGCCGCGCAAAGTTGGCTCGCACATGGCGTTTACCCTCAGCGGAAAGATCGCAGGCTCGGTCAGCGGGGGATGCGTGGAGAACGCGGTCATTGAAGCGGGGATGCAAGTGTTGAAAACCAATCAGCCGCAACTGTTGCATTTCGGCGTGGCGGATGAAACGGCTTGGGAAGTCGGTCTAGCCTGCGGGGGAAGCATTGATATTTTTGTCAATAAGTTAAACACTGAATTTTTTCAGCGTCTAAAATCTATCCTAGACGATCGATCTTCCGCAATTCAAGTTACTGCAATTTCTGGTTCGAGCCATTTCCTCGGAAAAGAAATCATCATCACCGATGACCAACAGATTTTCGGCTCTATCGGCAACGAATGGGACGAAAAAGTGTTTAATCTGTCAATGGACACACCAACGTCACGCCGTGTGATGTTAAATGAAGAGACGGAAGTTTTTGTCAATAACATTCAATCGCAACCTACTCTGGTCATTGTCGGCGGCGTGCATATTGCTCAGGCGCTTTCCTCAATGGCGAAAATGCTGGGCTATACAACCATTCTCATTGACCCGCGTAAAGCGTGGGGGAGCGAAGAGCGCTTTCCGAACGTTGATATCTTGCATCAATCGTGGACAGACGATGCGTTTGCGAAAATAAAAATCAATTCTTCTACCGCAATTGCAAGCCTAACCCACGACCCCAAAATTGACGACCCTGCGATCAAACTTGCGTTGTCCAGCCCCGCGTTTTACGTCGGTGCGCTGGGTAGTAAAACCACTAACGCAAAGCGCCGCGAGAGATTGTTGAACGACGGCGTGAGCGAATCGCAACTGGCGCGCCTCCACGCGCCGATCGGACTCGACATCGGCGCGTCCACGCCTGAGGAGATCGCCCTCGCCATCGTAGCAGAGATCGTGGCAGTGCGAAATAAAATGAGTGGGTAGGATTGAGTTGAATCAAATTGACATGAGATAAGCAAAATATTTCAAAAACGGAGTGAATGACATGACTATTGTTGAAATTGCACAAATAATCTTAGCTGTTATAACAACGTTAGTCGCTATAGTTGTTTCGATTCAAACGAGGAAACTTGTCGACCTCCAAATTAAATTAGAAAAGCAACGTCTCGAGTCTGAAGAGAACACTAAATCTATACAGGACCGACAAAAGCAAATGGTAGATGAAATCTCCGATTTTCGGAACGCATTATTGACACAAACACTGTCTATTGCCCCTCAAGTCGCTTTTGCCCCTTATCCGCAGTTGTTTCCATCAATAAACCCATCTGATATGTCATTATTTGAGAGGCGTATTGCACATTTTGCGCCTGAGAAGGAGAGTCTTGCAGAGGCGATCGTGAAGATCATCAGCAACGAGATTGTGAATGATAAAGAGTTGGAAATCATTTTGGTATTAGATGCAGGTTCCACGGTCTATCCAATATTTCGCCAGCTGTGTGCTCACCCAAATTTTCAATTTGACCGCACAAACGCTCAGCGGTTAAAAATAATCACGAATAACTTGCCTGGTGTTTCTGCGCTAATCAAATATGGGCATATTGGAGATCCAATCAGTGCTCGAACGCTTTTTAAGTGCCAGGTGTTGACGGGTTACGCTCATTCCCAATATGAGGCGACGCTTAGTGATCAAACGGCTGCTGATCTTCGCCAAGCTGTAACTGAGTACAAGAAAATAACCTCTGAATCTCAAAATAGCAAAGTAAAGATAATTAGTGTAACTTCAGGCAACTATGTAAGTTTGACAGACGGTGTCTTAGCCCGCGATCGCAATCATGTTGAAACAAAGAGTACTATGCTTGATATTGGTGATGATGTATACATATTGGCGCCATTAGGAAAACTACTGCCTTATTCTTGTACAGATATTAACCATTTACTTGGCTACAGCGACGAAAACGGGTATGCTGCTTTTCCGAATTGGTTGGAGAAGTCAAAAAAATTGACCATGGTAATTACGGAACGTTCGCCTGAGTATTTTCCTCAACTGCGTCCTCATACACTCATTGCCTATTTTGGAAGAATTCAAGCAGAAGTCAAGGACCTATTCGAAAACCGTTTGATTTCTTTGTCGTTCGACCCAATGGATGATGTTCGGGTTCGAGTACAAGCGAGTGTGCTTGGCATTGATCGGGCATTGCGCGATTATGAACTGCCTCACCGAAATCTTCGAGAAAGGCTAATTGCAAAGTTAGGATGAACCCAATCTTAAATCTACTATTCTAAAATTTAGTAGAAGTAATTCTATCGCGAAGCTGACTGCGCGTAAAAATCCACAACATCGAAAGTAGCTGCTGAACAAGGTGTGTGCATACGCAAAAAATAATCTGTTCAGCTGGGAAAGAGTCACCAAATCATCGTTCCCGTGTTAATGTAATAGCTATGTTCCACATCCCCTCTCTGAGGCTGGCTCATGAAACCCGCTCCGTTTGAATATTTCGCTCCGAGTTCCATTGAAGAAGTCCTAAATCTAAAAAGTCAATACACCAACGACGCTAAATTTTTGGCGGGCGGACAAAGCCTTGTGCCTGCGATGAACTTCCGCATCGTTCAGCCGAGCGTGTTGATCGATTTGAACCGCGTGGCGGAGTTGAGTTTCATCCGTGAAGAGAGGGAAGTAATCCGTATCGGTTCGATGGCGCGTGAAAGGCATTTGGAATTTGACGCTGTAATTCAAAGACATGCGCCATTGTTGCATGAGGCTGTGCCATTCATCGCGCATCCGCAGATTCGCAACCGAGGCACGATCGGCGGGAGCATCGTCAACGCCGACCCCGCCGCCGAACTGCCGATGCTGATGATTGCATTGAGCGCCAGACTCAAAGCGAAGAATAAATCGGGCGAGCGTTGGATCGAAGCGAAAGATTTTTTTGCAGGGATGTTCACCACCACGCTCGAACCCAATGAAGTTTTGGTGGAAATTGAATTGCCGTTTGCAAAATCAAATACAGGCTGGTCGTTCACGGAAGTTGCGCCGCGTGTGGGCGATTACGCCATGATGGGCGTGGCGACGTTGGTGACACTGGATGAAGATAAAAAATGTACCCAAGCCAAGTTGGTCTACTTGAACGCGGGCGACGGACCCGTCGAAGCATTTGAAGCGGAGAAAATGTTGGCGGGCAACGTTTTGGACGACAAGTTGATCGAATCAGCCGCTTCGCACGCCAGCGAAAAGGAGATTACTCCGTTTGGAAACATCCACGCCTCGGCAGATTTCCAACGTCATTTGGCAAACTCGTTAACCAAGAAAACTTTGAAGCAAGCAGTCCAACGTGCAGAGGAAACTTTGTAATGACGCAAAAACTTTCTGTCACGATCACCGTCAATGGAACCGAATATCAAAGGGATGTCGAGCCGCGCATGTTGTTGAGCGATTTTCTGCGCCACGAACTTGGTCTGACTGGCACGCATGTCGGCTGTGAACACGGCGTTTGCGGCGCATGCACGATTCTCTTCGACGGGGAATCTGCGCGCTCGTGTTTGACGTTTGCCGTCCAAGCCGATGGACATTCCATCACAACGGTTGAAGGTCTAACCCCCCTTTCATCCCCCCATCTGCTCGCAGATGGGGGGACAGAGGGGGGTCTTCACCCATTGCAACAATCCTTTTGGGAAGCACATGGACTTCAATGCGGCTACTGCACGCCAGGGATTTTGATGAGCATGGTTCCGTTTCTGAAGCAGAATCCAAATCCCACCGAAGATGAAATCCGCCACGCGCTTTCGGGGAATCTCTGTCGTTGTACGGGCTATCAGCATATTGTAGATGCGGTGAAGTTGGCGAGTGAAAAAATGAAGTAACTGGTAATTGGTAAATAGTAATTGGAGAAGCAACTCGGTGGTCGAGTAGCCCGAAGCGACAGTGAAGGACGTATCGAGACCACCAATAAGCAAAGAAATTTTGTTGCAAGAAAACTCTTGAACATCGTTGGTCTCGACTGCTTGCGCTCGACCAACGGAGCTTGAATGAATAATGAATTCTCAGCAACTGAACCATTCCTTCCGAAATAACGAAATCTCTGCTCGAGAGCTAGTCTCCAGTCTCCAGTCCCTTTTTGATTCCCGCGAGTCAAATGTGCTTGCGTTTATCCCCGAATCCAATCGCTTCGACCGTTTGCTCAAAGAAGCGGAAGAACTCGTAACAAAATATCCCGACCCGCAACAACGCCCGCCTCTCTTTGGCATGACCGTCGGCGTCAAGGACATTTTCCACGTGGATGGATTCGTCACACAAGCGGGAAGTAAACTCCCTGCCGATGAACTGCAAGGCGCGGAAGCCGCCAGCGTGACGCAACTTAAAAATGCGGGCGCGCTGGTCATGGGCAAGACCGTCACAACCGAGTTTGCCTACTTTACGCCAGGTCCCACGCGCAACCCGCATAATTCCGAACACACGCCTGGCGGTTCGAGCAGTGGATCGGCTGCAGCAGTCGGCGCGGGGATGTGCGATCTCGCTCTCGGCACGCAGACCATCGGCTCGGTGATTCGTCCCGCCGCGTTTTGCGGCGTCATTGGATTCAAGCCGACATACGAACGAATTTCTCGCGCGGGCGTCATTCCGCTTTCACCGACGTTCGATCATGTTGGGTTTTTTACAAGCGATGTTGCAACAGCAAATCGAGTTGCAAGTGTGTTGATTGGAGATCGGAGAGTGGAGGCTGTCACTCGTAAACCGATTCTTGGAATCCCCGAAGGTCCATATTTGGATTGCGCTTCCAAAGAAGGTCTTGCTCACTTTGAGGGCATATGCAAATTACTAAGTACTAATTACCAATTACGCTCCATCCGCATCATGGATGATTTCCAACAAATCCGCAATCGTCACGACGCCATCATGTCTCATGACGCATCCCAAGTCCACAAAGACTGGTTCGCCAAACACGAGTCCCTCTACTCCGCCAAATTCTCCGACCTCATCAAGCGCGGACAATCAATTACTAATTACCAATTACAACTTACCGCGCGCGACTCCTTCCGCGCCTCAATTACCCAAACCATGACCGACAACAACCTCGACCTCTGGCTCTGCCCTCCCGCCATCGGACCCGCGCCAAAGGGACTCGACTCCACGGGCGACCCAGTCATGTGCCTGCCGTGGACTCAAATTGGTTTCCCTGCCATCAATATCCCAACGACAAAAAATGAAGATGGTTTGCCAATGGGTTTACAACTCGTCGGCAAATGGAACGCAGATGAAGCACTGCTCGCATGGGCAGGCGAAATTGAAAAAGTGGTGAGAAAAATATGACCTCTGTATCGCGACATTTATGTCGCTCTTCAAACAAAAGCGACACCGCGAAGCGTGTCGCGCTACAAGATTTGAGTAATTTATGACCGTAATTAAATGGAACGTCCGCGCGGGCACCTATTACGACTCGGTTGTGCTGATGCAACTTCAGCGCGGCTTGCTTGAACTGAACGGTGTGATTGACGCGGGCGTGGTCATGGCGACGCCTGCCAATAAAGATTTGCTTGCGACGAATAACCTCCTGCCAGATGCTATCTCTGCCAATCCCGATGATTTGTTGATCGTTGTCAAAGCCAACGATGATTCTTCCGCCGAAAATGCAATCAACCAAGTGGATGAACTCCTCACAAAGCGAAAATCATCCTCGGTCTCGGAAGATTTCCGCCCGCGCAGTTTATCCGCCGCAGTCAAACAATCGCCCAAAGCGAATTGGGTTTTGATTTCCGTCCCTGGGCGATATGCCGCTGGCGTGGCGCGTGAAGCGCTCGATCTCGGCAAACACGTCTTCCTTTACAGCGACAACGTTTCGCTTGAAGATGAAATTGCCTTGAAAAAATCCGCCCGTGAGAAAGGTCTACTTGTGATGGGACCCGATTGCGGCACCGCGATCATAAATGGTATTGGTTTAGGATTTGCGAATCGAGTCCGTCGCGGGGATATCGGCGTAGTCGGCGCGTCTGGTACAGGCACGCAAGCGGTGACAGCGCAGATTCACAATCTTGGCGCGGGCATCTCGCACGCCATCGGCACAGGCGGGCGTGATCTCAAATCGGATGTCGGCGCCATCACGGCGCATCAAGCGCTCGATGCGTTGAAGCGTGACGACGAAACGAAAGTCATTGTGTTGATCTCCAAACCTCCTTCGCCCGACGTAGCCACAAGCCTTATTTCTGCCGCGCAAAATGCGGGCAAACCTGTTGTGATCTATTTCATCGGCTACCCTCCGCCCGCGAGAAAAATTGGCAACCTGCATTTTGCGATCAGTCTCAGCGAAGCGGCGGAGATGGCAGTCAAGATCAGAGACTGGAGATTAGAGACTAAGTCTCAAGTCTCTAGTCTCTATGTGCGCGGTTTGTTTTCAGGTGGAACTCTTGCGTACGAAACGTTACTTGGTTTGCAGTCATTTTTGTCGCCAATTTACTCCAACGCCCCAATTACAAATTACCAATTACTCGATGATCCCCTCCACAGCCGCGCCCACACCATCATAGACCTCGGCGACGAGTTTTTCATGGTCGGGCGTTTGCATCCGATGATCGATAACGATCTGCGGATTCGACGTATGAAGCAGGAAGCCGCCGACTCTGAGGTGGGGATGATCCTCTTTGACGTGGTCCTCGGGGAAGGTTCGCATCTTAATCCGACGGGAGAACTGGTCCCCGCCATTCGAGCGATCCAAGCCTCGAGAACAGACATCGAGTTTGCGGCAATGGTCATCGGCACGGACGACGATCCGCAGAATCTACAGTCGCAAGTCTCTGCGTTGGAAGAAGCGGGAGTGAAAGTTTTCCGCACGGCGACAGAAGCTGTTGAATATATTAGTCTGAAATTCGGCGCCAACAAACAAAATCAATTTACGCCTGTCAACCTTGAGCAACTCAAGCAACCCCTCGCCGCCATCAACGTCGGGCTGGAATCATTTTACGAGAGCCTCATCTCGCAAGGCGCGGGTGCCGTGCATGTCGAATGGAAACCGCCAGCGGGCGGAAATGAAAAAATGGCGGCATTGCTGGCGAGGATGAAAACTAAAAAGTAATTAGTAAATAGTAATTACCATTTACCAATTACGAATTACACGGAGACAAATATGGACATAGATAACGAAAACCAAACCGCCGTCAATCGCCTCATGGAGGCAAGACCAATTCTCAAAGCTGTTGCTCCTGCAAAAGATGTCATCCCTGGGATGAAGGATAATCTCTTCCTCCATGCGGGTCCGCCGATCGAGTGGGGGCGGATGTCGGGTCCGCTGAAAGGGGCGATCATTGGGGCGATGTTGTTCGAGGGCGTAGCGGCGTCCGAAGCAGAGGCAACTAAAATGGCGGAAAGAGGCGAGGTCGAATTCGATTCGTGTCATCACCATGGCGCGGTCGGTCCGATGGCGGGAGTCACATCCGCTTCGATGAAAGTCTACGTTGTGGAAAACGTCGAGCACGGGAATAAATCATTTTCCAATTTGAACGAGGGGTATGGAAAAGTCTTGCGATACGGCGCGTACAGCGATGACGTGTTGAAAAAATTGCATTGGATGAACGATGTGCTGGGCGTCGCGCTGGCGGATGCGCTGGCGGCGTCGAATGGAATTGACTTGCGTGCGTTGATGTCTGAGGCGCTGCACATGGGCGACGAGGGACATAACCGCAACAAGGCTGGCTCGTTGTTGTATTTGAAGTTGATGGCGCCGTTGATCGCAAAGACGATGAAAGATAACGCGGCGATGTCTGATGTGTTGCAATTTCTCGGCGATAACGCGTTGAGCGTGTTGAACCCCGTGATGGCGGCGTGCAAAGCGATGACCGATGCCGCGCACGGCGTGGAGGGTTCGACGATCGTGACGACGATGGCGCGCAACGGAACGGATTTTGGAATCAGAGTCAGCGGACTCGGCGAGCGGCAATGGTTCACGGCGCCCGCTGAAATTCCAATGGGTCTGTTCTTCTCGGGTTATTCACAAGCGGACGCCAATCCAGACATCGGCGACAGCGCCATCACCGAAACCGCAGGCATCGGCGGATTCGCCATGGCAACCGCGCCCGCAATCGTGACGTTCGTAGGCGGCACGCCAAAAGATGCGATGAATGCAACTTTGGAAATGTACGAGATCACGTTTGCCGAAAGTAAATTTTTCACCATGCCATCGCTCGATTTCAGAGGCACACCGACGGGAATTGATATTCGTAAAGTGGTTGAACTTGGAATCACACCGCGCATCAACACAGGCATCGCTCATAAAAATGCTGGCGTTGGGCAAGTCGGCGCGGGGCTGGTGAGGCCTCCGCTTGCGATATTTGAGGAGGCGTTGGTGGCGTTTGCGGAGAAGTACCAGTTGTAATTAGTAAGTAGTAATTGGTAATTGGAGGAGGTTATCATGTCTGCTACGTTTGAGAATTTACGGGTTTTGCAAAGCGCGGAGGAGATTGCCGACTCGGTGTGGAAGAGTGTTGTTAAATGGGACGAATTTGCAAAGGACGTTGTCGGGAAGCAAATAACCCGTTCTGCCGATTCGGTTGGGGCGAATATCGCTGAATCGTTTGGCAGGTTTAACTTCGGAGAAAAACTGCAATTTCTGTATTACTCGCGCGGGAGTATTTTTGAAACGAAGTTCTGGTTGAATCGAACGAAGGTGCGTGAGTTAATGAAACCTGACGAAGTGGAGGAATATGTTACACGGCTGACAGACCTGGCGCGGCAGTTGAACACGTTTGCAAGCGGCTTGAAGTCTGTTCGAGCGGAGCAGAAATCAAAGCCTGCTGTTCGAGAAGAACAAGCCGAATACCTTGCAATTACGCTTGACGACCTACCTGACCCGCTCTTCGATGAAACCGATCTATCCTGGCTGAATTCATAGCCATCCAATTATCATTTACCAATTACTAATTACTCATATTACCCAAAGGAGTTCCCCATGACCAAAATCTACGACCTCTCGCAAGACCTCAACGCCGACGCGTCCTTCTGGCCCTTTTACCCGCCGTTTGAAGTGAAGTACATCAAGCGCAAATCGGAGCATGGAGTCAACGCGCAGTACATCCAAACGTCGAATCACATGGGTACGCACCTCGACGCGCCGAAGCACTTTGTGACGAAAGGCAAAACAATTGACCAGATTCCCATCGAGTGGTGTTACGGACCTGGCGTGATCGTTGACCTGAGCGACATGCTCGACGATGTCGGTTTGTTCACGCCCGAAGACATTGAAAAACGCGCCGAAGTGAAAGACGGCGACATCCTGTTCATCCACACAGGCTGGCACAAGTATTCCTTTTTCAGCCCCGAAGCGGACGAGGAACGCTACATCCAGCGGCATCCAGGTCCGCATTACAGCATCTGTGATTGGCTGTTGAAGAAGAAGATTCACATCTGGGGCGTGGACATGATCTCCACCGACCACCCGATGAACCTGCCCATCGGTCGCTTCCTCGGCAAAGGCGGATTGGAACACTGGCAGAAAGTCCGCAAGTTGACCGAGTCCAAATTCGGCGCGGACAAAATGGACGAGTTATTTCCCGACTCGGCGTATCAACTTACGCACAACGCCCTGTTCCCGCACGATTGTATGCACGTCGAAAATCTCGGCGGCGACATCGGATTGAAAGAACTGCACAACAAACGCATCACCCTCGGCGTCTTCCCGTGGAAGTTCAAAGGCGGCGAAGCGGCGTTTTGCCGCGCGGTGGCGTGGGCGTGACAAACATGTCATTGCGAGGAGGAGCGGAGCGACGACGAAGCAATCTCCGCGCAAGTCGGGGATTGCTTCGTCGCCCTACGGGCTCCTCGCAATGACAGGGAATGAGGTTTTATGACCACACGATACTTCGGCGAACGGATTAAGCGTAATGAAGACCCGCGCCTGCTGACGGGGCAGGGGTTGTATGTGGACGATGTGGATTTGCCAAACATGCTCCACGTTGCGTTTTTGCGAAGCCCGTATGCCCATGCAAAAATAAATCGCATTGATGTTTCGCAGGCGTTGCAACGCGCGGGCGTCGTCGCGGCGTACACCGCGCACGACCTCGGCGATTACTGGAAGCCTGGTCCGTTGCTTGTCTCGCCGCCGCCCGTCAAGGACATCGTCTTCAACGAAAAGACACAAGTGCCGCTGGCGAAGGACAAGGTCAAGTTTGCGGGCGAGCCGATCGTGATGGTGATTGCGGAGAGTCGTTACATCGCCGAAGACGCGCTGGCGGATATTCAAGTGGATTACGAACCGCTCGCTTCTGTCGTGGACTTGGAGTTGGCTCTCGACCCCAGCAGTATCCTCATCCACGAAGAGATCGGGTCGAACGTCGCGGCGCACGTGGTGCAGACGAAGGGCGATTACGCGTCGGCGAAGAAAGACGCGGCGCTTGTCATCCAGCGGCGATTCAGTTACGAGCATGGATGCGCCGCCGCCATGGAGAATCGTGGCATCGTGGCGGAGTGGGATAAACGCGCGGGGCGGCTAACGGTCTGGGACACGACTCAGGCGCCCGTCGTGATTCGAAACGGGCTGGCGGGGATGCTCGGGCTGTCGGAGCGGCAGGTGCGCGTCATCGCCCCGTTCATCGGCGGTGGATTCGGTCCGAAGATCATGATGTTCTATCAGGAGGAAGTGCTCGTCCCGTGGGCGGCGATGAAGTTGAACCGCCCCGTCAAATGGATCGAAGACCGCGCTGAAAATTTTGTCGCCACCACGCACGAACGCGGACAAATCCACAACGCCGAAATTGCGTTCGACAACGAGGGGCGCATCCTCGGCGTGCATGATGTTTTCCTGCACGACACGGGCGCGTACGCGCCGTATGGACTCACCGTGCCGCTCAACTCGCAAGCCAATGTGCTGGGACTGTACGACATCAAAAATTATTACAGCGAGTTCACGGCGGTCTTTACCAACAAGACCATCGTTACGCCGTATCGCGGCGCGGGCAGGCAACATGGCGTGTTCGTGATCGAACGCTTGCTGGACATCGCCGCAAAAGAATTGAACATCGACCGCGCCGAGATCCGCAGGCGAAATTTTATTCAGCCGAATCAATTCCCGTACGACAACGAGATCATCTATCAGGATTTTGCGCCCATCGTGTACGACAGCGGAAATTACGAACCGTTGTTGAATGAAGCGTTGGAAAAAATCGGCTATCGCAAATTCGTGGACGAGACTCAACCGAAACTGCGCGCGGAAGGCAAACACGTCGGCATCGGCGTGGTGGCGTACGTCGAAGGGACGGGAATCGGTCCCTATGAAGGGGCAAAAGTACAGGTGATGGGAAGCGGGCGCGTGTCGGTCGTCACGGGTGTCGGCACACAGGGACAGGGTCACTTCACGAGTTACGCGCAGATCGTCGCCGAACAACTCGGCGTGCGCGTGGATCAGATCGACGTGGTCACGGGCGACACCGATCAGTTCTATTGGGGCGCAGGGACGTTCGCCAGCCGCGGCGCGGTGGTGGCGGGTAATGCCATCAACGAAGCGGCGAAAGTTGTGCGTAAAAAGATTCTCAAACTTGCGTCCGAACATTTCAACGCGCCCGAAGACGAACTCGAACTCGACGACGGGGTTGTGCGCGTGCAGGATATTCCGAGACAATCCATTTCGTTGGGCGAACTGGCGAACATGGCGAACCCGATGCGCGGAGCCGTCAAGCCTGGCACCGAGCCTGGGTTGGAAGCGACCAATTATTTCGGTCCAGAAAGAGGCGCAACCGCCAGCGGAATCCACGCGATGATCGTGGAAGTGAATCCCGAAACGATGCAGATCCACATCCAAAAATATCTCGTGGTGCATGATTGCGGGAAGGTCATCAATCCGCTCATTCTCGACGGGCAGATTCACGGCGGCGTGGCGCAGGGCATCGGCAACGCGTTTTACGAACGGCTCGCCTACGACGAAAACGGGCAACTGCTCAACGGCACGTTCATGGATTATCACCTGCCGAGCAGTCTCGATGTGCCGCGCATCGAAACCGCGCATGGCGAAACGCTCTCGCCGCTCAACCCGATGGGCGTGAAAGGCGCGGGCGAAGCGGGAGCGATTCCCGTTGGTCCGCTTTTTGCGCAGGCGTTGGAGGACGCGCTGTGGGACTCGGAGTTTGAGGTGGTGGAGATTCCGCTTAACTCAAATAGATTGTGGGAGATTGTGAGGGGTAAATAGTGAGTGGTAAATGGTAATTGGGGATTGGAGACTGGAGATTGGAGACTAGAGACTGGGGATTGGAGAATTGGAGAATTAGAGAATTGGAGAATTGGAGAATTTGGTGTGGATGAAGTGCCCCGCTTCTTTCTAAGCCGATGGTTGGTCCCCGCAAGGGGGCTGTGTCTGTCCATCGGCTTTTTGTTTGGGCATAGCAGAATTGAGTGTGAAAGGTTCCGTTGACTTAAGACGAGAATCGGTATATGCTAGGATAAGTGGTCGCTGTCCGAAAACAATAGTTGAACATTCATGCGAGCAATAGCAAAGGTCGCGATGGCTAACAAAAAGTCACAAGGAAGCCGCCAAGAAGCCCGACGCCAAAATCAGCGTGGGGCTTCTTCTTTTGTTGGAAATAAACAACAAGGTATTACAAAGAAATTTGGAAATGCGGTGAGAAAGAAACGTCTTTCTTTGGGATACACACAACAAGAAATATCTAAACTCGCGGGAATGAACAGGTCTTTTCTTTCAGAAGTAGAGAGAGGAATGACAACTATATCATTGGAAAGAGCAGAAAAACTTTCACAAGCACTAGGTTCAAATCTTATAGATTTACTTTCGTTGTACTAGAGGCGAAAAATGAAAAATGCTGGAAATAATATAATAAAAAAAATCCTCGCTGTACATGCTAGGTTTGCTACTGAGAAATTTGACTCGCCTGAATTTATTTACAAAGCAGTATTTCAAGAATTAGAAAATCTAGTCACAGATGACGATCTGGTTTGTGCGGAAGTGTTAAGTGATACAAGAATCCTTGCAATTCGTCCCGAACTAAGAAAGGCATATCTAAAGTGTGTCTATGACTTGGAAGTGCGGTGGGCGCATAAGTTTATCAATGCGGATTTAAAGAATTTCACTCTGGAAATGTATCCAAAGTACGAACAATACAGGATAAGAGCATTCTTTGAATATTATTTGATGCCAACAATTGCTGATTTATACACCAAGCGTATCCTCTTTGTTGGATGTGGTCCACTTCCATTAACTTCAATAGTAATGAAGCAAGTTTTCCATGTGAATGTTGATTTTTTAGATAAAAAGAAAGAGGCTACCGAACTTGCGGCAAGATTGGTCGGTAAGCTTGGTTTGGAAAATGGCGCTCATTTCATTCACAAAAACATTTTGGATTTTACAGAATTTGAATCTTATGACGCAATTTTTGTTGCTGGTTCCGTAGGATTAAGAGAGGTGGATAAGAAGAAATTGATTAACCACTTCAGAAAACACCTCACGAGCGGACAGTTTTTGATTCTGCGACCACCCTACCAAATCGAAAAACTGTTAATTAGCGAATTTAAAGTTGAGAACCTAAAGGGCTTCAAAGTAACATCAGCTCAAATAATTAATGATGATGACATTCTATACCGAATAGTTGCTCAAAAAACATAAAAGGCACGTTATGATACCAATCCCCAAACTACCAAATCCTAATCCTGGCACATCACTTAGCCTTGAGCTAATTGCCTTAGTAATAGGGATAGCAAGCACAGTTATTGGCACTTTAGTATATGATTATATTAAGTCTCGTACATCGATACGAGTCAAAAGGATTAAAAAGTCATCGGATAAGGATGTAGAAGGCTTTATATATTTGTATAACAAATTAATTGATGAAAGCGTAAGGATTGATTCGGCAGAGATAATTCGGTGGGTTGATGAAGATCGAGTTCTAAGAAAATTGGAGACCCATAATTATTTGCATTATCTGTTAGTGGGAAAATTGAAAGGGGAGGTGGTCAGCTTTTTGAAAACAATGTATTCCAGAGATAGTAGATACATGTTTATTGCTTACTACGGGATTGAAACAGAAAATGAAACAGCCAGAAAATTGGCGGCACCAGCTATGATGAAAAGTTTGGCAAAATTAATTAGATCCGAAATGAAGGAGTGTAAAGGGGTGATTTGTGAAGTAGAAGCGCCAGCACCAGGATTGGATTATTCAGAGAACCAGAAAAGAAAGGCGCGGATTAAACTTTTTAAGGAAACTGCAAGAAGATTAAATTACCGTTTATTCGAAATTGTTATAGAATATCTGCAACCACAAATGGAAGTCGACGAGGATAGTGACTTTCAAGAAGAAAAGATGATATTGCTTTACGCACCTGTCACCGACCCAACACCATTCAATAAAAGAATCGCTAAAGAAAAGGTTATGGAAGTTCTAACTTTTATTTATCTACAAATTTACAGACCAACTTTTCGTCATGACCCAGATAAGGACTTTGCATATCAATCATACTTAAACTCTCTGTTGCGACAATATGAATCTGAACTCCCAAAATCTATTTCCGTAAAGGATTAAGAGGAAATATGGATATCAATCAAATCCCCAAAAAATCGTGGCTCATGTCGGGACTGAAAGTTGCGGACTCGAAAATTGATGGAAATGGTGTGTATACGACGCAAGACATCAAAATGGGTGAAACCGTAATCGTGTGGGGTGGAATAGTGATTACCATTGAGGAGTTTAAATCGGGAAAAGGGCTATCTCATACAAACGTGGGAATTGATGAGGGTGTTTTTCTTGCAGAATCTCCTAATAGTGATATGACCATTGATGATTATATGAATCACAGTTGTGACCCAAATCTTTGGCTGAAAGATGAGATTACGTTGATAGCCAAAAGAGATATAAAAGCTGGTGAAGAACTCACAATGGATTATGCGGTTGAATTAGCGGATGAAAACTATGTAATGAAAAAGCCGTGCAACTGTAGCGCGAAAAGTTGTAGAAAAACAATAACTGGCAAAGATTGGATGTTGCCAGAAGTGCAAAGAATCAATAAAGATCATTTCTCCCCTTTTATAAACCGCAGAATCCAAAAACTGCTAACTGAAAAAAGAAACTTGACTTAAGACATATCGGAGGAAGCATGAAACTCTTAATCACAGGTGGAAGTCGCGGTATTGGCAAGGCTATTGCCCTTGAAGCAGCCAAAGCAGGGCATGAACTGCTTTTGGTTTCTAAGAACTCAGCAAATCTAGATAAAGGCTTGGATGAGATTAAATCAATCTCAAAAGCTTCCGTTGACAGTTTTGTTTGCGACGTTGGGAAGGTAGATGATCTTGTAAAGTTACATCATTATTGTCAAAGCTCTAAATTTATGCCAAGTGTATTAGTCTTGTGTGCAGGGATTTTCTTTGAAGATACAACATTGATGAATTGTACCCCTGAGCAATTTGAGGCTACTCTGAATGTGAATTTTATGTCAATTCACTATACTGTCAAACTCTTTATTGATCATCTAAAAACTATAAAATCATCCAAAATTATTCTTATTGGCTCTACTGCTGCTTATGAGTCGTATCCATTAGGGGCTATTTATGGGGTAGGAAAATGGGCTTTGCGTGGATACGCAATTAACTTAAGAAAGGAACTGATGAACGATTATGTAGGAGTAACTTTCATCTCACCTGGAGGCACTCTAACAGATTTATGGGCTGGTGAACCTTTACCAGAGGATCGCTTATTGGAGCCAAGCGATATAGGCAAACTTGTCGTAGCAATGCTTACACTTAGCAGTCAGGCAGTGGTAGAAGAATTAATTGTAAGACCTATGATTGGCGATATTCACGAATAATACAAGGCGCACTGAAAAAATGAAATTGGGGAGGGACCTCGCCCAGATTGTGACGACTAATCGGCAGGACGGTTTGCCCCTCTCCCAAGGGAGAGGGCATGGAGTCGGTTTCTGTTCTTGGGCTGATGAGGGTGACGGGTTTCCGAGGGGGAGTTTTGTTCGAGGATGTTTGGGCTTCTCCCCCTTCGGGGGAGACGGGAGAGGGGTTTTTGACCTCACCCCTAGCCCCTCTCCTAGCAGGAGAGGGGGACGCGCCGAGCCAAGCAGGTTACTTTACAATCCCTCTGTCATCTAAAAACTCAACGGGGTCTTTATCCTTGCCGTGTTCCCACATCAGGGAAAAGAACCAGATCCCACTTTCGCCGATCCAGAAATCGGCGGGGGTGAAGGTCATGTTTGAGTCGATGGGTTTCTGGTCGCTTTCGGGCGTGTATTCTGCTTGCCAGCCGAAGATCTCTCCTTGCCAGTGTTTGCCCAACTTGTGAAGATGATTCGCAAAGGCTTTGACTTCTTTCAAGTCAGGTACCGAAAGTGGAAGAACGGGTTCGTAGTCTGCGTGCGCAGGGATTTTTGCTTTAACCGTCAACATGTTTGCTTTTCTCCTCTTTCCAGGCGTTCAAGAGAAACTCCAAATTATCTTCGATGATGCGCTCGATGTCGCGCAAGTCGCTTCTTCGAAATCTGCCTTCGCGCGCAACTCTTACAGGGTCAAGCCAGAACTTGGCTTCGTTTCCTTCTCTGATGACGTGAACATGAGGAGGTTCATTTGCCACGTCTGCTTGATAGAAGAAAAATTTGAAGCCAGCAACTCGTAGGACAACGGGCATGAGCGCTCCAGATGATGAGAGATGAAAATATTATAGCACTTCCATCAAATAGAGGCACTATGAATAAATGAATTTGCGGAGGGAGGACCTCACCCAGATTCGCTTGAGCAATCGGCATGTCCGTTTGCCCCTTCGCGAAGCACCCTGTGGGCTCCCAAGGGAGAGGGCATGGAGTCTGCTTCTGTTCTGGCTTGATGAGGGTAACGGTTTTCCGAGGGGAAGTTTTGTTCGAGGATGTCTGGGCTTCTCCCCCGTGGGGGAGACGGGAGAGGGGTTTGTTTTTGACCTCACCCCTAGCCCCTCTCCTAGCAGGAGAGGGGGACGCGCCGCGACCAAACTGGTTACTTTATATTTTATAGAGGGATGTGGTGTAATAGGCAAAGACATATTCGGGGAAAGGTGCGTGGAAGGGAATCTCGGTCACGTAGCAATCGGTGTACGCGCCAGCGACGGACGTATATTTGCCCAACATGCTATCCGCTGGGACTGGAATTTTCCGAATTGAGATCATGCCCGCTCCATTCATGGGATAATGTCCCTGATGATACTCGTAACGGGCGCAGGCGGAAGATAAGGTTATGAAAGAAGATCATGCAAATCATTAACGCTCTTTCTTTCACTGAAAACGCAAGGCAATGGCTGGTGAATTCCAATCAGCCGAAGATATTGCATGTGTTTGATGAAGTGTGTAATTTAATCAATGAAAACAAAGAGATTCTTTCCATCGTCCATGCAGGGATTGGCAACGGTCCCTTCAATCTGGTCGTTGAAGATGTGGTTATGTTTGCACGGAGCCTTGATGCGGAATCAAGAGTTTCCATTCAAGAAAAGGGAATATCACTTGGAGATATAGAAATTTCATTGTCTCACTCGCAACTGTGGAATCCCATGCCAAATTGGAATGAGTTGAGAAACAAGAAAGACGAAATCGCAAATCGGTTATCGTTGTTGCCAATCGAGATTGAGGATGAGTCTATTCACCAATTCTCTGATTCTCTAATCGGCGCGCTAATCACAGCGGATGCACAAGCCGCAAAAGCCGCCGCGTCGAAACTTGCAGGGCTGGGAATCGGTCTCACCCCTGCTGGCGATGACTTTCTCGTGGGCGCCATGCACGCGGCGTGGATCATTCATCCACAAGACACAGCGAAAAAAATTACCGAAGAAATTGCGAACATCGCCGCGCCCTTGACCACGTCGCTTTCGGGAGCATGGCTAAAGTCGGCGGCGAGGGGCGAAGCGGGGGAACTCTGGCACGACCTGTTTGACGCGTTGCTTGAAGATAAAAACATCTACGTGCCGATGAGCAGAATACTTTCCGTTGGCGAAACTTCGGGGTCAGACGCGCTGAGGGGATTTTTCGGTGTGTTCTATTCCGTAAGAACAATGTTTTGATAACATAGAGCGCGATGTATAGCCGCGCATGTAGGAATCTTCGATAAAAGAGGCGCAATGCTGAGTAAAAGCGCTACAATTTCTGGCAAGGGTTTTTTCGTGTAGGTCGAATTGCGAAAGGCGCCGCTTTGCTCGAAACGCCGTACTTTATTCGCTTCATTTTGACGGATCGGTTCTTTGGCGTTTGGCGGGGTAAGCCGCAGAGATCACAGGGAAAATGAGCTTTTGAGCTTTTTCTCAAAGGTCTCTGCCGTCTCGCGCCGTCGTGTTCGTGGCGCGAATAGAGCGCGCTCTCTGTGGCAGTTTCATCCACCTAATCCCAAAGAGCCGGCGAATCTATCGAACAGAGCACGTTGTAATTTTCTCCGATGAAAATAGCGCTGATCAACCAAGCCTTTGTTTCGCCCGATGAGCCGGGTCACACGCGTCATTTCGAGATGGCGAAATTTTTGCAATCGCATGGACACGAGCTCGTCATCGTCGCCAGCGATTTGAATTATCAAACGGGTCAGCGGACGGTAACGCGCAAAGGTCTCTTCGCCGAGCAGGTCATTGACGGTGTGAAAATTTATCGTTCGTATATTTTCCCTGCGTTGCATCGCAGTTATTTTTGGCGAGTGATTTCTTTTTTTAGTTTCATGTTCAGTTCGGTGTGGACCGCGCTGCGATTAAACAATGTGGATTTGGTGATGGGAACGTCGCCGCCGATCTTTCAAGCGGTCTCGGCGTGGTTTGTTTCACTCATCCGCCGCAAACCGTTCCTGCTCGAAGTGCGCGACTTGTGGCCCGAGTTCGGTGTGAGCATGGGTGTGTTGAAGAATTCTGTGGTCATTACGTTGGCTCGCTGGCTGGAGAAATTTTTGTATGCCCAATCGACGCATATTCTGGTGAACTCTCCCGCGTACAAGGAATACATGATCGGCAAAGGCGTGCCTGAGAAGAAAATTACCTTTATCTCCTACGGCACAGACGTGGATATGTTCAATCCAAACGTGGATGGCTCGTCCCTTCGCGCGGAGTTGGGCTTGCAGGACAAGTTCGTCGTGTTATACGCGGGCGCGCTGGGTCAGGCGAACGACATTGACACGATTCTCCGCGCGGCGGAAAGAATTAGCCACAGAGAACGCAGAGAAAAAGAGAATTTCTCAGAGAACTCAGAGGGCTCTGTGGCTAATCAAAGAATCCGTTTTGTTTTGTTTGGCGATGGCAAAGAACGGACTCGCTTACAAGCCGAAGCGGAACGGATGAAACTCTCGAACGTCATGTTCGCTGGCACGCGCCCTAAAAAAGAAATGTCGCGCGTCATCGCTTCGGCAGATGTATGCCTCGCCATCTTGCAGGATGTTCCGATGTTCCGCACAACCTATCCGAACAAAGTTTTCGATTACATGGCGGCGGGACGCGCTACAGTGTTGGTCATTGACGGCATCACTCGCACGTTGATCGATGAATCGGGTGGGGGAGTATTTGTCCAGCCTGGGAATGATGAGTCGCTGGCAAAGACCATTTTAGAATTGTCAAACGATTCAGCGCGTGTCCAGCAAATGGGACAGTCCGCACGGGAGTATTTGGTCGAGCATCTTGATCGGCGCGACAAGTTGGATGAAACATTGAGACTTCTTGAGTCTTTGGTGAAAAGGAATTAGCCACAGAGACCCTGAGTCGCGGAGAAATTTTAGAGATTTTCTCTGTGCTCTCTGCGTCTCAGTGGCAAAAAGAATCTATGAAAATCTTCGTCACAGGCGCGACGGGCTTCACGGGCTCACGCGTCGTCCCACTTTTACTTCAAAACGGATACGAAGTCCGCTGTTTGTATCGCGCCACTAGTGATCGTTCGGTTATCCTGTCCGCGTTAGAGAACGCGGACTACGCAAAAAATATTGAATGGGCGTTGGGTGAGTTATCGGATATTGTGTCTTTGTCTGCCGCCATGCAAGGCGCGGACGCCCTCGTCAATGTCGCCTCGCTCGGCTTCGGTCACGCGGACTCGATCATTCATGCCGCGAAAGAAGCGGGTATCCAGCGCGCAGTCTTCATCAGCACGACCGCCATCTTCACGCAGTTGAACGCCAAGAGCAAGACTGTCCGTGTGGCGGCGGAACTTGCCGTCGAAACCAGCGGATTGCAATACACCATCCTCCGTCCGACAATGATCTACGGCAGTCCACGCGACCGCAACATGTGGCGATTGATTCGATTTGTCCGATATTCGCCGATTGTCCCCGTCTTTGGCGACGGCAATTCCCTGCAGCAACCCATCCACGTGGACGATGTCGCCGCGGCGATTCTCGGTTGCCTCAAAGTGGATATCACCATCGGCAAGAGTTACAACATCGCGGGCAAACATCCGCTGACGTATAACCAAGTCATTGATACGATTGCCCGCCAGATGAACAAGCGCGTCTGGAAACTTCACATCCCCTCGAAGCCTGTCGTAGCCCTGCTCTCCCTCCTCGAGCGGATTCACATCCCGTTCCCAATCAAAGCGGAGCAAGTCCTGCGGCTGAATGAAAACAAAAATTTCAGTTACGCCGACGCGCAAAGGGACTTTGAGTTCAGTCCGCTGGCGTTTGAGGAGGGGATAGGGATGGAGTTAATGGAAATTCATTAGTGGTAGATTTATGCCAAGCGATTTTGCTGAGTTACTAAATTCCGTGTTGGAAACTTATCTTTCTGAGAGGGAGAGACGTATATTTAACTTGCGGTATGGGCTGTCTAGCGGTAAAGCGATGACATTGGATTTAGTTGGTAAGGAAATCGGGGTTACTCGTGAAAGAATAAGGCAAATTCTTGATAGATGCCATAAGAAGCTTTTTTCAAAAAGAAGGTTGGCGCTTTATAGCGGAATGGCAGAATCGCCAATCAGCTTGATGATGAAATCGTTAATAGGAAAAATTTCATTTGGGGAAGATTATGAGATTGCCTCTCGTGCAGTTGACTTCATAGAGGAGGAACTTCCATTTCTATCGATTGACAATATGACCTTAACCCTAGTTGTTAGATTTCTTTACAGTGACAAAAGAACAAAAGAGATTGTAAGCCAATCATCGGCAATTCTTAAAGAACGTAGGCGTTCTCAAAAACGTGCTTATAGCAAACAGAAAATTTCACGTGAGTTTCAACTGCTGTTGGATAATGCGTTTTGGGCGGACACGACGAGGATCTTTTCGGTAAGCGAGATTTCTAAATTTTCAAAGTCTCGGAATACATCTTCTAGTGGAGTAGGCAAGGCAGGGGCTTTTTATAGCAAAAAGTTGAAGCGGGGGGTTGAATATGAATCAGAGCTTGAGCTCGATTTTTATCATGACCTAGAAGCTAATGATGATGTAGTTTATTATCAAGAACAACCCTTGGCAATTTCTTATTCAAATGATGGTAACGAATATAAATACCATCCTGACGTTTTGTTGATTCTCGGTAATGGAAGAGGTGTAATTGTTGAAATAAAACCAGTTTTTCAGATGGCTTTGAATATAAATTTGAAGAAATGGGTTTCAATGAGGAGCTATTGCTCTGAGAATGGATTAGGGTTTCTCATTACTGATGGCAAACATGTTATTAGAGAGTTTTACAAGATACCTGTTGCGCCCGAATTTGCCAATGAAGTTCTGAGTTCGTTGCAAATCAAGCCTATGTATTGGTCCGATTACAAGCTTATTCAAGAAAAATATAAGCCAAAGAGAGATGAATTTGTTGGTTTAATTTTACAAAAGCGTTTGATATGGAGATTATCTCCATTTACGTTAAGTCTCTCGGATGAATCAGGTTAAGGCACTGTGTAATTATCACATATAATTACGTAGTCAATGATCTCGATTCTCCTCTTCATCCTCCTCGCCATCCTCTCCTACTTCCTCGTGGCGTTGATACGCAGGTATGCACAGAGTCGTCAAATTTTAGATCACCCCAACCAGCGCAGTTCACACGTCACGTCGACGCGCAGAGTGACTTTGGGTTCAGCCCGCTGGCGTTTGAGGAGGGGAATGAGAGATTCTCTCGTAAAGAAATTTTTATTCAAGGCGTTGGCGTTGTAACAAGAACAATTAAAGGCGGAACATCAGGATGGTTTCGTCTGTACTCTATATGATCTGACATTTCTTTTGCTCTACCAAAATGGTATGCGCTAAAATTTTCCCGAACTTCAATTGGAAACATCTTGAGTATATCTGCGCCATAGTCTGAACTCCGCCCTGGGATTTCAATGTTCTGTATTTCCCCGTCGTTGTTAATGTGAATAACGGCAGGTATGCTTGCAACAGAATAAAAGCCCGTATTTCCAATAAGGACGGTACTCATACATACCACCCAAAAGTAAAATTCATCTTCTGATTGTCCCAAAATATCCCACTCGCATAAAACCTGTTCTGGTGGGAGAAAAGGAAGATACACCTTTGCTAGAGCAGTTTCATAGCTTTTCCAATTCTGTACCTGTTCATAATTAGGAGTAATAATTGAAATCATTATTTGAGTAGATAACTGAGAGGGGATGATGGTAATAGGAGCGGTTTCTTTGGAAGTTAGAACAGGTGGCGAAATCAAAGTCTGGGTGAATGTTGGGGTGGATGGATCCTTAGATGACGGAATAGCCTTTGGTGAACAAGATATTAAGATAAAAATAATCGCCGAAGCCATTTGACGCTTCATACTATCTCCCGTTGACTTTCAGCGCAAAATATATCACATACCCATGATAAGAATGTAAGTTCTCGTTTACAATCATCCCGTGCCCCAACTCCTCCTCTTCATCCTCCTCGCCATCCTCTCCTACATCCTCGTTGGCTTGATACGCAGGTATGCCGAGCGACGTCAAATCATAGATCATCCCAACGAACGCAGTTCACACGTCACGCCGACGCCGCGGGGGGGCGGGGTGGCGATCGTTGTCCTGACGGTCGGATCAGCTGTATGGGCGATGAGAACCGTGCAGTTGAGTCACGCGTTGGTGTATCTCGTGTGCGGAGTCGTCATTGCGATTCTCGGTTGGCGCGACGATCTCCATTCGCTTTCGGCGCGCGTCCGTTTTGCGGTGCAGGGAGTCGTCGCGGCGGTCTCGATCTATGGCTTGGGATATTTCAAGGTCGTCACGATTCCGCTGTTTGGCGAATTGCACTTGGGCGCGGTGGGAATCGTCATCACGTTTTTGTGGATCGTGGGACTCATCAACGCGTACAACTTCATGGACGGCATTGACGGCATCGCGGGCGGCGTGGCGTTGGCGGGCGCGTTCGGCTGGATGGCGCTCGCATCGAACACGCGCAACGAATTTGTTTTTTCGCTCGCGTTGGTCGTTGCCGCAAGCAGTTTGGGTTTTCTCGGTCACAACTGGTCGCCCGCAAAAATTTTCATGGGCGACGTTGCCAGCACATTTCTCGGTTACACGTTTGCGGTGTTGCCGCTTCTTTCCGCAACGCAAGGCGGCGACGCGCTCCTGATCGGCACGCTGTTGATGTGGACGTTCATCATGGACGCGGGCGTCACGTTCATTCGCCGCGCGCTCAACCGTGAAAATGTTTTTGAATCGCATCGCACGCATTTGTATCAACGGCTCGTCATCGGCGGGCATCCGCATCACATCATCAGTACGTTGTATCTCATGCTCACGTTGCTCGCGGACGCGCTTGCATACGAATGGTCGCAGGGCAGTCGCCTCGCCCCTCCGTTGATCATCATCGGTCTTCCGCTCATTTGGATTCTCCTCTCACGACATGCGAAATCGTTAAACACGAAGGGGAATTAAAAAAACTTTGTGACCTTCGTGTCCTTTGTGTTTCAAATCTCTTTTTATGTTGACGAAGATAAAAACCCTCGCTTCTCTCTACCGTGAACTTGGTCCGCGTTGGACGCTTTTTCGCCTCCTCTACGCTTTTCGCCTCCGCACGGGACTTATCCGTTTGCAGATGCCATTGGGGAAGTGGAGTGATTATAGAAAAATGATTAAAGAAAGGGTAGCATCTTCGCGCCCCACGTTATTAATACTCAATGAATATCCTCCATCCTTTCCTTGGAAACCAGACGCTTACGTTAATCTAGCAGGTTTTTTTCTCTACAAAGGTATGCCTTTGTATTTTTCACGACAACTTGTACACTCGCGTATTCCTCCCGATTGGCACGCCGACTATTTCTCTGAAAATATTGCATCTCCGCCTTTGCAGGTGCCCAAGAATATACACTGGTCTCAGATTTCAGATGATGGAAATGGAGATATTAAATTCATATGGGAACTTAACCGCTTTAATTTTATCTATGATTTTGTCCGTGCCTACGCCGCATCTCACGACGAAGAATATCCCGAAGCCTTTTGGACTCTCATCGAAGATTGGGCGAAGCACAACCCTCCCAACACGGGACCCAACTGGATGGACGGACAAGAGATCGCCCTCCGTCTCATGGCATGGACGTTTGGCTTTGGTCAATTCTCTAATTCTCCTTCTTCAACTCCCGACCGTAAAGCAAAATTTATTTTGCTCGTCGCCGCCCAAGCCGAGCGGATTTACAAAAATATCGGCTACGCCATCTCCACCAGAAGCAACCACACCATCAGCGAAGCCTTTGGATTATGGATGGTTGGTCTGCTCTTCCCCGAACTCAAACATGCTGAAAAATATCTTTCGTTAGGGAAACAACTCCTCGAACAAGAAGCCGCAAACCAAATCCTCCCCGATGGCAGTTACTCCATGTACTCCATAAACTACCATCGTTTCATCCTTCATATTTATCTTTATATGATTCGTCTGGGCGAACTCAACCAATCTCCAGTCTCCAGTCTCATTCTTCAGCGAGTCACAACCTCCATCGAATACCTCTCCCACCTCATCAACCCTCAGACAGGCGAGATGCCCGTCTACGGCTCAAACGACGGCGCGCTCGTTTTGCCATTGAATAACTGCGCCTTCACGGACTACCGTCCGCTTTTGCAATTGGGCTGGTACATCACCAAAGGAGAACTCCTCTTCGAGCCTGGTCCGTGGGATGAGGATGTGTTTTGGTTGTGTGGTGAATCTGCCCTCATCCCCAACCCTTCTCCCTCAGGGAGAAGGGAGCCAGAATCCCCCTCTCCCAGCGGGAGAGGGGTTAGGGGTGAGGGAGAAACATCCTTCCCTCACGGCGGCATCTACCTCCTCCGCCAAGCGGACTCCCACGCCCTCATCCACTGCACGGACTACACCTCCCGTCCCTCCCACGCCGACCAACTCCACATGGATTTGTGGATTCACGGTCAGGAACTTGCCATTGACGCGGGTACCTATCTCTACAGCGGACAAGGTCACTGGCGCAACGGATTGGCACACACCAATGTTCATAACACGGTGACAGTCGATGGCAAAGACCAAATGACCATGGTCAGTCGCTTCACGTGGACGAACTGGTCGAAGGGAAAAGTTCTCAGGCACGAAAAAGATTTCTGGCAAGGCGAACACGACGGTTACAAGCCCATCTCCCACAAACGGACATTGATGGCGCTCGAAGGGGATCGCTGGCTTGTGATTGATAAACTCGAAGCGAAAGAATCCCATCGTTACGCGCTTCAATGGTTACTTGCTGATCATCCTTTTGAACAAAAAGATAATTCGATATTGTTAACTTTGAATGGAATGAAATACAAAATTCAACTTGGGGAGACAAATAGCAATGGGAACTTCTCCCTCATGCGCGCAGACTCAACCTCCACTCGCGGCTGGCGGTCGAGATATTATGGTAACAAAGAGCCAGCGATCTCGGTGATGCTGGAGGCGAATCAGCCCCAAATCACATTTTGGAGTTTCTTCGGATTTGAAAACGATGTTGTTGAAGTGGTGGGAAATGAATTGAAAGTCAATTCAAAGGTAGTCTCGTTGGTCGAGTAGGGACGGCGTTCTTCCGTCTCGTATCAAGACCAACTGTATTCAAATGAAAATCTTGTAACAGGAATTATTTCACGTCGCGGTGGTCTCGATACGCCCCTCAAAGTGCATTCGGGGCTACTCGACCACCGAAGCCTTCCAGTCTCCAGTCTCTAATCTCAATTCTCCAATCCTCCATCACTCCAATTACCACTTACCAATTACTTTCCTCCCTCCTCCGCCCTCAACTTCTCCGCAGTTCTGAAATACTTCAAATACCGCATCGAATTTGCATCCTTGCCGAGCAACAGGTCAATTGCCTTGATGGAATTTCCCAACTTGATCGGATCGGTGATCGAAGTCGTCACGCCCGCCTGAATCGCCAACGCAAGGAACGCGCTGTTCACCGCGTGTCGGTCGGGTAGACCGAACGACACGTTGCTCGCACCGAGGCTGATATTCACGCCGTATTCCTTTGTGATCAACTCGATCGCTTTCAACGTGACCAATCCCGCCTCGCTGTTGTGACCGACGGTCATCACCAGCGGATCAATGACGATGTCCTCGGCGGGGATGCCCATCTTCGCCGCGTGTTCGATGATCTTGCTCGCCGCGGCGAGACGTCCCTCCGCAGTGGGTGGGATGCCGTCGTTGCCGATCGCCATCCCGATCACCGCCGCGCCGCGCTCTTTGACGATGGGTAGAACCGTCCGCAGTTGTTTATCTTCGCCATTAACCGAATTCACCAGCGGCTTTCCAGGCGTAACCTTCAATCCCGCTTCGAGAATCTTCGGTTCGTTTGAGTCGATGCACAGCGGCACGTCTGTCACTGCGAGGATTGCCTGCACCACCTTCGGCATGATCGCCGCCTCGTCAATTTGCGGATGACCGACGTTGACATCCAGCACGTCCGCGCCCCATGCGACTTGTCGCTTGGCGAGTTGTTGCACGTATTCAAAATTTTGGTCAACGAACGCTTGCCCTAACTTTTTGATTCCCGTCGGATTGATCTTCTCGCCGATGATGACAAACGGCTTATCGTGACCGATGGTCACTGTTTTGGAATTGCTTTTCAAGATGGTGTGCATGATGATTCCCTTATTTCGTGGGGCGGGATGCTATCCCGCCCTTGCGTTGAGTTGTAGGCGTTATCCCGCCATTTCCAAAGTATGCGGGATTCCATCCCGCACCACGGCATTTATCTGATATTTCCTTGAAGCCAACCCCGCCTCCGTGACAATCCTCGGAATGACCTCATCCCAGCCGACGGGCATCAAGTGGATTCCGTGAATGCCTTGCTTTTCATACGTTTTGATTCGGCTGATGACTTCGAGCGCAATCTGGATTCCCTCTTCCTGCGCGTTGCCCGCGCGGTCGGCGACTTCCATGCGGCGCAAAACATTCATCGGCAAATGCACGCCAGGCACCTCCGCCAGTTTCTGCGCCATCTTCAAACTCTTGATGGGAGTGACACCAGCGAGAATGAAAACTTTGTCCAAAATGTTTCGCTTGGCGAGTTCGTTCAGCCAGCGTTCCATGCCGTCCACGTCGAAGATCAAATTCGTTTGGAAGAACTGTGCCCCCGCGTTGACCTTCTTCTGCTCACGCAACGCCTGAAACTTCACGTTCGACGAAAACGGCGAAGCCGCCGCGCCGAGGAAGAACATCGGCGGATGCTTGATCTCACGCCCGTCGAGATATTTCCCTTCGTCACGCATTCGCCGCAAAACCCACAACATCTGGATCGAATCCAGATCGTTGATATCCATCTGGTCGCGCGGAGAGGGCGACATCTTTGCGCTGTCGCCTGTCACACATAGAACGTTCCGCACGCCCAATGCTGTCGCGCCGATGATCTCGCTTTGTAGGCTTCCACGTGAACGGTTGCGCGCCGACATTTGCAGGACAGGCTCTGCGCCTTGTTGCATTGCCACCTGACTGCACGCCCACGACGACATGCGCGGCATCGCAGATTGATTGTCCGTGAAGTTCACGGCGGTGACGAGATTCTTCACCAGTTCGATGTTGCGGATCAACTTGTCGGTGGCGGAGGAGAGGGGAGGCGTTATCTCGGCGGTGACGACAAAATTGCCTGCGACCAGCCGTCCCTGAAGAGAAGAAGCGGGTTCCACGTACGCGGGCGGATGATACTCCGCATCGCCCTTCCACCATTCGGGCTGACGCACAGGACGGAGAATCCCATCAAGCGTTTGCGCGCGTGTCTTCGCTGAAAGCAATCCCGTAAAAATTTTTTTGAATCCAATGTTGTGCGCGTTGCGAATGATCGCGCCCCACGAATCTTTTCCCACTTTTTCCCAATCGAGCGGGGGCAACACTTCGAGCAACACATCTTCGCGCCCCCACTTGAACGAACGATCATAAATGTGATACCACACGCACGGGCGGCTTGGGTCAACGTAACAAGCTTCGGAGGTCGAGCCGCCGCACGGACCGTTTCGCAAACCCTTTGGGCATTCCATCGGACACACGAGCGCGGTTTCGGCGAGCAGGCAATTGCCGCACATGCGGCACCCGAACAGCGGACCCTTCACGCTGTATTCGAGCACGCGCAAGGCGCGCTCGCCGAACGTCTCTTTTTGGAAGGGGAGGTAGGCGGGTTGCCAGCGGCGTCCTGGAGTGAAGCCTGTCATTCTGACTCCTTGGAAATTGTACATTATATATAATTTTGGACAGACGGATTTTACCCCCGTTTCTCGAAAATTTGGAAGAGGCAAATTGTTACAAGCAGTTCGTCCCGCAGTTCAACTGCGAGACGAATCAAGTCGAGGGTGCGTCGCACCTGACACGTGAGATTCGGTCCACCCTTTTGGTGCGACGCACTACGCTACTTGCAAAATGTGACTCACAGCCGTTGACGCGGGTCCGCCGAGCGACTGGATCAACGCCGTACGCGCGTTCGGGATTTGATTCGCTTCAGCCCGACCTTGAAGCTGGGTCGCCGCGTCGACAGCCTGATACACGCCTGAGGCTCCGCCCGCAAAGCCGCGCGCTTTCATGCCGCCCATCGTCGCGCAAGGGATTTTTCCCGTTCTGTTGATCTCGCCGTCCGCGGCGAGACGCCAACCCTTCCCTTTGATCGCAAACCCAACCGCTTCGAGTTGCAACGCGGCATACACGCTGAACGTGTCGTGATATTCGAACAGGTCAATATCCTCCAATACCGCGCCGACTTGTTTCATCGCCTTGCCAGCGGAGATCTGCGCGGTGTCGAAGTACAGCATGTCTTTTCGGTCATGCAACGCCAACGTATCCGATGACGAAGCCGAGCCAGCAATCTTCACCAGCGGATGCGGATGGTTGCTTGGCAATAAATCCTGCCGCGTCAACAGAACTGCCGCCGCGCCGTCCGCATTCGGAGCCATGTCAAACATGTTGAGCGGGTCGCTGACCATCTCCGCTTTGGCGTAGGTCTCAGGCTTGATGGCTTTGCGGAACATAGCATGTTTATTTGCGACTCCGTTGGCATGAGCCGTCAATGCAAAGCCAGCGAAGCCGTCGCTGGGAACGTCGTACTCGTGCATGTAACGCTTCATCAACAGCGCGGCTTGCGCGGCGGGAGTCATCCCCTGCACCGATTCAAAATCGGCGTCGCCTGTGGTGGCGAGAGCCGCGTCCACGCCTGAGCCGACCTTGTCCGTAAACTTTTCCACGCCGACGACGAGGGCGACATCTACAAGTCCGCTCTTGACGGCGAGATAACCTTGCCGCAACGCCGCGCCGCCCGAGGCGCCCGCCGCTTCGATGGTCACGGCTTCGATGCCAAGCAAGCCCGCATAGTCGGCAATCAACGCTCCGAGATGCGCTTGATTCGACAAATTCGGCGCGAGCATATTCCCGACGAAAAGCGATTGCGGCTTCAATCTGCCCGAATCTTTGACTGCGTCTTGAATGGCGGCGAAGGCAAGGTCACGCAGACCAATGTCCCAATGCTCGCCGACTTCCGTTTGTCCGATACCTGCGATGATGACTTCTGTCATGTGTTGTCTCACTTCGATGTAAATAGGAATTTTGCGGGTTCATCCGATGGGAAGGTAACAGATGATGGACCGATGAGTTTCAAGGCGCTGTCTTTTGGCGCTTCCATGCGCAAGTTCACGGGATAGTCCACTCCGCCTGGGATAGTGATGAAGGCATTCCCATTTTCGTCGGTGGTGTCGCCTATTTCCATGCCGCCTTGCAATGTGACAATGAACATTGCGTTCTCCAGAGGCGTATCCTCCGAGTCGATCTCACCGTTGCCGTTGACATCAAGATATGCGTACCCAGAGAAGAAAGCGTCGACGAGGATGGGTTCTGACGGCGGAGGCGTTGGTGCAAGCAGGTTGCAACCGAGCAAAATGAAAAGAAGAAAGCCAGCGCCGACAAGTTTACGGAAGCCGACGCGCCTGTCCTTGGCGGTTTTTGTCTGGCGGATAATGGGGGAGAGGGTATCTGTCATGGTTCCCTCGTTGATACATGGTTTTTATTTTTACGATCAAATAACCTCAACACTTGCGTGTTTTTTGGAGTTTGAAGATTGAGGCGATTCAAGATACTTGTTTTGATAGGACGCTTTTCATCCCAAAATATCATGGAGGAAAAGAAGTCTTGAACGTTTTGGGAAAGCAACGTGTATAAAACTTTTCGAGCTTGTTCTTCTGTGTCGAAACTCAGGAAATAAACCGTGTCGTCAAAAACCACAGGTCTGTCATTTAACTCCCCGACAAGCCGAAAGTCCAGAGTTTTGTAGAGTCCGCAAATTGCGATTTTATAAGACGCGAATGTATATGTGCCAACGCCAAAAATGGAAAAACGAGGATTATCCTGGTAAATTCTGCTTCTGCGATTGTCCAATTGCTCGGCATGCTTCTCCAAATATTTCCACGTTTTTGGAGCGAGATGTTTAATGGCGTTGGTGGGTTCTCCGACGGCTTTTTGCGGAACGATGACGTAACGATCGGTTGATTTGATTCGGTTGTTGGCAATATCGGAACCTTTGAGTAGCGGATAGACATAAGTAGATTCAATGTCTACTTCTTCGCCCAAGCCGTTTACGAGAACAGCGCCTTGCTTCTTTAATTCCATCACTTCCGAGCAATCGTGTTTTACCCCAGAGCGCCATTTTAATTCGCTGGCTCCAAATAAATGGCTCGATTTTTCAAATGTATCCAAATCCCGAACGGTCATTCCGTTTCGATGACCAACGCGTTGAGGCTGCTTGGCTTCAAGGTTTTCAAACACATCGTAATCGTAATTGTGTGAAGAGCCGTCGAATTCGCAGAATAAAAGACAGGCTTCAACGGACGCGTCAAAATATTTTTTTGCGTCAATTCCATAGATGGCGGAATGGAGCAGGCTCATATGATTTGAGTGAAGGTGACGAAGGAACTTCCGCGCAACGGCAGTCTTACAAAGCATGGCAAGACAGCCTTTTCGATTTTGGAGCTGCTCGCCGACTTGAATTAACATCCATTCGGAGATATCGAAGTTGCTTTTGCCTGTCATGGCGTCGAAGCCGCTGTGGTTTTGAAAATTAAGTTTTTCAGGCAGGTTCGTCCCGCCGATCATCCCTTGTTGGGAGTTTGTCACCCAGGGGAAATTCCCGATCACAAGAATTGAGCCGTCCAGCCCGTTAATCAGACTTTTCCACTTGAAATCAAAAAAATTTCCCTGATGGAGGCTAATTCGCTCATTGTGAGGAAGATCGGGCTTCCGTTTTCTTAATTGGTCGAGGTAGGTCTCGTTGATCTCAATGCCAATTATTCTCATTGCATTTGGAAACGTATGCGCAGACGCTTCGACAAATGCGCCGACCCCGCACGTTGGCTCGATAATTGTATCTGGCGAGACGCCAAGTCCCTTTAGTTTCTGACAAACCAGATTCGCCAGTTCCAAAGGAGTTTGAAAATCGCCGAATTCGATTTTTGCCTGCCGCGCTGAATTGTTCATCGCTCCGCTCGGTAAATTGCAACGATGCCCTTTTCCGCTCCCGCGCGTTCAATAACGCGGCTGTATTGCAAACGCCATTGCAAAGCGTTTGAAATAGTTAGAAAGCCTTGCATGGGAGGGTTGTTGAGTATTTCATTAGCCAGATCGTTTAGTTGGATTTCGTCTGCGGGCAGGTTTTTGTCCATGAGGAAGGAGACAACGTCGTCTGTGTTAGCCTGATTCGACAGGATTTGCCGCAAGCCGCTGGTCGTTTGGAAATCGGCTGTCCGTTCCGCTTCGACAAAGATCGTATGCAGAATGTTGAGGATGGAGGTTTTCTTTTTGTTGTCGTCAATCTTGTCGTAGACAAAGATCAACAACGAATATCCCAGCCCATAGATTTTTTGTCGCGCAGATTTGAATGGGCAGGACGATTGCGGTTGCCTGACGCTTGTCACTTTCATATCCACCAGCAGATCGGGGAAGTCTATTCCGCTGGCTGAATTGCCTTGTTCGAAGTCATAACGGCTCTGTAAATAGCTCCGAAATTTATGTTCGAGAAATGTTCCAACTGCTTTTCCGTCCGTAACGCCAAACAAACCTTTTTCAGGGGTTTTGGATTGCAGCGCTGAAAAAGTCTCCGCTTCTTTGTAAAGACTTTTGATCGTTAATTTTGGCATGATGGAATTATAGCCTATGGAAAATCATGTCATTGCGAGACGGCGCTCTTCCGACGAAGCATTCCCCTGTTAATGAGGAGATTGCTTCGTCGCTTCGCTCCTCGCAATGACATCATTTCATTTGAAGTTTGCCCCTGAATCTCACATACGTGGCGTAATCAATCTCCGTGCGGCGGGCGATGTATTCTTGTGTCTTCGTGGCGAGGCTGGCGCGGAGCGGAGCGGCGTCGGTGACGGTGAGGTCGAAGGCGTCTGAACCAGCCCCACTTCCGAATGAAACGACGAGGATCCGATCCCCAGGTTGGGCGATGTCGAGAGTCGCAGTGAGTCCGATCATCGCCGCGCCCGCGTACGTGTTCCCGATCACAGGGACGAGAAGCCCAGGCGTGATGCTGTCCATTGAAAATCCGAGTTGAGATGCGACGCGCTGCGGGAACTTCGTGTTGGGCTGGTGGAAGACCGCCCACTTGTAATCTTTGGCGGTCGTGCCTGCGGCTTCCATGAGATGCGTGGCGGCTTCGCTGACGTGTTTGAAGTAGGCGGGCTCGCCCGTGAAGCGCATGCCGTGTTCGGGATACTTCGCATCGGAGCGCCGCCAGAAATCGGGCGTGTCGGTGACGTACGAATACGAGGCGTTGATGACCGCCAGCGATTCTTCGGCGGGACCGAGGATGTACGCGCCGCCGCCCGCGCCCGCGGTGTACTCGAGCGCGTCGCCTGGCTTGCCTTGCGCGGTGTCCATGCCGATCGCCATCGCATACTTGCCCATGCCCGAGCCGACCAAGCCCATCGCGGCGACCATCGCTTCGGTGCCAGCCTTGCAGGCGAATTCCCAATCGGCGGCTTGCGTGTTCGGGACGGCGCCAATCGCTTCGGCGACCAACGTGGAAGTTGGTTTCACGGCGTATGGATGCGACTCGCTCCCGACCCACACCGCGCGCAGTTCGGTCGGGTCAATTTGGGCGCGTTTCATCGCGTTGCGCGCCGCTTCAATGGACATGGTGATCACGTCTTCATCCAGCCCAGGGACGGCTTTCTCTTTGATCGGAAGTCCGCCTTTGCCGCCTGTCCATACGCGGGCGACTTCTTTGGCGGGCAGACGATAGCGTGGCACGTATGCGCCGTAGCCAACGATGCCAACGGGCTTGGCGGGTTTGAGGAGGGTGGGGGTGTGCCCCGAGGGGGTACTTCGTGAAGGGTGAGGGGTTGTCATTTAGTTATTTTCTTCTTTCATGTTTTCGAATGCATTTTCTACATATGAGTTAAATGTGAACTCAACATGTCGAAACCAATTTTGTGGTTCATTTCCTTCTTTGAGCCTTAGCACTTTGTATTTGACTAAACTATCCCGAAATTTATCAATATCAGGATTCCATTGGTGTCTTGGATGATAATCAATCTCAACTGCGAGTCCAAGCCACCAGTCATTTTCAGTAGGGTGTTTGTCATCGCTAAAAAATATTCCAAAATCATGATGATAGTTATTTCCAAATTCTACTTGCGAGACTATCGCTAGTGATGTCGGAGAGTAACCACCTACTTTTAAGTGCTGGTAAACGCAATTGAAAACCAAGCCATAATAAATTGTGCTGTTGTATCTGATTTTCCCATAACGGAATCCGTCGGTATTTAAATAGTAAATTGCTCCAAGTAAATATAGTTTTTCTTTGCTCGATTGACATTCACTGAAAATCCCTATCAAACTGTTATCTATATTCGGTCGCCATTCTATTGGAATTCCTAATTCGTCACGGATGAAATCTACATCAGATTTCTTTTTGACAAACCTGCATTTAGTGTCTGGAAAACTGCTGCAACCAATAAATTTTCCACCGTCACTATGTCTAGCCCAGACAGCAAGTTTCCTGCCGCATATCGGGCATTTGTCATCCAATAAGTGTAAATATCGTTTGGGTCCAGTTTTCTTTTTAGTCATTGAGTTGTAGTAGCGGTTATAAAATTGTCTGACTCATCAAACACAATTGAATAAATCAGTCCAAAAAACATATCTAAAGCCTCTTCTGTATCGGCGTTTATCTTTTTAATCTCCTTGATCTTATTTTTTCTTATCCTATTGAATTCGAAGTCATAATATTCCTTAAATTCATCAAGTGATGAAATCGTAGAATTGTTAATAATAAAACTTTCTAGTAAAGCAAGTTGTTCAAGTTCTGCGTCATAAAGTTCTTCAACATGCACATGAATATTTCTAACCGAGTTCAAATGGCTAAAAGCATCTTTGGTGTAATCCTCAAGTATTTTTGTTATTTCCAAAGTGAGTTTTCCGTCAGCAGAGGAATTTTTACTGTATCTTTTTCGTAAAACTTTCAAATATCTTACCATTCGTTCTCTTAGAATAAATATATTTTGCAGGTGGCTTGTAATGATACTTTTCAGATGGCGAGACTTGGAAATACGCGTTCGTGAGTATGGAAATTTGCGAATGTAAATTTCTGCATCCAGTAAAGATTCGTAGGTGTTGAATATTTCAAAGGCGCCAATAGAAATTTCTGCTAAAAATTTTCCTTCAGGTGAACTTGCGTTGGCTACGGTTGTTTGTTCAGTTCTGCCAATCATTCTATTCATATAAGCAATAATAAATTCTTCTTTTTTATCCTCAAAGCGCGGTGTCATATATTCATTAAAAGCTTTATTGAGTGACACATCAAATTTGTACACATTTGGAATGTCTAAATGAGGGTTATTCCACAATATTTGAGGTGTTTTAGTTTTCTTTTTGACCATTATTGTGCATACCAAAACTTTGACGTCAAACCTGCAGGGTTGACCTCGCCCCTGCCCCTCTCCTGAAAGGAGAGGGGAAAGGTACATCTTAGCTCTTGGTTTTCTTACTTGGATTCGTAAATGTCTTGCCGACGACTGCTTTGCTCTCATAGCGAGAAGGTAAGTTGTTGTCCAGTAATTCGAAATCGTTGGTGCGTTTTGATTTTTGGGAATTCAAATGCGAGGCATCGGCTACCACATCGTTGGATGGCTGATTCCTTGTGCTCATAAAGTCGTCTGAAAAAAGCGAAAGGCTTTTCAGTAATTTCTTCCAAGGGTTGCTTTTCTTCATGGTAGTTCCTTTGTTTCAACTATACCAAAAATATCATTAATCCTGCTTGTCTGAAAATCCCTGGGATGCGTTCAACGCTAAATCCCCGCCAGTGTCATCAACGTTCCGCACGCCATGATGAACACGAGGTAGAGGGCGGCGTAGATGAGTCCATTCCGCCGCGTGGATTTGCTCGACGAGGCGATCTGCATACCGAAAATCCCTGCGGGGAGGGTCGAGACGGCGATGCTCAGGAGACTCGCAAGTCCGCGCGGCAGGTCGAATTTTGCGGCAAGCCCGATGATTAGGATGGTCATTCTGCCCAATGCTTGTAAATTCTGAGCAAAGGAATACAAGGCAACCGAGTTGTAATCCAGATATTTGAGCGGCAGGAGGATGAGCAGGAAGATCAGGATGCCGATTAATCCGCCCGCGAGAGGGCGGGGGATGCCGAAGATTTTTGGTTCAGGGTATGTTTTTTCCATGTTTATTTTGGTAGGGGCGGACCTATGTGTCCGCCCTTGTTATTTGGGCATACACACAAAGGGCAGACACTCAGGTCTGCCCCTACGCCATTCCCTTCAAAATCTCTGCCGCGCGGTCAACTCGCACATTTTTTTCTGCCGCCAATTGGCTCGCCACTCGTTCGATCAATTCACCCGTCGCGCCTGCGGCGATGGCGACCTGCCGCGCGTGGAGCGACATGTGTCCGCGCTGGATGCCTTCCGTGGCGAGGGCGCGCAACGCCGCCAGATTTTGCGCCAGTCCCACCGAGACGATGATCTCGGCTAACTCGCCAGCGGATTTGACGTTCATCAACTTGATCGCGGCTTGCGCGGCAGGGTGGACTTTGGTCGCGCCGCCGACGATTCCGACCGCCAGCGGCATTTCCAACTCGCCGACCAGATTCCCTTCGGCGTCTTTGCTCCACACCGACAGCGAAGTGTACTTCCCTGAACGCGCCGCGTAGGCGTGCGCGCCCGCTTCGATGGCGCGCCAGTCGTTGCCAGTGGCGATGACGACCGCGTCCACGCCGTTCATGATTCCCTTGTTGTGTGTCGCGGCGCGGTAGGGGTCTGCGGCGGCGAAGGCGTAGGCGGCGATGATTCCATCTCGAACCGATTCGCCTGCGTATGGCGGGATATCATCCCGCCCCACGATTGCCAATTCCTTCACGGGAATCTTACACGTTGCCTTTGCCATCCGCCTGTCCGTCAGGTTTGAGAGAATTTTCAAATGGACGCGTCCGCCCGTGATGGCTTCGATTCTCGGCGCGAGACGTTCGCACGCCGTGTTGACTGCGTTGGCGCCCATCGCGTCGCGCACATCGTAGATGAGATGCACGACGAGAAATTTTCCGATGGGGGATTCTGGGATGATGCGGACTTCGAGATCACGTGCGCCTCCGCCTCTGGACTTTAGGCTTGATTCGGCGGCGTCAACGAACGTCAACAGTTCGGCTTTATTCGCCAAAATCCGCTCGGCGGCTTTTTCCGCGTCTTCGACCTCCAACACTTGCAGTTGGCCGATCATCAGCGGCTCGGTACTTGTAGCTGTGAATCCTCCGCCCGCGCGGGCGAGCTTTGCCATAAACGAAACGCCCGCCACAACAGACGGCTCTTCGATCACCATTGGGATGAGTACCTCGCGTCCGTTGACGATGAAGTTGAGCGCGATGCCGAGGGGCAGGGAAAATGTCCCTACGGCGTTTTCGACCATGTGCGCGGCGACGTCAGATGCGAGAGGGCTGGTAAACGGAGTCAGTTCAAAGGGCGAAAGACCCGCCGCGTCCGCTAGTTTGGCGCGTCGCTCTGCGAGAGTCAAATTGTAGAAGCCGGGGATGCGTGAGGTAGTCATGGGTTTTGCGCTATTGTAGCCAGATTGCCTTGCAAAATCTATCATATTTTATGAGATAATGCGGGCATGTTGCTGACGCGTGAACAACTTCAGGAGCGGTTGATCGCTCTGCATCAAGCCAGCCTTGAATTGGTGAAGGATGTTTCGCTGGAGCGATTGCTTGAACGGATCGCGAAAACCGCTTGCGAACAAGCGGACGCGGATTTTGCCGCTTTGGGGGTTTTGGGCATGGACGGTTCACTTGAAAAGTTCATCACGGTGGGGATGACTGACGAAGAGGTCAAGCGAATCGCTCATCCGCCGGTGGGAAAGGGTTTGATCGGCGAGTTGATGAACACGAAGGTTCCGTTGCGAATCCCGCGAGTGAGCGATCATCCCAAATCGGTGGGTTTTCCAAAGTATCACCCGATCATGATTCCCTTTTTGGGCGTGCCGGTCCGTACGAGCGAAGGTCAGTTGGGGCAGATCTACCTTACCAAGAAGGAAAATGCGCCGAGTTTCACCGAGGATGATGAAAAGATCATCCAAATGTTGGCGGCGTACGCGGCGGTAGTCATTCAAAATGCCCACATGGTGGAGCAGATGCGCGAGCGCGATCTCGCTCTGACCCGCCGCAACGTGGATATGTCTCTGCTGAACGGCATTGCATCAGCCCTCACCTCGAGTTTGGAACTTGACGAGACGCTGAATAAAACCCTTGCGCTTGTGATGGATTACATGGGGGTGGAAGCGGGCGAGATCTTCCTGTTGGAGGATGACAAGATCACCCTGCGCATGGTTTTACACCGTGGAGGGTCGGCGGAAGCCTTTTGGACGCGTGATCTCTTCAAAATGGGGGATGGATACATCGGCCTTGTGGCGGAGACGCGCAAGCCGATACTTAGCACAAATCTTAATGGCGATGTTCGTTTTCTTCGTGAAGCGGTTATAAAAGCGGGTTTTAATCAAATCGCTTGTATTCCCCTGCTTTCCGGCGAAAATTTGATGGGAGTGATGAGCGTTGCGGCGCGTAGTAAGGAACCCATCGAAGACCGAAGCGTGGAAATGATGGCGGCGGTCGGTAACTGGGCGGGGTTAGCGATTGAAAATGCGCGTCTGCATACGAACGCGCGTCGTTTGGCAGTGTTGGAAGAGCGCGACCGCATCGGCATGGACTTGCACGATGGGGTGATCCAGTCCATTTATGGGTTGGGGTTATCGCTTGAAAATGTCCTGCTTTCATTAAATGAAGACTCTGTCGAGGCTAAGCAGAGAATTCAAGGCACGATTGACGGCTTGAATCAAGTGATCCGTGACCTGCGCTCCTATATTTTGGATTTGAAACCTCGTCAAATGGGCGACGACGGCTTGGTCGGCGGCATAAAACGCCTGATCGCTGAGTTCAAAGCCAATACAGCCGCCGAAGTGAAACTAGTGTCTCCGGAAAAATGGCTGAAAGACCTGCCGGAATCCCATTCGCTTGCGCTTTTTCATATCTGTCAGGAGGCATTGGCGAACGCGGCGAAACATGCCAAGGCAAAAAACGTGCAAGTTGTATTGTGGAAGACGAAGGAACGCGCTCTATTAGAGGTCCGCGACGATGGCGCCGGCTTCGATACGGAAAAAACGAGCGCGAACATTGGACATGGACTGACCAACATGCAAGCGCGCGTGCAATCGATCGGCGGCGATGTTGAAATTTTGTCGCGCGTGAACGATGGAACGATCGTATTTGCATGGGTTCCGCGTCCGCGCCCGCTCGAATCGAATAAATCAACAATTCTTTAACATTGAATCGCAAAATCTTGCATCTTATAAAACGTATGTGAAAAAGTTTTCAACATACGTTCTTTAACAAGCGTCTCCCATATCAGGAATATAACCGCCTCGTCAGCGAATCAACCCCATATATGGGGGTGTGGATAACTCTGTGGAGTGCGGATGGCTGAAACGTACGTTCTATGAAAGAACAAACGCACAGCGAATAATCCATAGAGTTTTTAACATTGACTGACCTTAAAAAAACAAATGTTTTAACCGTATCGTAGGCTTATCGTGTTGTACTTTTTATTTGTTATGCTAGAATGTGAGTACGCTGAGATAAGGATGTGGAGATCGAGTCGCATCTTGCAATCCCTGTGAGTCTCTGAATCACAACGAAATAGTCTAAAAATAGCCGCTGACGAAGCGGATTAAATTCACATTGGTAATCACGGTCGCTGAGGAGCAATTATGAACGTAGTGAACGCAGATCAGGCATGGCAATCCGTACTCGGACAACTTCAGATGGAAATGCCGCGCGCCTCGTTTGATACGTGGGTGCGCGATACTCGTCCCGTATCCTTTCACAATGGGATGCTGACCATCGGGGTTCGCAACGCGTACGCGCGCGATTGGCTCGAGAATCGCCTTGCCAGCACGGTCAACCGCTTGCTCGGCGGAATATTGAATGGGAGTGTAGCGGTCAGTTTTGTAGTGCATGGCAACGAAAAAGAAGCGGAGGCGGAAGAACCGCTTCCTTCGCCGGTGGAAGTTGCCTCGGCTCCCGAACAGAATCCACGAAATTCGACGCTGAACCCGCGTTACATCTTCGAAAATTTCGTAGTCGGCTCTGGTAACCGCCTTGCGCACGCCGCTTGTCTTGCGGTGGCTGAGAAACCCGCACGAGCCTACAATCCGCTGTTCCTTTATGGGGGAGTTGGGCTTGGCAAAACTCACTTGCTTCACGCCATCGGCAATGCTTGTCACATGCGCGGGCTGAGCGTGCTCTATGTTTCCTCCGAAGAATTCACCAACGATATGATCACCGCCATCCGCACGCACACCACGCAGGCGTTCCGCGAGAAATATCGTTCGATTGACGTGTTATTAATTGACGACATTCAATTTATTGCCGGTAAAGAATCCACACAGGAAGAATTTTTTCACACCTTCAACACCCTGCACGGGCAGGATAAGCAGATCATCGTTTCGTCGGATCGCCCGCCGAAATCGCTTGTCACGTTGGAAGAACGCCTCCGCTCCCGGTTCGAGTGGGGACTCACGGCGGATATCCAGCCGCCCGATCTGGAGACGCGGCTCGCCATCCTCCGCTCGAAAGCGGAAAAGACGGGACGGCAAATCTCCGATGAAATTCTCGAAAGCATCGCCCGCCGCGTACAGTCTAACATCCGCGAGTTAGAGGGCGCGCTGAACCGCATCCTAGCGTATGCCGACTTGAGCGGCTCATCCCTCACGCCTAACTTGGTGGAAGCCGCGCTGGCGGATTTGTTGCCCCAGCATAGCGACATCGCTCCCGCGAAGGTGATCGAGTTGGTCGCCCGGGAATGGCAGGTTTCAGTGGACGCCCTGATCGGACGCGACCGATCGAGGAAGATCGCGCAGCCGCGTCAGGTGGCGATGTATCTCTTGCGAAAAGAGACAGACGCGTCCCTGCCGCAGATCGGCGACGCGCTCGGGGGGCGCGATCACACGACTGTGATGTACGCGATAGATAAGATTTCAGGCGAGATCGAAACCAAAACGGATTTGCGGAAGCGAGTTGTCAATATCAAACAGCAGTTGTATGGTGAGTCGGCTGTGGTTTGATCGCTGTTTCAAAATTCATTTGCGGAAATGTTCCATCGGGGTGCAGGTTTGCCCCGATGGAACATTTAACGAGGGCGGACCAGATTTCCCGTCGAAAAGAAGCGGGGTTTCCGTCGAATCGTGTGTTATAATCCCGCCGCTTCGTCTAAGAAAATCGAGGGCGAAGCGTCATCTTGCCTGGGACGGGCATCGAGCGTCCCTGAGCGGGTCATCAAACCCCGCTAAACTTTTTCTGCCCATTACGAGGCAGAGACGCTAGGAGAACCATGGCAGTCATTTCAATGAAAGCCCTGCTTGAGAGCGGCGTCCATTTTGGGCATCGCACGAACAAGTGGGACCCGCGCATGAAGCCGTATATTTTTACGGAGCGCAACGGCATTCACATTATTGACCTGCAACAGACATCGAAGTTGTTGAATCAGGCATACAATGTGATCCGCGATACCGTCGCTAACGGCGGGACGGTTTTGTTTGTCGGCACGAAGCGGCAGGCGCAGGAAACGGTGGCGGAAGAAGCCACGCGTTGCGGTATGCCGTACGTGACCGAACGTTGGCTGGGAGGCATCCTCACCAACTGGTCCACGATGCACGACCGCATTCAGGAATTTGAACGGCTCGAGAAGATGCGCGATACCGGCGAGCTCGAACGCTTGACGAAGAAGGAAGGCTTGCTGATCGAACGCGAGATCGTCCGTTTGACGACGCGCTTTTCGGGCATCCGCTCGATGAAGCGCCGCCCGGACTTGCTCTTCATCATTGACGTGGGGCGCGAGGATTCGGCGGTGCATGAGGCGAATTTGCTGGGAATTCCGATCGTTGCCATGGTGGATACGAATTGCAACCCGCAGAATGTGGATTTTGTGATCCCCTCGAACGACGACGCGATCCGTGCCATCAAGTTGCTTGTGGCAAAGGTTGCCGATGCTGTACTCGAGGGCAAGTCTGTTCGGAAGGAAGAAGAACCGGAAGAAGCGCCCGCCGAACAAGCGAAGGCTACGTCTGATCGTCCTTCGCGCAAGGCTCCCAAGGTCGTTGAGACCGATGAAGAACTGGGCGACGACGCTTTGCTCGGTGAAGCCACTTTGGCAAAGATGAGCGCTTCGCGCGCCTCGGATATTGCGGAAGTCGCGCCGGAGGCTGTAAAAGAGGAACCAACTCCCAAAGCCCCTGAAGCCGCTGAAGAAGCCTCAAGTGAAGCAGGAGAGTAGGGAGATATGGAAATCACGACTGAGATGATCAAAGAACTGCGCGCCGCGACCAGCGCCGGCATTCTCGATTGCCGCAAAGCGCTCGAAGAATCGGGCGGCGACTTTCAAAAGGCGGTGGACTGGCTCCGTGAAAAAGGCATGGCAACCGCCGCGAAGCGCGCAGACCGCGAAGCCTCGCAGGGCGTCGTTGAGTTGTATTCGCACGGCGGCGGACGCGTAGGCGTGATGGTGGAAGTGAACTGCGAGACGGATTTCGTGGCGCGCTCGGAAAAATTCCGCGAACTGGCGCATGAACTGGCGTTGCAGATCGCCGCATCGGCGCCGCGCTACCTCAAGGCGGAGGAAATTCCCGCGGACGTGTTGGATCACGAAGCGGAGATCGCCCGCGCCCGAGCCAAAGAAGATGGCAAGCCGGATAATGTGCTTGAAAAGATCGTGCAGGGACGGCTCGAAAAATTCAAGGATGAAGTTGTCCTTTCACGGCAGGCGTATATCCGTGATGAAACGATCACTGTGGAAAAGTTGATCTTGCAGACGGTCGCCGCGATCGGCGAAAGTGTGATCGTGCGACGTTTTCAACGCTGGGAACTTGGCGAGAGTTTGAACAATTAAAGTAAAATGACCAACCAGACGGTTGGTCATTTTTATAGAAATGAAAAATTGCACAGCCACAGAGATCACAGAGATCTCTGAGAAAATTTCTCATTTTCTCCGTGTGCTCTGTGGCTACGAGAGAATCGAAGGAGAGCTATGAGCGACATCAAGTACAAACGGATCCTCCTCAAGTTGAGCGGGGAGGCGCTGGGCGGCAAATCTGGCTTCGGCATTGATGTGGATGAGGCGGAGTCCATTGCCAACCGCATCAAGGAAGTGCACGAGATGGGCGTGGAAGTGGCGATCGTCATCGGCGCGGGAAACCTGTGGCGAGGCAAACAGGGATTGGAACGCGGCATGGACCGCGCTACCGCCGATTACATGGGCATGCTTGCCACGATGATGAACGCCATGGTGTTGATGGACGCGCTCGAACGCGCCGGCGTATACACGCGCGTGATGTCCGCGATCGAGATGCGTCAGATTGCCGAACCCTACATCCGCCGCCGCGCCATGCGTCACTTGGAAAAGAGGCGGGTGGTCATCTTCGGCGCGGGGACCGGCAATCCGTTCTTCTCGACAGACACCGCCGCCGCGCTACGCGCCACTGAGATCGAGGCGGACGTAGTCATCAAAGCCACAAAAGTGGACGGCGTGTATGACTCGGACCCGAAGAAGAATCCCGATGCCAAGAAATTCGACGAGTTGAAATATATCGAGGTTATCAACCGCAGGCTCGAAGTGATGGATAGCACCGCCATCACGCTGTGTATGGAAAACCATTTGCCCATTCTGGTGGTGAATCTGTGGGACAACCACGCGCTCCTCGCCGCGCTCAAAGGCGAGGCGGTCGGCACGCTGGTGCATGGATAAGCCTCTCAGGTTTTTCCAAAACCTCTCACGGGTTATTCGTTGCATAGCAAATTTTGAAATTTTGGTGTATCCTTGCTTTGAAATTGACATTGATTCCAAATCTCAAAAAGATAATGAAAGAACCTTCCGCAGGAGGCTGTGGTGATCAAAGATATTCTCAATAGCGCCGAAACTCGAATGCGCGGCGCTCTGCAAGTGCTTCACGACGACCTTGCCGCCATCCGCACGGGGCGCGCCAGCCCGGGGCTGGTGGAAAAACTTCCCATCGAATATTACGGGGCGCCAACGCCGCTCATGCAATTGGCTTCGATCAGCGTGCCAGAAGCGCGGACGATCACCATCAAACCGTTCGACGCCTCCACGTTGAAAGCCATCGAAAAAGCGATTCAGACCTCCGATTTGAGGCTGAATCCAAATAATGACGGCAAGGTTATCCACCTCAACCTGCCGCCGTTGAACGAGGAACGCCGCCGCGATCTGGTGAAGGTTGTGCATCATCGGCTTGAAGAGACGCGCGTGGCGGTCCGCAACATCCGCCGCGACGCGCACAACGATTTACGCGATTTCGAAAAGGAGAAATTGATCTCGGAAGACGATCTCGAACGCGGTGAGGAAGACCTGCAAAAACTTACCGACAAGTATATTGAAGAGGTCGCCGTGCAAGGTAAGTCCAAAGAAGCCGAGATCATGGAAGTGTAGTGAGTCATCACAAGTTTGCGCTTCGCCTCCGCTCCACCCCCCCCCATGTTGTTTGGTCCTGAGCGGGGTAAGGAGCGATTGCTGCGACGAACGCAGGCGAAGGACGCTCCGCTCAGCGCGATGAACCGCTCGCAATGATAATGAACGATATGCCCGAACCCCCACTCAACATTCCTCTTGATAAAGTTCCGCGTCACGTTGCCATGATCATGGATGGCAACGGACGCTGGGCGCTTTCACGCGGACTACCGCGTTTGGCGGGTCACAAAGCCGGCACCGAAAACCTACGGCGCGTCATCCGCGCTTCGGTGGAGTTTGGCGTGAAATATCTCACCATCTACGCCTTCTCGACGGAGAACTGGGGGCGTCCGCCCGAAGAGGTGCAGGGATTGATGTTCATCCTCGAAGATGTGATTGATCGCGAACTTGCCGAACTCAACAAAGAAGGCGTGCAGTTGCGTCATATTGGGCGGCTCGAACGATTGGCTCCCAATTTGCAGGAAAAAGTGCTCGAAGCCATCGAGTTGACCAAACACAACGACCGTCTCGTGTTGAATGTGGCGTTCAATTACGGCGGACGCGATGAGATCGTCAACGCGATCCAAAACATCATGAAAGACGGCGTACCTCCCGAAGAGGTGACCGATGAACTCGTGAGCCGTTACTTGTATACCGCCGGCACACCCGACCCCGACCTCATCATTCGCACGTCCGGTGAGTTGCGGGTGAGCAACTTCCTCATCTGGCAGGGCGCATACTCTGAATGGTTCGTTACGCCGAAATATTGGCCCGATTTCGACCGCGAAGAATATCGCCGCGCGCTCGAAACCTTCGCCTCACGCGACCGCCGCTACGGAAAAGTTTCCTCCGGCGAATACGAGGCGTCCAATGCCTAGGCGCGTGCTGACTTCCGTTTTAATGGCGGTGATCGGCTTGCCCGCCATTGTCTATGGGGGCGTTTTTTATTTTGTCGTGTTCGCCATCGTACTGGCAGGCAGCGCGTGGGAATTTGTGCGCATGTATCGGGCGGTCGAGTTTGAACCGCATGAATGGGTCACGATCGGAGGCGTGCTGTTGACAGCCACAGCGCGCTTCTTTTTTGCCGAAGCCGCGATTCCCATTCTTGTCCTTTCAATCATGGTTGCAATGACCGTTCACGTGCTTGCTTTCGAGCACGGTAGAGACAAAGCCGCGCTGGACTTTTGCATCACGATTGCGGGCATTATCTACATTGGCTGGCTTGGTTCCTATTTGCTTGACTTAAGAACGCTTCCCGCCGGTGGATGGTGGCTGATGCTCATCCTGCCGCTGGTGTGGGCGGGCGACACGGGCGCGTATTCCATCGGTGCGGTCTACGGCAAACACAAGATGACGCCGCGTCTCAGCCCGAAGAAAAGTTGGGAGGGCTACTTCGCTGGCGTGTTCACCGCAGTGATCGTCGGCGCGTTCTTCTCGTACGCCTACTCCACACTGGGCCCGCAACCGCTTGGTGGGATGATCACCCCCGCGCAAGGCGCGTGGTTCGGCCTTATCGTCGGCGCGTTGACTCCGCTTGGCGATCTCGGCGAGAGTATGCTCAAACGTCAAAGCGGTATGAAATATTCAAGCCAGATTCTGCCCGGTCACGGCGGTTTCCTTGACCGTATCGATTCGTGGCTCTGGGGCGCGCCGCTCGGTTTTTTTCTGATTCAATATTTTATTTTCTAGGGAATCTGTGTAGGATGCGTTCTCTAACGCATCCGTCGGCGTAAGAGAACGCCGACTACACCTTTTTTACGGAGGACGAATGGAAATCAAAAGCGATCCAACCAAAAATCTTGCGCTCGAACTGGTGCGCGTCACCGAAGCCGCGGCAATGGCGGCGGGGCGCTTCATGGGACGCGGCGATAAAGAAGCG
>WBZY01000081.1_pt1 | contig 101508 bp, 102 predicted proteins | sample 5204191 | NCBI WGS metagenome assembly WBZY01 (sample SAMN12344363, study PRJNA552823) | activated sludge metagenome | biome: Activated sludge suspended growth; feature: Anammox Sidestream; material: Wastewater; isolation source: activated sludge from anammox sidestream of wastewater treatment... | reverse complement strand
CACCTCTACACAGCCCCGAGAACAGGAATGAAATTACCACTGAAGTTCTTGAAGCAGCAATAAAAAGCTTGCTCGATTCCTACGATTGGGGGTATGGAGGCTGGGGCTCGGCGCCGAAGTTTCCGCAACCCATGACCATCGAATTTCTTTTACGTCGAGCTACCATCGATACAACTCAACGCGAACAAATAATCAGGGCTGTCACCCATGCATTGAGAGCCATGTCACGCGGCGGGATGTATGATGTTGTCGGCGGCGGTTTCTCCCGTTATAGTGTCGATAATTTTTGGAGAACGCCTCACTTTGAAAAAATGACATATGATAACGCCCAATTAGCCCTGGCATATCTACATGGGTATTTGGTCACTGGCAACACTGATTATCGCAGGGTTTGCGAGGAGACACTGGATTTTGTCCTGCGCGAATTAACCCATTCAGAAGGCGGATTTTTCAGTAGCTTGGATGCCGACTCAGATGGTGAAGAAGGGAAATTCTATGTCTGGACACAAGACGAACTCGAGGGAGTACTCGGTTCGGACTTCGACATTTTCAAAACTGCTTATGGCATTAACCCATCAGGGAACTGGGAAGGCAAAACCATCCTGCAACGTGCTCTGGATGATTCAACACTTGCAGCCCGCTTCAAAATGGAGCAAGAAGAACTTTGGCAGAAATTGTCCAAATGTCACGCAAAACTTTTAGAAGCAAGAAGTTCACGCATCCGCCCTACCACCGATGACAAAGTGCTGGTGATGTGGAACTCCCTGATGCTCAAAGCCTTTGCAGAGGCAGGACGTTATCTGAATAGGCAGGATTATCTACTGGTTGCCATTCGTAACGCACGATTCTTGTTGAATAATCTATATGCAAATGATCGGCTGCACCGATCCTGGCGGGAGGGACAGGCAAGGCATAATGGCTACCTGGAAGATTATGCCGGTCTGATCTTGGCGCTTTTGGCGTTGTATCAATCCGATCCGAATAAGGAATGGTATCTTTCGGCTTTAAAACTCGCCGATGAAATGGTTGAACACTTTGCTGACCCCAATGGAGGTTTTTTCGACACACGCGATGATCATGAAACCCTCCTTGTACGTCCGAAAGATATTCAGGACAATGCCACCCCATCTGGAAATGCACTTGCTGTTGCTGCCCTCCTCGAGTTAGCAGCGTATGGGGATCGGACGGATTGGCGAGATCTTGCCGAGGAGATGCTTTCCTCAGTATATGGAGCGATGCTACGCTATCCAACGGCTTTCGCCCAGTGGCTGTGCGCGGCTGACTTTGCTGTCGGTCCAACTCGTGAGGTGGCAATTATCGGCGATGCACAGCATAGCGAAACCAAAGAATTGTTGAATACCCTCTGGAAAACGTTCCGGCCCCGACAGGTAACAGCGATTTCCGCTTACCCACCGGAGCCGGATGCGCCAGCCTTGCTGAAGGATAGACCTTTATTGAATGATCTTCCAACAGCTTATGTGTGTCAAGGATTTGTTTGTTTACAACCAGTCAATTCGCCAACTGAGATGGAGTCCCAGCTGGCGGGTAACTCAAATCCTTAGTGAGCCATCAAACCATAACTACCGACTGATAACCGTGCTGAAAACACAACTCCGTTTGTACGATTGGGTACACCATTACGAGAAAATGTTGTACGACAACGCCCTGCTCACGCGCGCCTACCTGCACGCGTGGCAGGTCACGGGCGATCCATTTTTCAAACGCGTCGTCACCGAGACGCTCGAGTTCATCGCGCGCGAAACGACTCACCCTGACGGAGGCTTTTATTCGAGTCTCGACGCCGACTCAGAAGGCGAGGAGGGGAAATTTTATGTGTGGACGCTCGATGAAATTCGATCCACGCTGAAAGACGATTCTGATTTTTTTGAAGCGGCGTACGGAATCTCTGCGCGCGGTAATTGGGAAGGCAAGACTGTCTTACAGCGCGCGCTGGATGACGCCTCTCTCGCCGCCCGCTTCAAACTGGATCTTCAAACTGTCCCCGCCAAATTAGCCGATTGCCACTCCCAGCTTTTATCGGCACGCGCAGTACGCGTTCGGCCTGGCACAGACGATAAAGTCCTCACCTCTTGGAACGGGCTGATGTTGGCGATGATGGCGGAGGCGGCACGCGTCATCTCCCCAAATGTCATTGCGAGCAAAGCGAAGCAATCCCCAACTAGCGAGGAGATTGCTTCGTCGGGCTATCGCCCTCCTCGCAACGACATGTATTATCAACTGGCTACCCGCAACGCCGAATTTCTTCTATCCAACCTGCGACCGAATGGCAAACTCAAACACAGTTGGCGCGACGGGAAAACGACCGACGAAGTTTTCCTTGAAGATTATGCCGCGTTGATTCTCGGATTGCTCGAACTGTATCAAACAGATTTCAACAACAAATGGTTCGCCTCAGCAAAAGAACTCGCCGATGAGATGATCGAATTATTCAGCGATCCCGATGGTGGATTTTTCGACACAGCCAAAGACGGCGAGGCGCTATTAGTGCGGCCAAAAGATGTGCAAGATAATGCGACTCCGTCAGGCAACGCCCTCGCGTGCGAGGCATTGCTCAAACTCGCTGCGTTCACCGACGAGGGGAAATATCGCGACCTCGCGGAAAAATCATTGGGGCTTGTCGCGGGCATGGCAGTCCGCTACCCAACCGCGTTCGCGCAGTGGCTGTCGGCGGCGGATTTCGCTTTGGGGAAAGTGAGGCAGGTTGCCCTGGTGAGTGAAGCGGGCGGCGAAGACGCGTCGGAGTTGCTGAGAGTCGTCGAATCCGAATACAGACCGAATCTCGTTGTCGCCGCATCCGCCTATCCCCCACCAAACGACGCGCCCGATTTGTTGAAAGACCGCCCGCTCAAAAACGGAAAGCCGACCGCGTACGTATGCGAAGGATTCATTTGTAAAAATCCCGTAACAACAATAGCAGAATTAAAAGAGTTATTGTAAAATTGCGGCATGGATCCAATCCTTACCGAAAATCTTATCAAACTTGGCATGGCGATTCTAGTCGGCGGAGTGATCGGCGCAGAACGCGAGTATCAAGATAAAGCGGCGGGTTTCCGCACGATCATTTTGATCACCGTCGGCTCGACGCTCTTCACGATCTTTTCACTGAGCACGGATCCCGGCTTCACTCAAACACGCATTGCGGCAAACATCGTTACCGGCATCGGCTTTCTTGGCGCGGGCGCGATCATCCGGGAGCATGGCAAGGTCGGCGGGTTGACCACTGCCGCGACGATCTGGCTTTCCGCCGCGCTCGGCATGGGAATCGGCGCAGGTCAGTTGGTTTTCGTTTCAATATCCACGCTGGTCATATTGATCGTCTTACTGGTTTTCCCGCAAATCGAAAAACGGATTGATCGAATCCGTGAATCGAGAACCTATAAGATTACGCTCGCATCGGGAACCGGAAAAGGATTTGAAAAAGTCAACCGCGCTCTTGAGGCGAATTCACTCGCTATCTTTGAGCGGCGCCAAACGAAGACAGAACGCTCGATTACCAGCATTTGGCGCGTGAGCGGCTCACCGGGCAACCATGAAAAATTCGTCGAAGCGCTGTTGAAGGACAAAGATGTGAAAGAACTGGATTATTAGACTTTATCTGTTACAAGCCTTTGGGGACGTAGACGAACGCTGATTTCGCTGATTCAGGAAGAAAATTCTGCGTTTCTCAGCGTGAATCAGCGTCCAGATATAATTCGGATAATGTCTATTAATCGAACATCACAAGACAACAAAAAGGCTCTCTTGCGAGAGCCTTTTTCTATTTCGGTTCGGTGTTGCCCGATGAGTCGGTTGAATTTTCGTCTTGCTTTCCTTCGCTCAACCCGTCACGAAATGAACGGATTCCTTTTCCTAGTTCGCCGGCGATCTTTCCGATTCGTCCGGGTCCAAACAACAGAATGACGATCAGCAAAATAATGATCCATTCCGATCCACGCGGTAATCCAAGCATGTGCAACTCCTTTTCCAGTTTCGACCTTATCGTACCACAATCGGGATTAATGTACCATTATAGTTCGCGACGATACAGCAACCCTTCGATAAAGCGGATGAAACGCCGCACGATCGAGCGCACCCTGCCCAGCGTGCGATATTGTTCGGGGCGCACGTGTCCTTTGCTTGGAATGGGACCCGTCCACTCTGCCGCGAGCGCGCCCCACGTGAGTCCCGCGCCGAAGCCCACCATCACGAACTTATCGCCGGATTGGATCTGTCCATTTTCGACCGCTTCCACCATCGCAATGGGAATGGATGCCGTGGAAGTATTGCCATATTTATCCAGATTGACGATAAACCGATCCATCGGGAGTTTGAGTCCGCGCGCCGCCGCTTCGATGATACGGATGTTTGCCTGATGCGGCACCACCCAGCGAATATCATCCACTTTCAACCCTGCCGCATCGAGCGCTTCCTGCGTGGCAGACGCCATCACGCGCGTGGCAAAACGGAAAACCTCTTTGCCGTCCATTTGGATGTAATGCTTGCCTTCATGGTACGTCGTTTCGGTGATTGGGTTTCGGCTCCCGCCGCCGGGCAGTGTTAACAGATCCCCGCCCGAACCGTCCGAGTGCATCACCGCCGAGAGAACGCCGCCGGGTCGCTCACTTGCCTGCAGGACAAATGCGCCCGCGCCGTCGCCGAAAAGGATGCACGTGTTGCGATCCTTCCAATTGACGAAGCGCGAAAGCGTCTCAGAGCCGATGACCAGCGCGGTCTTGATCGAGCCGCTCCGAATGGATTGAGCCGCCATATTCAACGCATAGATGAATCCTGAGCACGCCGCCAATAGATCGAATGCGCCGGCTCGCGTCGCGCCCAGTTGATCTTGAATCAGACAAGCCGTCGCGGGAAAGAGATATTCCGGCGTGGAGGTGGAGCAAATGATCAGGTCAATGTCCGTTGGGCGGACGTTCGCCACTTTAAGGGCTTGAATCGCAGCGTCCACCGCCAGCGTGGAGGTAAAATCCGTCTCGCGGGCAATGCGCCGTTCGCGGATGCCGGTGCGTTCGCGAATCCACTCGTCGCTGGTTTCGACAAACTCCTTCAGTTCGTCATTGGTCATGATCGTTTCAGGCACTGCCATCCCCCAGCCCGTGATATGTGCATTTGGCATTTGAGCTCCTAACTAAACCGAAGCGCGTCGACAAAGCGGCCGCGCCAATAAGATCGTGCTTCTATTCCGCAAACTGCCCCACAACCAACGTCGCATTGTGACCGCCAAACCCGAATGAATTCGATATGACATGTCTAAGCGCAGCCTTGCGCGGTTGGTTCGGCACATAATCGAGATCGCATTCCGGGTCCGGCGTGTGGTAATTGATCGTTGGCGGGATAATCCCTTCGCGGATGGCAAGGATGGAAAAGATCGCCTCCACCGCGCCGGACGCGCCGAGCAAATGCCCGGTCATGGATTTTGTTGAAGATACGGGGATCGAGTATGCCGTTTCGCCAAACACGGTCTTGATCGCCGCAGTTTCACTTTTGTCGTTCAAATACGTGGAAGTTCCATGCGCATTGATGTACTGGATATCGCCAACGCCTAGACCCGCGTCATCGAGCGCAAACTGCATCGAAAGCGCAGCGCCCGCTCCGTTTTCCGCCGGCGCAGAGACGTGGTGCGCGTCGTCCGAGGTTCCGTAACCGTTGATCTCAGCAAGGATCGTCGCTCCGCGTGCGTTTGCCGACTCAAGCGATTCAAGGATTACAACGCCCGCGCCCTCCCCCATCAAAAAGCCGTCGCGGTCTTTGTCGAACGGTCGCGACGCGCTCTGTGGATCATCGTTCCGCGTAGACAACGCGCCGATGACATTCATCCCCGCCATCGTGATGGGAACCAGAGCGCCTTCCGCTCCGCCCGCGACGATCGCGTCAGCCGAACCTCGACGAATCATTTCAGCGGCTTCCCCGATGGTATTACTGCCCGTTGCGCACGCCGTCGCAATAGACATATTCGGGCCGCGTGCGCCGAAGCGGATGGCGATCATCCCCGCCGCGCTATCCGAGATCATCATCGGGATGAGGAACGGGCTGACGCGGTCAACGCCGCGCTCGTGCAGTACAGCCGCCTGCTCCATGATCGTGCCAATGCCGCCAATGCCGGTGCCGATCACGACGCCCACACGGTCGCGATTCGATTCGTCAATTTTCAAACCGGCTTGCGCCAACGCTTCCATCGCCGCTACTGTAGCGAATTGGGTAAAGCGATCCATCTTACGCGCCTCACGCGCGCTGAAAAAGGCAACTGGGTCGAATCCCTTCACTTCAGCGGCAAAACGCGTCTTATGCTTGCTGGCATCGAAATGCGTGATGGGTCCCGCGCCAGACTTCCCCGCTAGCAAGGACGCCCACGTCTCCTTCACCGTATTCCCAACAGGGCTGATGCATCCCATCCCCGTGACGACAACTCGCTTCCTCATCATCAAATCAGACTCCTTCAAACAGCGCGCCAACCAGCGCGAATAGTCAATATCTGGGATTAAAACACACGTTAGATGGATTGGACGCGCTTATCGGCAAGCGACCGCAGGGTTTTCCAAGCCTGTTGTATATGCAAACGGTCATGGTCGGCGGCGAAGCCCAGCACTTCCGAAAAATTCGACGGACCAAAAATTGCATGGCGGACTTTACGATCCCAGATTTCATCCGGCATATTTTTCACTTTATCCAGCAACGCGACGCGCGACGCGCCAAACTCCTTCAACGCCGTGGCAGGATCTTCATGTAGATAGTCGCGTTCGCTCGCCCAAACGCCGGCATCCGGCCGCGGAATGAACGCGTCGTCCTTGTCCAGCATCAAGTCAACTTGCAAGGCGTGCACTTCACGCTCGGTATCGCGCAAATGACACACGATCTCGATCATCGCCCAATCGTCGCGGGTGGGTTCATGGCGGCAATCCATGTCCGTCAATGGCTGGATCAATGTCGGGAGGACAGCCGGCGTGGACAATAATGTCGCCAGCGTCGCGGCGCGGGATTTGTAATCCGGTTCAAGCGCGGACGGGTCGGCTGAGTCGAGCCAGCGGCGTAGATCCGCCAACGAACCGGAACCAGCCGCCCCGTCCGGATGGGAAGCGGGTTCACTTCCTACGAAAAATGTTTTCAACCCCAATCGTTGCGCGGGGAGAATATCGCGGTGAACGTCATTCCCTGCCATCAGCAGAGGACCTTCTTGCCAGCCGAGGCGTCCTAATACTTCCGCGTAATACGCCGGGCGCGATTTGGTGAAATGAAAATCCTCAAAGGCAGACACCAATTCGAATTGTTCGGGCTCGAACCCCGCCCAGCGCAAACGATGATGGGTGGCTTTTGACGGAAACAACGGGTCGGTGGCAATGGCAACGCGCACATTGGACTTGCTTGCCCACTCTATGAGTTCGCGCGCGCCTGGCATGCGCGTGGTGTGCGAGGCAAGTTTGGGGAATTCGCGGTCGTAGAAATCTTCCAGCACATCTTGTAATTCTTCTTTCGGCAAACCAACGGCTGGGTAGAAATAATCTTCGAAGACCTCGCGCAACGTCCGGCGCGGGTCTTCATTGTCGTTCATGTGGTTTACGCCCGCGATGAGCGCATACAGAAATTTTTCGGAAGAGACATGTCCGCACACGTGATCTGTCAACGCCTGAAAATAGGCGGGCATGAAGGCGTGCAAATTCGTATTGAGGAGGGTGTCGTCAAGATCGAGCAGTAAGGTAAGTGACATTGTGTTGATCGAGATGCCCCGCAGTTCGTTAGGATTTGATCTCAAATTTAAATGGGAGTGAATGGCATTCGCCGCACCCCACCTGCGGCTCGGAAACTTTTCGCTTTGTTTTCTCACAGTACGCCGAAACCTGCACGCGTCGCATGAACGCCGCAGAAAACGGGCGAGCCACTTTTGCACTCAAACGCATATGTTCGCAGGCGTTGGCGCGGGAGATCTCAGGCGCCGGGCAGAATTTACACAGGTCGCGCGTCCATGCCTGCCCGGCAGATTTAAGCAGGCGGCATTCTTCCACGTTGCGACCGCGGAAATAATCTCCATAAAAATAAGGGCATTCAGCGCCGTAAGGAGTTTTCATGAGGGAATTGTAGGCTGGCTACCTAAATAAGCGATGAGCGGGCGGGCGGATTCATTACCCCAGCCGCCCGCACAACTTCAGACAAAGTCAAATACGATGAAAGAAATTGCTCCGTCGTCGCTTCACTCCTCCTCGCAACGACATTATACGCGGGTGGTGTATTCGCCGGTCTCGGTGTTGATGCGGATCACATCGCCCACTTTGACGAATTGCGGGCATTGAACTTCCAAGCCGGTTTCGGTAACCACTTTTTTTGTTACGCCGGTGGCAGTGTCACCGCGGATAGCAGTTTCCGCTTCGACGACTTTGAGGTCAACGGTGGAAGGGAATTCCACATCAAGCGGCGCGCCGTTGTAAAAAGTCAGTTTGACTTCCATGCCTTCTTTGAGGTAGAGCGCGGTCTCGCCAAGCATTTTGGCGCTGACGGCAGGTTGCTCAAAGGTTGTATTGTCCATGAAGTGATAAAAGTCGCCGTCGTTATACAGGTACGACACGTTGTGAAAATCAAGTCTCACATCCTGCACCGATTGACCGGAGTTAAATGTCCGTTCGATGTTCGACCCGGTTTGTAGGTTGCGGGCTTTGATGCGGATGTTGGCGTTGCCGCGCCCGGTCTTGTTGTGGCTGTAATCCAATACTTTGTAGAGGTTGCCATCTAGTTCGAAGGTGACCCCTTTTCGTAATTCGTTGACGTCAATCATGCGTGCGCTTTCCTTTATTTGATAAATTTCGCTTGAAGCGGCGGGATTATACTACAACAAAATCAGGGTCGGAGCTCAATGAGACTTCTCGGATGCGGGATCATCGCGCAACAACTGAACCGCATGAGGCAGAACAGGCAACACCGCTTCCAAATTTTCTATTGCGCCTTTGGGACTGCCCGGCAGGTTGATGATGAGCGTCCGCTTGCGGATGCCAGCCACAGAACGCGAGAGCATGGCGTGCGGCGTAATCTTGAGGCTGGCGGCGCGCATCGCTTCGGCTATGCCCGGCGCTTCGCGTTCGATGACGGCGCGCGTCGCTTCGGGAGTTACGTCACGCGGGGAAAATCCGCTGCCGCCGGTGGTGAGGATGAGGTCGAGATCACCCGCGTCTGCCCACTGGGCGAGCGTCTCGCGGATGGCGGATTCATCGTCGGGGAGAGTCAACTGCCTAAGGGCAGACCAGCCTTCCGTTTCGATTCGACGCGCCAGCGCGGGTCCCGATTCGTCCGCGCGTTCGCCGCGTGCCGAACGGTCGGAGAGAGTCAGAATCCCCACGCGAATCGTCATGTTTTGTTGTCCCGCAATAAGGCAAGCAGGTCATCGGGCATGAAGGGTTTGAGGAGGAAATCGTTTGCGCCGCGCCGGAGACATTCCTCGCGGACGTTCAGCCCGGAAGTCATCACGATACGGAGTTCGGCAAATTGCGGATCTTTGCGAAGCGACTCAGCCACTTCCATGCCGCTTTGTTGACCTAAATGGACATCCATGAAAAGCGCATCAGGATTTTCTTGACGGATCACCGCCGGGATGTCGGCGTCTATATCCGCGACGAAAACTTCAAAGCCCTCCATCTTGAGGAGGGTTTGAAGGAGCATGACCATCGTGTGGTCATCTTCGGCGAGGAGTACTTTTGCCATTTCGTCTTGTCTTTCCGTTTTTACGGCTTTTACCGACGGGAGCCGCTTCCAATGCCGAGGCGAGAACATCGTCAATCGTCTCCACGTAAATGAATTTCATCGAGTCTTTGATCTCGTCAGGCACATCGTCCATATCTTGCTCGTTGTATTTCGGTAAGATGATCGTTTTCAATCCGTTGCGATGCGCGGCGAGGACTTTTTCCTTGACGCCGCCGATGGGAAGCACTTGCCCGCGCAGGGTGATCTCGCCGGTCATGCCGACATTCGGCTTGACCTTGCGCCCCGAGACCAATGAAACGATGGCGGTCGCCATGGTCACACCAGCGGAGGGACCATCTTTCGGCTGCGCGCCAGCGGGGATGTGCATGTGAATATCATTCTTATCGAAGAATTGGCTCTCAAGCCCTAACTTCTGCGCGCGAGAACGCACGAGCGACAGCGCGGCGCGCGCCGATTCGTTCATCACGTTTCCGATGGAGCCGGTGACTTGGAAGCCTCTGCCGCCCGGCATGCCGGTCGCTTCCACGAACAACACATCGCCTCCGTACGGGGTCCACGCGAGTCCCGGCACCACGCCGGGGATCGAAATGCGGCGGTTGAGTTCTTCCGTCCCATGGAAGATCGGATGCTCAAGATATTCCTCTAAAAGATCAGGGACGATCTTCACCTTGGTCAATTTGCCCTCGGCGATGCGCGTGCCAACTTTGCGGCACACCGCGCCGATCTTCCGTTCCAAATTGCGGACGCCCGCCTCGCGCGTATACTCACGGATGATCTTCTGCAAGGCTTCGTCGGTGAACGTTACTTCCTTTTCGCGCAGGCTGTTCTCGCGGATCTGACGCGGGATCAAATAGCCTTTGGCAATCGAAATCTTTTCTTTTTCGGTGTAGCCCAACAGCGAGATGATCTCCATACGGTCGAGCAACGGACCGGGAATCGTTTCCAGCGTGTTGGCGGTGGTGATGAAGAAAACCTGTGAAAGGTCGTAAGCGACTTCGAGATAATTATCGCGGAACTCGCTGTTCTGTTCAGGATCAAGCGCTTCGAGAAGCGCCGAGGCGGGGTCGCCGTGAAAATCGAAGGTTAGTTTATCAATTTCGTCGAGCATGAAGACCGGGTTACGCGACTCGACTCGCCGCAATGACTGCAGGATGCGCCCCGGCATCGCGCCGATGTAGGTGCGGCGATGACCGCGAATCTCCGCTTCGTCGCGCAAGCCGCCCAACGAAGCGCGCACAAATTTACGTCCCATAGCGTGGGCAATAGACTGCCCCAGCGAGGTCTTGCCAACGCCGGGCGGACCGACAAAACAAAGGATCACGCCTTCGCGCTCGCGGCGGATCTGATCGTCAGACGGCGGCTTCAACTCATCTTTGCGGTCGATCCGCAATTTCCGAATCGCAAGAAATTCAAGGATGCGTTCCTTGACATCCTCCAGCCCAAAATGATCCTTATCTAAGATCTTGCGCGCGTGCGGGATCTCAAGATTATCCTCGGTGGATTTCGACCACGGAACGCTGACCAGCCAATCGAGATATGTGCGGATGACTCCGTACTCCGCCGCGGCAGTCGGCAGACGGGACAAACGCTCCAACTCACGGGACGCCTGCTTCGCCGCTTCTTCGGGCATCTTCGCCTCTTCGATCTTTTTGCGGAACTCCTCGGTCTCTGCGGCTTGTTCGTCCTTCTCGCCTAACTCTTTTTGAATGGCTTTCATCTGCTCGCGCAGGAAATATTCGCGCTGAACCTTTTCGATCTCGCCGCGCGCTTCGTTCTGGATCTTCTGCCCCAGCGACAACACTTCCGCTTCGCGCGCGAGCAAGCCGACCAACTTCTTTAGTTTTTCGGAGACTGAATCAAGGGTGAGAATTTCCTGCGCGTCTTTCAGATCCATGCGCTGGAAATTGGCGATCGTATACGCGGTCTGCAGCGGATCTTCGACGGAGGTAATGGAACCAGCCAATTCCTCCGGGAAGGAGGGAATCATTTGCGTGATCTGCTGGAACTGGTCGCGCGCGTTGCGGGCGAGCGCGTCGATCTCCAAGCCTTGCTCAACTAATTCAGGCGCAAGTTCGATGCGCGCTTTGAGGTACGGTTCCTGCTCGGTGAATTCGCCCACTCGAAAGCGATCCATGCCCTGCACCAGCAAGCGGATCGTTCCATCGGGGGCGCGCAGGAGGCGGTGAACGGTCGCGATGGTGCCGACAGTATAAAGGTCGGCGGGACCCGGGGTTTCCAGTTCGGGGTTTGTGGCGGCGATCAATCCCACAAGTTTGTCGCCCGCGACCACCTCATCCACCAGTTTGATCGAGCGCGGCTGACCGACCGTCAACGGGACGGCGGTGTGCGGGTAGACCACCACGCCGCGCAACGGAAGGATCGGAAGAACTTGCGGATATTTATTTTCTTTGGATGTTTGCGCGGCATTGGGAGTTGAATTCCCAGAATCTTGAGCGGGACCGCGCGAGAAGAACGACGGCATGATCATCGAGAGCAAGCCGTCATCCGCTTCACCGATCCATTGAAAGAGTTCGTTGAAACTAGATTGCCAACGGGAGGCGGGCATATTATTATTCAACCCCGATCTGTTTGGGTTGAGTCTTTGGGAGGCTGATGGTTAAGAATCCGTCTTTGTATTCCGCCGTGGAGGAATCCACATCCACAGGAATAACAATGGCTACCTCGATCTCGAACCGACCGGAGAGGATTTCCATTTGGTGGTAGGCGCGGCGACCGCTAAAATCTGGGCGGTGGCCGGAAATAAAAAGCGTGTGATTTTCGATGGTCACTTCAAAGTCTTCATCGCGCATCCCGGCAATTTCGACGCGAATGACAAAGTTCTCTTCCGTTTCGTACACATCCGTCGGCGGACTCCAAACGCTCGATCTCACTTGCCAGCGAATGGCGTGCAAAATTTCTCGGCGCGTGTCTAGCATGGTGGGTAGACTTTTGCGAATGATCGCGGGCATATTCTTTCTCCTTGGTTTTCCGTAGCGCAAGAGATTATCCTTGGACGGGCTCAGGGCAAGTCTTATGCTACCAGAACACAGAACTGGCGCCCCCGGCGGGACTCGAACCCACAACCTGCAGCTTAGAAGGCTGTCGCTCTGTCCATTGAGCTACGGGGGCAGTTCAAGGCTATTGTATTACGGCATCGAGAAGTAGGCAAACCGGATGCGCATCCCCCTATTCAAAAATTCACGACGCGCTATACGGGCGTATGCCTTTATAAATCCGGGCGCCGCCCAGCGTCCGCAGGATGGTCTCCGGTGGGCGGTTGAGCCGCGCGCCGAGGTCTTGCGAGGACATGGGGATATTCCCGTTGGTGAGGAACAGCCGGAACACGGCTTCGACCAGCGCGGTCTGTTCGGTGAGGAAATCAGGCTGGCGCACACAGTGGGTCATGAGCGCGTTCTGCACTCCTTCCACTTGTTTGACTTCGGCAGTGATGGGATCAACCCAATCCACAGTTTTGCCTTCTTCGACTTCGGCAAATAGTTCACGATGCTCTGCGCAAAGCAGGGAGCGCAAATAAACATGCCAATCGCGTTCGTTCTTCTTCCACCAGTCGAAGTCAATGTGGAACGGTGTGGTCGCCGTCGGTTTGACAAGGCTTTTTCGTTTTACTTCGGTCATTTATTCCGCCTCTCCCAAACGAAAATGCAGGTCGCCGACATGAACAAACTCAGGCTTGCCAGCCAATAAGGCAAACAAAGGCGCGGGCGGCGTGCGCCGGACAATGTTCACTGCGGCGTATAACTCCTGCGCGTGGACGTGTCCCTGCGGGGTTAGCTTGGATAACTCACGCGTCAAGTCGGTGACGAGTCGGTCGAAGGGTCGTTTTGGATCTTGCGTCCACAGGCGATCCACCGTGTCGAAGGAAGGGACGGCAAACGCCATGCGGTCATTGAATTCGGCAGACACCGCTTGCTTCAACATGGCAAACACCACGCCCCCATCCGCGCCGACGATGGCGGTACGCATCCAATCTTTTGTGGCGCGATACGTCCGCGCTTCGATAACGACTTCGCCCGGGGTGTCGCCGCGGCGAATACGCACCATACTGCCGGGTATCAATCCGTTCGACTTGTACCAATCGCGCAAGCCGTAGACGTATCCATGCTTGCGTACAACCCACGCGGGAATCCGCTGACGAGTTTTCCCGTCCACGAGGGTGAAGCGGACGCGCGGCGATTCGTACGCAACCGGAAAAAATGAACGCACGCGCGCCGACACAGGCAGAGTCCCTGCCCGGAGATGAGGGTAGATGAGGGCGATCGAAACTTCCTTGAGGTGCGAATCGGGTTTTGAATCCAGTTCGCTGAGTTCGTCGTCTAATTGCGATTCCAGGTCGAGCATTTGTTGGTCGAGTAACGAGCGATCATGTTCGATAGCGTCGTAGCGCAGGTACGGAGGCACGTTTTGCACTTCTTCCGGTTCGAGCCGCTTGAGATACCACAACACTTCACCGGCAGGACCGACCTCATCGAAACGTCCATCTTCTTGCAAAGCAAGGTTCAATGAGAATTCAGCCAGTTTGGCGTTGACGCCATCCGGCAAGGCGACATCTTTTAGAAGCGCGGAGGTGGGAAGCGGCTCGCCTCCGGATACATCCAGCACGGCTTCCGCCAAATTCAGGTTGCCCTCATTCACATCCACCAGCAGCGCGCGTGGAAACCACCTGCCGGCGATTCGAATCAACTGAGGGTCGGCATTGAATGCGGCTTCGATCTTTTGCTCGATCTCGCGACCGTATTCATTCATGATCGCGTCCGGCTCGAAGCCTTCATTTTCAACCGTGACCGGTTTGTCGTTCAACGAATGTTTCGAGAGCGCGGAAGCGAACATCCGCCGGGAGCCGTCGTCGAGGTCCACCGTCAACACGCTGAACGCGCCGACCTCCGGGTTGACGCCGGGGCGCACCTCGGCGACTTTGCCATGCTTCCATGCCAGCGCGGGAAAAACGAGTTGATCGCCAACCTGCGGGGAATCTTTCGGAAAGTACACTTTCCCGCTTCCCTCTTGCTGTTTGCGCGCGGCGGCGCGCTCGGCGCGGTTGCGCTCGTGAATCAAGACCAACGCGAGTTCGCGCGGCGTAAGCGGAGTTTCGTGCTCAAATAAATAATTGTGCAGGAATTCGACGTCTTGGCGGGTGATCTGAATTTCAGCCCATGTTTCGAGAGATTCAAGTAAGTTGCTTGCCATACCATGCCTTGAGAAGTTTTTTTAGGGGCGCAAGTCACTCACGCCGGGCAGTATTATACCGTACGTTAACTGAAGATGTATAATCCAAACATGAATCTTACGCTGGCGCGGGCATTGCGCGTGGACGAGTCGAACTGCATCGCCTTTGTCGGCTCGGGCGGAAAATCAACCGCGTTATTTCAACTTGCGAGACAATTGACGCCGCCAGTCATCGTCACTGCGACAACACATTTGGGAACCTGGCAAATTCCATTGGCAGATGAACATATCAAAGCGAAGTCAGCGACGGATATTGAAAACAATGTGAATGGAGTCGTTTTAATCACTGGAGAGGTGGATGGCAATCGAACTAAACCCGTTCACGATGATGTCCTCGCTTCGATTCGCAGGGTCTGCCTGAATCGCTCCATTCCATTGCTCATCGAAGCGGACGGCTCTCGGCAAAAACCGTTGAAAGGCTGGGCGGAGCATGAACCTCCGATCCCTGAGTTTGCGAACCACGTTGTCCAACTCGCCGGGTTGAGCGGCTTAGGGAAGCCGTTGACCGAAGAGTACGTTCACCGCCCAGAGATATTTTCGAGATTAAGTGAAACAAAATTAGGCGAACACGTCAAAGCGGAAGGAATCATCAACGCGCTTCTTCATCCAGAGGGCGCGCGGAAAAACTTTCCGAGCGGAGCGCGGCGCACGGTCATATTGAATCAAGCCGATACGCCTGAACTCCAAGCCAGTGCGCGGGGAATGGTTCAGCCGCTGCTGAGCGGGTTTGATTCTGTAGTTATTGCGGATCTCAAGCAGGAAAAAATCTTTGCCGCGCACGAACGCGTGGCGGGAATCATCCTTGCGGCGGGCAAGTCGTCCCGGTTTGGGGAGCCAAAACAATTGTTGGATTGGCGCGGCGAACCGTTTGTGCGAACCGTTGCAAAGAAAGCATTGGAGGCTGGTTTATCTCCTGCGCTGATCGTAGTTGGCGCGCATCAAGATGTCGTGCGCAACGCGGTGAATGATCTCGATGCGCGAATCGTCGAAAACGAAAATTGGAAAGACGGACAAAGCGCTTCCATCAAAGCGGGCGTCAATTCGCTGCTTTCCGGAGAGCCGAACACAGGCGCGGCGATCTTTCTGCTTGTGGATCAGCCGCAGATCACTGTATCCGTTTTGGAAGCGCTGAAAGAAAAACACGCGGAGGGGTTGTATTCCATCGTCGCGCCGATGGTGATGGACCGGCGCGCAAACCCGGTCTTGTTCGATCGCGGAGTTTTCCCCGACCTATTAACTCTCGAAGGCGATGTGGGCGGGCGCGCCATCTTCCGCCATCATCAAGTGGAATATCTCCCGTGGCACGACGACCGCTTGCTCCTCGATGTAGACATGCCCGAACACTATCAACGCTTGCTGGCAGACGAAACGCTATGATCTCCGCCGTCATCCTTGCCGCTGGAAAATCCCGCCGCATGGGCGAACAAAAACTGTTGATGCCGTGGGGAGAAAATACTGTGATCCAACATGCCGTTTCCGTTTTTGCCGAGGCGGATTTAGATGAAATTCTCGTGGTCACCGGCTCACACCGGGAGGCAATCGAAACAAACATCGCCGAACTGAAAAAAGATTACCCAGTGCGAGGCGTGTTCAATGAAAATTTTTCAACGGGTGAAATGCTCTCGTCCATTCAATGCGGGTTGAGAGAACTCACTAGCGGAGGCTCACGGGCGGCGTTGATCGCGCTGGGCGACCAGCCGCAAGTCCGCGCGAGAACCGTGCGGAGGGTGCGCGACGCGTTCCAGCAAAACGGGAGTCCGCTTGTGGTTCCCAGTTATCAAATGCGGAGGGGACATCCGTGGCTGGTCGCGAGAGAGTTGTGGGATGAACTTCTGGATTTGACGCCGCATCAGACTCCACGGGAATTTTTGGATCGGCATAAGGAAGCGATCTATTACGTGGACGCGGACGATGCCAGCGTCCTCGCCGACTTGGATACGCCGAGCGAATATCACGCCGCGCGCCCAAAGCGAGAACGCGACGGGTAATCGCTGCGTTTTACTTTAGGTTGAGAATATACGCGTTTGTGTTTCGCAACTGAAATCCCAAGCGCTGATACAAAAGATTCGCTTCCTGGCGGCTTGGATTCGATGTCAGCGATACGTTGCCCGCGCCCGCCTCGCGCGCCAAGTGAATCGCCCGGCTCAACAGAGCCTTTGCGATTCCCTGGCGGCGAAATTTATGATCCACAACGATATCTTCAATTATGGATCGCACGCCCGTGGGAACGCGGTAAATAACCAAAGTTAGAACGCCTACGATCTGGCTGTTTTTATCCGGCGCACGCGCGAGCAACAGCGATGTATTCGGGGATTTGAGGATGGCTGTTAATTCCTCTCGCCCGGGCGGAGTTTTTTTAGGCGGGAGTTGCGGAATCAGGTCCGCGAGCGCCGCAAGGAGTTCGTCGGAAACTTCGACAGCCTTTTCGATGACCATGCGGCTAGGCGGGTTTCGCCGCTCCAAACTTGGGAAAAAAACTCAGCGCCGCGTAATACGCCACGTAGACAAACGAGGCGGGCGCGACCCATTTCGGCACTTCGGGATATTGGAGCAGCGCCCAAACTCCAATTCCGGCATACAGATAAGTGAAACCGAGCGTGAGCCGGCGCAAGCGCGTATTCCGAGAAGGATAAAGATATTTGACCGGCACAAAAATGAGGATGTTGCAAAGTGCGATCAACGCGAGATTGACCCATGGGTTCAAGTCGAGCAGCATCAGATAGACGACCAGAAAATTCCATACGGAGGGAAAACCTTTGAAGAAATAGGAATCGTTATCGGTTTTCGCGTCGGTCTGCGAGAATTGATAGGCAGAGGTCAGCAGAATCGAGATCGCCGCCGCCATTGCAAAACCATCGGGGAGCAAACCCGGCACGCGGATTAACAACAACGCCGCCACCACGACATAATTCAGATAATCAATGATGTTATCCATCAAACCGCCGTCTACTCCAGCGGCATATTCCTTCACATGGAACCAGCGCGCCAACATGCCGTCGAACCCGTCCACGAGCATGGCGATGACAATGTACACGATGGCGAGTTTGAAATTCGAATCCCAAATGGCGAGCAACGTCAAAAATCCCCACACCGCGCCGGTGGCGGTAAAAAGATGGACGCTCCACGCCAATGTTTTACGAAGCCAAAGCGGAAGTCTCTCGAACATGAACACCTCACGAAATTTGGTAACGCCGACTTAAGTCGGCATTACGAATTATAAATTGAAAAGCGCGCCTCGCGACGCGCCTTTCAAAATTATTTGATGCTCTCTATTTTTTGACCAACCCAACCTTGACCGTTTCGCCGTCGAACGAATCCTCCACACTGGATGCATCGCTCGGCGGACTCGCAAACTGGAGATCGGACGCGAGCGTTTCAGCGGTGATGTAATCCCTGTGCGCTTCAATCGCGGACGTTATACCTGCCGACGCTTCGACGAACAATGCAATCCTGTCGGCGACGTCCAAGTCGGCGCTCTTGCGGAGGTCTTGCACGCGGCGGACGAATTCGCGCGCCAAACCTTCCTGCACGAGTTCGGGAGTCAACTCGGTGACCAACGCCGCGACGTACGCGCCATCTTCAGCGACAGCGAATCCTTCCTTCGCCTGTGCCTTGACCTCGACTTCGTCAGACACGATGCCGTAATCATTTCCTTCAACCGAAACCTTCAGCGTTTCGCCAGCCATCAACGTCTTCGCAACTTCCTCCGCGTTCATGGCAAGGATCGCCTTTTGCAACGCGGGGAATTTGTTTCCGTATTTTTGTCCCAACTGCTTGGGCAACGGCTTGACCGTATGCGATACGGCTTCTGTCGAAGCGTCCAGCAAGCGGACTTTCTTCACGTTCAATTCGTCTGTGAACAAGTCGGCATATTTTTCGACGGCGCTGCGTTCGTTCGCATTGCCGACGGAGAACGCGGCTTCCGCAAGCGGTTGACGCACTTTGCGATTCGCCTTTTGCCGCGCGGAATGTCCAAGCGAGACAAGCTTCATCACCAGCGCCATGTCGCGGTTGAGCGATTCGTCGATCATTTCGGGCAATGCTTCGGGCCACTTCGCTAAATGCACCGACTCGGGCGCGGACTCGTCCACGGAGCGGACGAGGTTTTGATAAAGCTCGTCGGCGAGAAAAGGCATCGCAGGCGCGAGCAGTTTCGAGACGGTGACAAGAGCCGTGTAGAGAGTCGAGTAGGCGGCTTGCTTGTCGGAGTCCGATTCGGATTTCCAGAAGCGGCGACGTGAACGTCGCAAGTACCACGTGGACAACTTCTCCACGAACGCTTCGATGGGACGTGTGGCGTTCGTCACGTCATAAGTTTCGTACGCCTCCGTCACGTCACGGACGAGCACGTTGAGTTCGGATAACAGCCAGCGATCTAAATCGCTGGTCGCGATCGGCGCAGTGGCGACGGTGGGTTTGTCGAGGTTCGCATACGTCACGAAGAACGAGTAGACGTTCCACAACGTGAGCGTGAAGTTGCGGATCACCTCCCCCACCAAATCGGGGGAGAAACGGCGGTCTTGTCCTGGCGGCGTTGCCGTGTACAGATACCAGCGGAACGCGTCCGCGCCGTGGACAGTCAACACATCCCAAGGCTGGATGACGTTGCCTTTGCTCTTCGACATCTTTTCGCCTTCGCCATCGAGGATCAAGCCGAGACAGACCACATTCTTGAACGAAACTTTTTCAAACAGCAACGTGCTGATGGCGTGAAGTGAATAGAACCAGCCGCGCGTTTGGTCGACCGCTTCGCAGATGTAATCGGCGGGGAATTGCGATTCAAATTTATCTTTGTTCTCGAACGGATAGTGCCACTGCGCGACGGGCATCGAACCCGAGTCAAACCACACGTCGATCAGATCGGGGACGCGCGACATCTTGCCGCCGCAGTCGGGGCAATCCCAATGGACTTGGTCCACGTACGGGCGGTGCAGGTCGAGATCGCTGAGGTCTTTGCCTGTTTTTTCAGAAAGTTCTTTCACCGAGCCGACACCCTCACGATGTTTGCACGATTCACACTCCCAGATGGGAAGCGGCGTGCCCCAATAACGCTCGCGGCTCAACGCCCAATCAATGTTGTTGGAAAGCCAGTTGCCGAAGCGACCTTCGCGCGTGTGTTCGGGAACCCAATTGATGGTGTTGTTCAAGCCAACCAATTTGTCGCGGTACGCCGACGTGCGGATGTACCACGACTCGCGCGCGTAATACAGCAGCGGCGTATGACACCGCCAGCAGAACGGATACGTGTGTGTGTACTCTGCCGCCCTGAACAGCAGTCCACGGGCGCGCAAATCTTCGATGATCATCGGGTCGGCTTCTTTGACGAAGACGCCGCGCCACGGCGTCACCTCCGAGACAAACGTCCCGTTGGGAAGAACCGTCATCAACACGGGAAGGTTGTGCTGCTTCGCCATTTCCATATCTTCCTGACCGAACGCGGGCGCCATGTGGACGAGTCCCGTGCCGTCTTCGGTGGTGACGAAATCGCCAAGGACGACGTAATGAGCGGGCTTATCGGGCGGCAGGAAAGTGAACAGCGGATGATATTTCACATCCTTGAGTTTCTTGCCCTTGAACGCGTCGAGGACTTTTACTTCTTCCTCGCCGAAAACTTTTTCGACGAGCGCCTTGGCAAGGATTAACTTCTCGGTTCCACCGTTGTGGGCGCGTTCGACCGTGACGTAATCCACGTCGGGATGCGCGGCGACGCCAACGTTGCCAGGCAACGTCCATGGCGTGGTCGTCCACACGAGCAACGAAGTGTCGGGCTTATCCACCAGCGGCATGCGGACAAAGACCGAAGGGTCGGTCGCTTCGTCGTAGCCGAGGGCAACTTCATGGTCCGAAAGAGGCGTGCCGCAACGCGGGCAATACGGCACAACTTTGTATCCCTTGTAAAGCAGGTCTTTGTCCCAGAAGTTTTTCAGAATCCACCACACCGACTCGATGTAATCGTTGGTGTACGTCACATACGCGTCTTGCAAATCAACCCAGAAGGCGATGCGGTCGGTGAGTTTCTCCCAATCTTGAATGTATGTGAACACGGATTTTTTGCACAACTCGTTGAATTTATCAATGCCATATTCTTCGATCTGCTGTTTGTTGTTGAAGCCGAGTTGCTTTTCGACTTCGATCTCGACGGGCAGACCGTGAGTATCCCAGCCGCCGCGCCGCGACACATGATAGCCGCGCATGATCTTGTAGCGTGGGAACATATCTTTGAAAGCGCGCGCCAACACGTGATGCACGCCAGGCTTGCCGTTGGCGGTCGGCGGACCTTCGTAAAACACATACTCAGGCGCGTCCTGTCGCTGCTCGGTCGTCTTTTTGAAAATGTCGCGTTGCTTCCAAAACTTCATCACGGCTTCTTCCATCGAAGTCACGTTGAGTTTTGAGTTTACAGGTTTGAACATAATTTTCTCCTCTTTTACCGTCCCGCAGGTTTCTGCCAAATCCATGACTTGCCAATCCAACCTGCGGGACGTTTGCTGTTAAAACAAAAACTCTCATCTCAACAGAGACGAGAGAATTCTCGCGGTACCACTCTGATTCCCCGCGCTCGCCGTTTAAGGCTCGCAGGGCGCTCATTGGACGACAACATCATCCTGTTCCGATAACGGAGAACAACTTCGATTCGCTTACTTCGATTTCAGCGCAATGGCTCCGAGATGATTTTCGATTTGCATTTCTGACGTGGCTCACACCGTTCCCACGCTCGCTGACAGTCTCGGCAAATCTACTCGTTCTCTTCACTGCCTTTCGGTTGCGGATTATGCCACAACTCAAATTGACCGTCAACGAAATTAGCAGGATAATACAACTCGACATGACTCCGCCCCTCAAACTGGATTCACTGCCTCAGACAGGCGACTCGACCATCGTCACCGCTTCTTCTCTGACGGTCAGCCTGCCTCGCCCACCTCGGCTTTTTTACCGCCATGGATGGCAATCCTGGTCCCTCGCCACGTGGACCGAGCCGACTCCCCTCCCCATCCAACACCCGAAGATTCTACATCCCCTGCAAACCGATCCACGCTATGCAAACAAAACATCCCCGCATGGATCGTGGGTCGGCGCGGTCGAGTTTGCCGAGGACGACATCCTCCTCCTCGGCGCGCTCGGGTTAGACGCGCACGCTCAACTAAACAGCGACCGACTCGAAGGTTGGAATGAAGCGGGCGAGGTCGAATGGCTGATCGCGCGCGGCAGCGAAGAATCCGTCTTCGCAAAATACACGAGCGAACTTGCAAAGCGACTGGGAACCAAATCCAACCAGCCTGCGCCGCGTGTGTGGTGTTCGTGGTACAGCCTCTACACCGCCATTGACGAAACAATCCTGCATCAAGTTTTCGACGGCTTGGGCGATCTCCCCTTCGACGTGTTCCAAGTGGACGACGGCTGGCAAATTTCCATCGGCGATTGGGAGGCGAACACAAAATTCCCGTCGGGCATGAGCGCGCTAGCGAATCGAATCAAATCAACGGGGCGACGGGCGGGGCTATGGCTTGCGCCGTTGATCGCCGTCGAATCGTCGCGCCTGTTTCGGAATCATCCAGATTGGTTTCTGCACGACGCAGAGGGGAAATCCGTCTCGGCGGGATTCAACTGGGGCGAACAACTGTACGCGCTGGATACGACGCATCCCGCCGCGCTCGAATGGCTCGCCGCGCTGATGAAACAAGTCCGCGCGTGGGGGTTCGATTATTTGAAATTGGATTTTCTCTATGCTGGCGCGCTACCCGCCAAACGCCACAACGACACGCCGCGCGAAGCCGCATATCATGAAGCGCTGAAAGGCATGCGCGACGCAATGGGCTCGGACGCGTTCTTCCTCGCTTGCGGCGCGCCGATCCTGCCGTCGTTGGGATTCTGTGACGCGCTGCGTGTCGGTCCAGACGTTTCGGGTAAATGGGAAGACCCGCGCGACGCGCGCCTGCTTTACAACTTCTCCACGCCAGGGACGCGTAACGCCATCCGCACAACGGTCAACCGCCTGTGGCTCGAACCGCTGACGATGGTTGACCCCGACGTCGCGTATTTTGTTGGAAAAGAAAATTCCTTGTCGGCGGAACAAAAACAACTTCTACAAGACCTCGCCCTGCTCTGCAACTTCAAAGCAACCTCCGATCTGCCGCAGTGGATGACGCCCGCTGAGCGTGAAGCTCTGCTTGATTTTTTGAGAGCCAGTCCGAAAGTCAGGCGATTGAACCGTGAAAAATTTCAACTCGGCGACCGCGTTGTAGATTTCTCTTCCGCGCTTTCACTGTCCGATCCGCCAACAGGTATGACAAAATTTCCAGCGGCGTTTCTCGGCTGGCTCGGAAATCAACCGCTGACATTGAATCTTTTTCATCGGATGAATGAAGCGTCGTTCAAGAAACGAAGGAAAAGCCTGTAAGAGACTATTTAATAAACCAAGAATTCACCACAGATAAACACAGATGAACATTCGTTTTGAATGAAACCCCTAAAGCATACGCTCGAAAATCCAATTTATCTGCGTTCATCCGTGGTTAAACGCTCTAACGCAATTTGCTGAATTGCGCCCCTCATCCATCACCGCCAGCAATCAATTCAAAAATCGTTATCTCAGGCGGGCAATTGAAGCGGACTGCCAATCTTCCCGTGCCGACGCCTCGATTCGTGTACTGATACATTTCTCCAACTTTGTACAATCCGCTGGGATATTTCCGTCCCAAGTATGGGAGGATCGGCGGACCGAAAAATGGCAGCGACACCTGCCCTCCATGCGAATGACCCGACACTTGCAAGTCGAAGCGACTCGTCGCCGCGCTTTCGTCGGCGAAATCAGGTTCGTGGGCAAGCAGGATCGCCGCGCCGCCGTCGGGTAATTGATCGAGAATATCCTGCAAGCGAACGTCGCCTTCCCACACATCGTCCACGCCGCAGATATGCAAATTCGCTCCGTTGCGTGAGATCGTATACACCGAATTCGTCAGTTCGATGATTCCACACTCGCGAAGCATGTTGTGGACAGCCCGATGATTCGTCCAATAATCGTGATTGCCGAGAATCCCAAAGGTCGGTATAGATGCCGCCAGCGGAGTCAAGATGGCAATTAGCTCCCGAACGCTTTGTTCAACCTGCTCGTTGAATACATGACCAGGCAAATAATCCCCCGTGAATAACGCCAGATTCGGCGCCTGTTCGACGACCAAATCCGCGACGCGTTGGAGGCGTTCGGCATTCATCCACCCGCCCATGTGAATATCGCTGACCTGCGCGATGCGGATGCCCGAAAACGCAGGCGCAAGCCGTTTCAATTTCAAGCGCACGCATTCGACTTTTATTTCGGATGGCTCAAAAAGATAACTCGTCCCCGTTTTATTCAGCGCAAACTCCGCCAAACGGATCGCTCTCGTCCGCAAGAATCTCAATATGTCGCCGAAAGGCGCTGGCTTGTCATCACCCATTCGTAAGGTTGAAGATTTCATCCGTCTTCGCCGCCATGATGAAATCGTTCTTGTGTAATCCTTTCACCACGTGTGTCCACCAATGCGCCCCAACTCGACCCCATTCGACGACCAACATCGGGTGGTGGTCTTCCTCCTCGGCGGTCGTTCCGACTTTGTTTGCAAACTCCAACGCTTGGACAAAATTTTTAAATTTGAAGACGCGTTCCAAGTGCGGGATACCATCCCGCACCACGATTTGCCAATCGGAAACCTGAGGCAACAATTCAGCGATCTCGGCTTCGGTCAAGGCTGGGTCGCCGCCGCGACAGGAGACGCATTTGAGTTCGGATAACTTCATTCCAACGCCTTCAACACATCAGAAAGCGCGCCCGCCGATGGCAAATGAACTCGCATCACCTTTCTCTTTGCATCAATCAGCGCTTCGTAATCGCCAAGCGCTTGTGCTCGAATTAGCGTACCAAAAGTCATCCCTTCGGTTGGAATGTCCACATCGTTTTCTGGCTCGGCGGTGATGACAAGGAACAGCGCGTTCTTCGGTCCGCCTTTGTGGAATTGACCCGTCGAGTGTTGGAAGCATGGACCAAAACCAGCCGTCACCGCGTTTCCAGTCTTGGCTCGAATTGCAACACGCATTTTTTGCAGAGCATCGGTCATTGCATCATTGCGCGGCAAATACGCATTGATCGCCACATAGCCGCCCGCTTTCGCCTTTTTCAAAAACTTGCTCAACACTGCGCTCAACGACGCGCCCGTCACAGCCGTCGGCGAAAACACCGCCAAGCCGTCTTTTTTCCATGCGGGCTTGCCCTCGCGCAACTTTCCCTTCTTTTGGTAATCGGCAATCTTCGCTTTAGTAATCTTCTTGCTCGACTCAACATTTGGCTGATCGAACGCGTTCACGCCAACGATCGAACACGCGACAACAGTCGCAATTTCCCAGCGGAAAATTTCAGCGCCGAAATCGGAAAAATCGGAAACAGGAAAATCAATCACAGGATGCCCAGCGGCTTTGAGTTTCGCAATCGCTTCATCGTGTTCGCCCGTTTGACGCAGATAAACAAAGATGCGATCGTCGCCATAGACATCTGGACTCCCAATCGGCTCCAACGGCACAGGCAGGATTCCCTTGCCGTGCTTGCCGCTCGATTCGGCGATGATCTGCTCGATCCAATTTGCGAACGGGGATATAGCCGCGTCAGCCACGACGGTCAACTTGTCTCGCCCGTGGAGAGCGGATTCGCCGAGTACGGCTCCCAGCGCCAAGCCAGGGTTGCGTGCTGCAGGAACGCTTTCGGCGCATTGCTGTCGCATCCAGTCGGCGCGGTCGAGGAGATGGTTCAAGCCCACGCCGAGTAACGCGGCAGGGACGAGTCCGAAATCGGTCAGCGCGGAGTAGCGCCCGCCGACGAATTCATCGGCGAGGAAAATTTTTCGGAAGCCGCGCTTTCTGGCAAGCGCTTCGAGCGACGTGCCAGGGTCCGTGGTCGCGATGAAATGCGAGCCGTCCTTTTTGCTCAACTTCCAGAAGTAATTGAAATTCGCCATCACTTCGGCGGTGCCGCCCGATTTGCTGGCGACGATGTAGAGTGTCTTTTCGGGAGGATAATTTTTTGCGGCTTCTGCCACTTGTGCGGGGTCGGTGGAGTCGAGGATGCCGAGGCGCAATCCCTCACCCCTAGCCCCTCTCCCGCTGGGAGAGGGGGATGCATCGAGGAGTAGGCTGAACACTTCGGCGGTGAGCGAGGAGCCGCCCATGCCGAGAACGAGGACGCGGTCAATTTTTGCTTTTTTGATTTCTGTGATAAACGATTCGTATTCTTTCAATTTTTTGCGCGCTTTGTCGGTGGAGTCGAGCCAGCCCATGCGGATGGTGACTTCGTGTTGGCCTGCTTTGTCCTTGGCGGGCGCCCAAAGGGACGGGTCATGCTTCCACAGGCGCGCGGGAACGGAATCAGCCTCGAGTTGCGATAAACGCGTCGAAACAGAACCAGCTAGAGGTCCGAGAGAAGAAGCGGCGTTCTTCCTTCTCTCATCAATCGTCGCGAGTAATTGCGCGAACGCGTCCGCAAAGGCTTTGACTCCCTCGTCCTCCAGTTCTTGAGTCACAACATCCATCGAGATGCCCGCGGCTTCCAGTTTGTTGAGGGCGTCTTGCGCCTCGTCAAGTCCGCGCACGAGACTCATGGACGCGACGCCGTGATCTTTGAAGGCTTCGAGCGTGGCGGGCGGGACAGTGTTGACCGTTTCGGGACCGATGAGATTGTCAATGTAGATCGTGTCGGGATAGGCGGGATTCTTCGTGCTGGTGCTCGCCCACAACGGACGTTGGACGCGTGCACCTTTCACTTTGAGATTCTCCCAACGACGACCCGAAAATGTTTTTTGATATTCATCGTATGCCATTTTTGCGTTGGCAATCGCGGCTTTGCCTTTGAGGGGAGAGTCGGTGGGAAGTTTGGGATCGATCTTGCTGTCTACGCGCGAAACGAAGAACGATGCCACCGAAGCGATTCGATCGATGGGTTGTTTGGCGTTGACGCGGTCTTCGAGTCCGCTGAGATAGGCATCCATCACTTCGGCATAGCGCGCAAGCGAGAAGATGAGGGTGATGTTGATGTTCAAGCCCGCGGCAATCGCCTTGCGAATGGCAGGGATGCCCGCTTTTGTGGCGGGAATCTTGACCATGAGGTTCGGTCTTTTCACACGCGCCCAGAGTTGCTCGGCTTGGGCGACAGTGGCGTTGGTGTCGTGCGCAATATCTGGACTGACTTCAATGCTGACATAGCCGTCGCCGCCGTTGGATTCCTCATACAACGGTTGGAAGGCATCGCACGCGGCTTTGATATCTTCGATGGCGAGTTGCCAGAATATTTTTTCCGCATCCCAACCCGCCCAGGCGAGCGGAATGAGGGCGGAGTCGTAATCGTTCGATTTCGCGATGGCGTTGTTGAAAATAGACGGGTTCGACGTGACGCCGCGAATGTCGCCGCGTTCGATCATGGCTTTGAATTCGCCGTTCTCCAGAATCTTGCGCTGGATGTTGTCGTACCAGAGGGATTGTCCGAGGGATGTGAGTTTAGGGATTGGATTATTCATGAGAAACCTTCAGGATTTGGATTGTTTCTTTCGCCAGCATCAGCAGACATAACTGCCGCCCATAATGTATTTTTGACATCCTCAATGTTAGCAATAATGCGATTAATGAGTTCTAGCTTTTCTGTTGCAGACAAAGGGATGTAACATTCGTTTATTTGTTCCTGAGATAAAGTTTCTGATGCCTCGTCATCCCCTAATCGAGCACAAGCATTGTACGCGCTTATTAACTGATTCCGACACATGACAAAGATAACTCTGTGCCGTAACTCCAATGGAGAAGATGAGATTATCGCGACCTTTTCTTCTGTAGAATTCTTAGTGCTGCTCATAAACTACCATCTCTCTCCAATTTATGAATCTTTCCCACCCTCCTCGCCAATCTCTCCCCTCCCGCCTTGTTTCCTTGATATTCCGCATTCAAAAACGCAGGGATGAGGGCTTTGGCGAGTTCGGGTCCGATCACGCGACCGCCGAGACAGAGAACGTTCATATCGTCGTGCATCACGCCTTGCGCGGCGGAGTACGTGTCGTGGCAAATAGACGCATACACGCCTTTCATCTTGTTAGCAGCGATACATGCGCCAATTCCCGATCCACAGACGATAATGCCGCGCTCGGCTTCTCCGTTTTGGATAGCGCGCCCGACCTTTTCGGCAAAATCGGGAAAGTCCACCGACTCGGCGGAGTTTGTGCCGAGGTCGAGGGGTTCGTGTCCCGCAGCGCGGACGGAGTCAAGGACGGTCTGTTTGAGCGGGAAGCCCGCATGATCAAAGCCTACTGCGATTTTCATTTACACTCCAAAAGACCTGACAGGTTTTATGTTCGTCAAGATCAACCACAACCATTGCGCGGAAGATTGATGAACGTTAATCGGACTTTTGCGGAAACCTGTCAGGTCTGGTTAGAACAATTCCTTCGCTCTCTTCACAATATTCTCAACCGTAAACCCAAACTTCTCAAAAATGACTTTATACGGAGCGGACGCGCCGTAGTGGTCAATGCACAGTGTGGATTTGGCGTATCGTTCCCAGCCGAGGCTGGCTCCCGCTTCGACGGCGAGTCGTGCCTGAATGTTTTTCGGCAGAACCGACTCTCTGTATGCTTCATCCTGCTTCTCGAACAACTCCCAACTTGGGAAGGATACGACTCGTACGCCCTTGCCTTCTTCATGCAATTTCTTCGCCGCATCCATGATGAGGCTGACCTCCGAGCCCGACGCCATGAGGATGATTTCGGGAGTCCCGAAATCTTTCAATACATACGCCCCGTTGGACAAATTGCCAATTTGTCCCGCCTCAAACGTAGGAACCGCTTGACGAGTGAGCGCCAACGCGGTCGGTCCGTTTCGACGCGAGATCGCCACCTTCCACGCCTCGCGGACTTCGTTCGCGTCCGCGGGACGGATGGTCACCAGATTGGGAATCGCCCGCAACGCGGCGAGTTGCTCGATGGGCTGGTGAGTCGGTCCATCCTCGCCGAGACCGACGGAATCATGCGTGAAGACAAAAATTGTCGGCGCGTGCGAAATTGCGGCGAGACGAATGGCGGGCTTCATGTAATCCGAAAAGATGAGGAACGTGCCGCCATACGCAATGACGCCGCCGTAGAGATTCATTCCATTCAACGCCGCGCCCATGCCATGTTCACGCACGCCAAAATGAACGTAACGTCCGCTTCGATTTTCTTTTTGAAAATCACCCGCCTCGACAAATTTCGTGTTGTTCGACGGAGTCAAATCCGCCGAACCGCCAAGGAGTTCGGACAACTTCGCCGCAAGCGCGTCCAACACTTTGCCTGAGGAAGCGCGCGTCGCCATTCCTTTTTCATCGGCAGGGAAAATCGGCAGATCGGAATCCCAACCAGCAGGCAATTCGCCTTTCAGGCGGCGTTCAAGTTCCGCGCCAAGTTCGGGATATTCCGTTTTGTAAGCGACGAACTTCTTCTCCCATTCATCTTCCCTGCTTCGCCCCACTTCCACCGCGTTCCGATAAAACTCCAAAACATCGCCAGGGATGAGGAAACGCGGCTCGAGGGGCCAGCCCAAATTTTCTTTCGCCGCGTTCAACTCTTCATCGCCGAGCGGTTCGCCGTGCGCCTTCGATGTCCCTTGGCGATGCGGCGCGCCAAATCCGATCGTCGTGCGGCACATGATGATAGACGGTCGCGGGTCGGCTTTCGCGGCTTCGATGGCTTTGTCAATCGCATCCACGTCGTTGCCATCGCTCACTGTTTGAACGTGCCAGCCATACGCCTCGAAGCGGGCGGCGCGGTTTTCAGTGAACGCCAGATCCGTCGAGCCGTCAATCGAAATGTGATTATCGTCGTACAAATAAATGATTCGCCCCAACTGCAAATGTCCCGCCAGCGACGCGGCTTCGGATGCGACGCCTTCCATCAAATCGCCGTCGGTGACAATTCCATAAATAAACGAATCAATCAATTCATGATTCGGTTTGTTGAACTCAGCGGCAAGATGACTCGCCGCAATTGCCATGCCCACACCTTGCGCAAATCCCTGCCCCAGCGGTCCCGTCGTCACTTCAACGCCAGGCGTCAGTCCGTGTTCGGGATGACCAGGCGTGATACTCCCGAACTGACGAAAATTTTTGATGTCGTCGAGGCTCACGTCATAGCCCGTCAGATGCAACAAAGAATAAAGGAGCATCGAGCCATGTCCGCCCGAAAGAATGAATCGGTCGCGTCCCATCCACTTTGGATTGCGCGGGTTGTGTCGCAGATGACGCGTCCAGAGCGCGAATGCCATCGCCGCCGCACCCATCGGAAGTCCGGGATGACCCGAGTTCGCTTTTTGCACGGCATCCGCTGAAAGAAATCGCAATGTGTTGATCGAGCGAATTTGAAGATCGTTGTTCATATCATCCTGACGCTTTGATTTTGTTCGATTGTACCATCGTGTTTCCGCGCGTAAGATTCGCTGCGACCGAACGCACTAAACAACATGCGCCTATCACAACGATCTATGTACGCGCTCATCCTTTTACTGGGACTCGTTTGGATTTATCTTAGCGCGGACGAAAACGCCGCTTCTTTCGCAGGGACGCCTGCCGCGCCCCAACGAAATTTTCTCGCCCCCGATTTTTCTCTGCCAACGACCGACGGCGAAACGATTCGCCTCTCCGATTTTCTCGGGCAGGCGGTGTTGGTGAATCTTTGGGCAACGTGGTGCCCGCCCTGCCGCGCCGAAATGCCCGCCATCGAAAAAGTGTACAACGAATACAAAGACGAGGGCTTTGTAGTTCTCGCAATTGACATGACCTATCAAGACAAACTCTCTGCCGTGCCGCCGTTCGTGCAAGAACATGGACTGACTTTTCCAATCCTGCTCGATGAAACAGGCGCGACCGCGAAGGCATATCAACTCCGTTCGCTTCCCTCCTCATTTTTCATTGACCGAGATGGCATCATCCGCGAAGTCGTCATCGGTGGACCGATGGCAGAAGCGCTGTTGCGAACGCGGGTGGAGGAGATTTTGAAATAAGCAACTCGGTGGTCGAGTAGTCCCGCCGCGCTGAGCGGAGCCGCCGCTCGTTGGCGGCGAAGACGAAGAGTCGCGGGACGTATCGAGACCACAAGTACGCATACAAAGCATTGAAATAATTATTGTTTTTCTGCCTCGGTGGTTTCGATACGGGACGGAAAAATCACCATCCCTACTCAACCACCTGTATTTATTCATGCTCACCCTCTTCCGCACCCTCTTCGCCCCACCCCGCGACATCATCCTCATCGTCGCCGCGCTGTGGATCGGACTCGCCCTCGCCGAAAAGCGGAGCGAACGTCACAGCGTCTCGAAAGACGCGCTCAACAACCTTGTCTTTTACAGCCTGTTCGGCTTCCTCATCGGTGGGCGGATTTTCTTCGCGCTGACGAATTATTCCGCCTTCGTCGAATCCCCGCTCAACATTTTCTCCCTCAACATTGACTTGTTTGATTCAACCAGCGGATTCCTCGTCGCGGCTCTGGTTGGAATCATTTACGGCAGGAAACAAAACCTCCCCTTTTGGGGCGCGCTCGACGCGCTGACTCCTATTTTCGCTTTCCTCGCCATCGGACTCCACCTCTCCCACCTCGCGGCTGGCACAGCCTTCGGCGCTCCCACCGACCTGCCCTGGGGCATCGACATCTGGAACGCAACTCGCCACCCAACGCAAATCTACGAGTTGATCGCCGCGCTGATCATTTTCGGAATCATTTGGTTTCGCAAAACGAACATTTCTCCTGGCGTGTTGTTTCTCGATTTCGTCGCCCTCACCGCTGGGGCGCGTCTCTTCCTCGAAGCGTTTCGCGGGGACAGCGTTCTTGTATTCGGTGAATTTCGTTTAGCGCAGATCGTCGCGTGGACGGCGCTTGCCATAGCATTTCTTGGTTTGGAATACGCAAGTATAATCAGCAAAGAACGGCGTTTCGATGAAACCGAATGACTTTGAACATGAGGAGAAATCAATGAGCGACAATCAATCATTTACCTTTCCCCAAGCGTTGGATGAAGTAAGCGCAAGTTCGGCAGGCGGCTCTCCTTTCCTGATCGCTTATGGAGTTACCTTTTTAATCACAGCGATACTTTCATTTTTCCTGCCGCGCGAAACGGTTGCATTGATCGCCATATTTCAAGGAGGGATCGCCTTGCCAGTCGCGTTTTGGCTTGAACGCCGCATGGGCTCGCGTCGCATGTCAGCAGAAAATCCGCTAAAACAACTTTCAGGGCAAATGGCATTTTCACAAGCGCTTGCACTGCCTTTGTTGATCCTCGTCTACTCGCTCAATCCTGGCGGCATCCCGCTCGCGCTCGCCGCGTTAGGCGGGGTTCATTTCCTCCCGTACTCATGGCTTCATCGTTCCCAGGTATATTCGAGGCTGGCTTTTACTTTAGCGTTTGGCGCATTCGCTTTGCAGGTCTTTTTTAAATCGAACGCGTTCAACCTCATTCTCCTTCTTATCGCGATAGGCTATGGCATCACGGCTCCCATTGTATACCGTCACGCCAAACAACTTGTTGCAAAAGGAACCACATAAGTGAAAAGAAACATCCCCTGACCAGTCAGGGGATGTTATTCTTAATTCCTCTTCGCAATCGGACCCAAATACGACTCCAACACCTCATCCATCTGTTCCAGCGACTCGCACACGAACAACATCGGGTTGAACGCGTAGACCGTCTTCGGGATGCGCGCAATGGTTTCGATGTCGAACGGGGCGATGATCACCTCGCCGCCGAAGATGCCATCCTGTTTGATGCCCAAATTTTGATACAACGAAAGCACCACGTTCCACCCCGCGTCGGCGGAGGACATCTGTCCCTTTTGGTGAAGCGCGTTCACCCCGTCAATGATGCGGTGCAGTTTGTTCTTGTTCGCTTGAAAATGCGCGTTCAACTGCGGGAAGATCGGCTTGGTGTAATCGAGCACGTTGTCGCGCCCGAGGCGGTAGAACTCCATGATCGTGCGCGTCAACTCCTTGCGCCCCGAAATGATTCCCGCGCCGAAAACCTTGAAGCGGTTATCCTGCACGACCAAACCGAACTCCGTGCTGTACCACGCCAGCCGCTTGATCACCTCGCGTTCCTCTTGCGTCGCTTTCATGTAAGCAGGCGCAAATTTATCTTCGATGCGCGCGTAAAACTCCTGCGTCAAGAACGGGAGATGCCCGAAGATGTCATGGAACATGTCGGGTTCAGGCGTAAATTCCATTTGGTCGCGCGTCCGCAAATAATCCGTGATCAAAAATACGCGCTGGGCGAATTTTTTATACCAATCGTCGGCGAGCGTGTAACGGATTACCGTCCGTTCGATGCGCCAGCCCGTGCGCGGCGTGATGCGCTCGTTCAAATGCGCCACTGTCGAAATCCCCTTCGGGCTCAATTCCAACAGTTCCATGCCGCGTTTCCACTCGGCGCAAATATGTTCGAGCAGATAACTCTGATGCACGCCCGCGTACAAGTCCGCCCAGATCGCGTGCTGTTCGGCAGAAAAATTAATTTCTTGATTTTGAGTCGTGTATTCTTTCGATGCGTCAATTTGTTGTTCGGCAATTTCCCCCGTATAAACAGTCGGCGATTGATTTGTAGCCATGTTCTCACCTTTCTTCAAATGGAAGGGTCGGCTTGCGAAGAAAATATATCACCGCCAAATGCGAGCGTCAAGTTACAGCATGTTACCAATCTGGATTACAATCCCAAACATGCCCGACCAACCGCTAAAAAACAAAACCGTCCTCATCACTGGCGCGGCGCGCCGTCTCGGTCGCATGTTCGCCCTCTCGTGTGCGCGCGCTGGAGCAGATGTTGCGATTCACCACGCCCATTCAGAAGCGGACGCCGAATCCCTGCGCGCCGAAATTATTGGACTCGGTCAACGCGCCTGGGTCTTTCAAGCGGACTTAACCGATTCATCCTCGACTGGACGCCTGATTCGCCTCGTCAACGAATCCACGCCTCTGCATTTCCTTGTCAACAGTGCGGCGATCTTTGAGCCTCTCACCTTCAATTCAACGACTCTCGAACACTGGAACAACCACCTCTCCCTCAACCTCACCGCGCCCTTCCTCCTCAGTCAAGCCTTCGCCCGCCAAGCGGACGACGGCGCGCGCATCGTCAACATCCTCGATTGGCGCGCCCTGCGCCCCGCCGCAGATCACTTCCCGTACACCGTCAGCAAGTCCGCCCTCGCGGCGATGACAAAATCCATGGCAATAGCCCTCGCGCCAAAAATTACCGTCAATGGCTTGGCGCTCGGAGCCATCCTCCCACCAGCGGACGGGAACATCAACCCTAAAATCGTTGAGAGCATCCCAATGAAACGCTGGGCGAAAGAAAACGAAGTCGAACAAGCCCTGTTGTTCCTGCTCACCGCGCCGACCTACATCACTGGCGAGATTCTCCACGTGGACGGCGGCAGAAATCTCGTTTAATTTTTTCAATACCAAACTCTATCTTCGATCTGGCTACACGCAGACCAAAAGGATACTCAAACCTATGGATAAAGTCATCATCAAAAACCTGCTCGCCCGCGGCGTGATCGGCGTCAACGATTGGGAACGCAACCGCGCCCAAAACATCTTGATCAACATCACCCTCTTCACCGACACGCGCCGCGCCGCCGAGACCGATCATATCAACGACTGCGCGGATTACAGCAAAATGTCGAAGAAGGTCATGGCGCACGCCGAAACCGCGCAACGACTAACCGTGGAAGCCCTCGCCAACGATCTGGCAAAATTGTGTTTCGAAGATTCAGCGGTGCAAAAAGTCATCGTCCGAGTGGAAAAGCCGGGCGCGGTGCGGTTCGCCGAATCGGTCGGCGTGGAGATCGAACGCAGTCGCGATGAATGAACTGCATCTCGCGTATTTGAGTCTGGGGTCGAACATCGAGCCTGAGGTCAATTTGCCAAAAGCGGCGCGTTTGCTCGCGCAACACGGGCGGATCGGAAAAACTTCAAGCGTCTGGGAAACCAAGCCTGTCGGCGGAGGCGGCGGCAATTACCTGAACGCCTGCCTTGAGTTCGAAACATCGCTCTCGCAGACGGCATTGAAAGAGATCGTCCTCCGCCCCATCGAAACGCAACTTGGACGCAAACGCGGCGCGGACAAATTTGCTCCGCGCACGATTGACATTGACATCCTCGTATTCGATGAAGAAATTGTCGGCGAGCGCTGGCTGACGCAGGCGTTCGTCGTTGTGCCACTGGCGGAAATTTTGCCCGAGTTTAAAAATCCCGCTTCGAAAGAATCGCTTCAAGACGCGGCGACGCGCCTCCGCCGCGAGGTTTGGATGGAGACGCGTCCGCTTGAGATAGGCTGACGAGGTTGGGGCAGCCGTCCCTTAGAATTGAACCGGTTTCGATCCCCGCGAAATATTATCCAAAAATTCCTGCCGCGTGGCTAAATTCGCGCGGAACGCGCCGTGCATGGCGGAGGTCGTCATGCGCGCGTCGTGTTTTTTTACGCCGCGCATCATCGCGCACAGATGCATCGCTTCGACCACCACTGCCACACCTTGCGGTTTGAGCGTATCTTGGATGAAGTCCGCGATCTGCCGCGTCATGCGCTCTTGAATTTGCAAACGGCGCGCGTACAGATCCACGATGCGCGGAATTTTGGATAAGCCGATCACTTTACCGGCGGGGATGTAAGCCACGTGCGCGCGCCCGATGAACGGCAGCATGTGATGCTCGCACAAACTGTAAAACTCGATGTCGCGCACGATGACCATTTCATCGTAGCTGATGTTGAAGAGCGCTCCGTTTAGAATTTTTTCTGGCTCAAGCGAATAGCCGTTCAGTAACTCGGTATACATGCGCGCCACGCGATGTGGAGTATTTTTCAAACCCTCGCGCTCGGGGTTTTCGCCCACCGACTTGATCAATTCATAGACGATTCGACTCGTCGCTTCGAGATCAATTGCGCCGGTATATTCGTCGTCCAGATCATCGTCAAAAGTCATTCGCGCTCCTCCGATACGATAATCCAGCCCGATGTTTTCATCGGGCTGGTATTTTTCTGCCGTTATCCGACCACAGGCTCGATCAACCCGTACGAACCGTTGCGCCGGCGATACAACACTTGAATTGCATTTTGCTCCGCGTTGAAAAAGATGAAGAAATTGTTGTGACCCAACAAACGCATTTGCTCAACTGCTTCATCTTCGTTCATGGGCATGATGATAAATTTCTTTCGCTTCGCGATCAACGGCAGGAGTTCGCCAGTTTCGTCAACGGGCCACGACTCTTCCTCTGTCACCTCCGCCGCCGAGCGCCCGTCCCCGCGTCCGCGAAAATGCTTGCCTTTGTATCGTTCCACCTGTCTTTGCATTTTATCGAGAGCGGCATCGAAAGCGGCATGAAGATCGTCCGAGCGTTCTTCCGTCCGCAGAGTAAACCCTTTGCCGCGCAATGTCATCTGCGCCACTTGTCGGTCAGTCGCCTGACGGGCGTTCTTCTCATGCGTTAGTTCGATACGAATTTCTTCAATCTCCTGAAGAAGTCGTTCAAGTTTTGCGGCTTTCTTCTCGACGTACTCACGGGTGTTATCGGTCAAACGCATGTTTCGAGCCTGAACATCAATGTGGTCAGACATGGGGAACCTCCTGAAATTGTGATATCAACGACAAACAAACGCCGTTGTCAAACGCGATTCAAATCGTGATGCGAAAGCGCCCGCGCGATCGTCAGCGCATACACCTCCGCCGCGCCCGCAGACATCAGCGCCTCCGTGCAAGCCGAGATGGTGGAGCCGGTCGTCGCCACATCGTCCATCAGCAGGATGGACTTCCGCTTCAACGCCGACGGGTCAGCCTGATACGCCTCCCGAACGTTCTCGCGTCGTTCAGCGACATTCAAACCGACCTGCGAACGCGTCTCACGGATCTTCTTCAAGCTATTCGGCGCGTACAAGATTCCAAGTTCATACGCAAGTGGACGCGCCACCAGTCCAACCTGATTATATCCGCGCTCTTTCAAACGAGCCTTTCCCAGCGGAGCCGGGATCAGAATCTCTATCTTCCACCCCAAAGCCTCCACAAATCCCACGATGTCCACAGCTAGCGCGTCCGCCAACCCGATGTTGCGGCGATATTTGATGGTATGCAACGCATTCTGCACCGGCGAATCAAAAACCGCCCACGATCGCAACGCGCGATATGCAGGCGGATTCAATGAACATTTTTCGCAAACTTCACTTCCGCGCGTGGGAATTCCGCATTTTTCGCAGAACGGTTTGCGGATCTTCGGCACGCGCATTCTGCAATCCCGACACCACCGCGAGCCAGTCTTTCCACAACCTCCGCAGACGGGTGGAAACAGCAAGTCCAACCCGTTCCAGGTCCATCGGTACAAGCGATACGACCACGGGATTTGTTTCAAGGATAAGCGGTTAACCTAATGTAGCATAGATACTGATCGCCGCAGGGGTGAGAATGATGATCATGATCGAAGGGAAGATCAACAACGCCATGGGGATGATCATCTTCACCGGCGCCTTGTGCGCCGCTTCTTCCGCGCGCTGACGCCGCTTTACGCGCATCTGGTCGGACTGAATACGCAGGACGCGCGCCATGCTCACACCCAGCATCTCGCTTTGAATGATCGCCGCGACGAAACTGGACATTTCCGGGATGCCCAGCCTGTCTGCCATATCTCTCAGCGCTTCGCGGCGCGTCTTGCCTAACTGGATCTCGCGGATGGTGCGGGCAAACGCCAGCGATAATTCGTTCTCCCATTTCTCGCTCACGCGCGAAAGCGCCGCGTCGAACCCAAGTCCCGCCTCCACGCAGATGGTCAGCAGGTCGAGCGCGTCCGGCATCGCCTTCCGAATCTCGGACTGCCGTCGCGTTACCCGGCTTGTCAGCATGAGGTGCGGGACAAAGAATCCGCCAAAAATTGCGCCGCCGATGTACAGAAAATTATCGGTAGGATTAGCCGCCGGTGCGTAGGCTACATAGGCGATCGTCAATCCGCCTAGGACGACCGCCAAAATAAAGCGGATGGCTAAGAATGTCGGCGCGTCAATGGGCCACGGATGTCCGGCAAGCTCGAATTGACGCGCCGTATCCTGTATCAATTTCTGCGGCGTGAAGCGCGCCGAGAATTCGCCCAACCGCTTCGCCAGCGGAATAACCACGCGCTCCACGAACGGTTGAGACATTTCGATCTGTTCAAGCGATTGAACATCGTCGCCGCGTTGGATGAATTCCGCCAGGCGGGCTTGCAATGGATCATCTTCCCCGCCTTCCGCTGGCGTGCGCCGACGAGCAACGATCATGACCACGCCAATCACGATCAGCAGAAAAATGATAAAAACGATCAAGCCAGTCATGCTACACCTCGATATCCGCGATCTTCATCATAACGAAATACCCGGATGCGATCATTCCCACAATGGTGACGACCGCCGCGATCCCGCACAGGGGCTGAGGCAAACCTCCGCTATCATCGAAGAAAGCGCCGATATATTCTGGGCTGACGAACCATAAGGCAAGGCTGAGAAAAACAGGAATCAGCGATAACACCGTGCCTGATGTCCGCACCGAAGCGGTCAACACACGAATCTCGCCTTTGATCCGAACTCGTTCGCGGATGGTAAATGATATGGTGTCAAGAATTTCTGAAAGATTACCGCCGACTTCGCGTTGTACATTGATCGCGGTGACCACAAAATCAAGATCGTCGCTGGGAATACGGCGCAGAAGGTTATCCAACGCCTTCTCCATCGGGATACCGATCTGCATTTCCTGAACGAGCCGCCTGAATTCATCAGAAATTGGGGCGGGCAACTCGCGGCTCACCGCCTCCATAGCCTGCGTGGTCGAGTACCCTGCGCGCAGACCATTGACCATTAAATTCAGCATATCCGAAAGCTGATCGTTAAACCGAATTAACCGTTGGGCTTGTCGGCGTTTGACGTAGAAACGCGGGGCAAAAAAACCGATCACACCGCCGATGATGCCTGAAATCAACGCGCTGCTGGGCTGAAGGATGATTCCTAACGTCGCCAGAGCGAGAGTTGAAATGAAGATCAGAGCAAAATATTCGGCAACTTTCAACTTCATGTCTGCCCGCGCAAGATCGCGGGAGACGCGGTCTCCGAGCGAAGAGCGCGCGACTCGACGGTTCAACCACTCAGTAACAATGGAACTTCCAGCCCGGTCGGAGTCCGCTACGGGTTTTTCATCTTCAAGGAACTTTCCCAGGCGCTCCTCAACGAGAGAGCGATCGCTGATCACCGTAACTACCGCCCCAGCGATCAACAACAGCAATAATATACTGCCGCCGATCGCGAGAATCATTAGGGGGTCCATCTTTAGATACCTGTCATTTGAATTAGTAACGCCGTCTGTCGCCGATACCGAAAATGGAGGGGGGCAGGTTAATTCCCGCGGCTTCGATCTTATCCATGAATTTCGGGCGCAAGCCGGAAGGCCTCAACCGGCCCACAATTTGTCCATTCTCGATGCCGGTCTGTTCGAACACGAAAATGTCGGTCATGGTGATCACTTCGCCTTCCATGCCGCTCACCTCGGTGATATTCGTAACTTTACGCGTGCCGTCACGCATGCGCTCTTGATGACAGATCACATCAACTGCGGATGTGATCTGCTCACGGATCGCCCGTGCGGGCAAATCCATGCCAGCCATCAACGTCATGGTTTCGAGACGCGAAAGCGAATCGCGAGGACTGTTCGAGTGCAGGGTTGTCATTGAGCCATCGTGACCCGTGTTCATCGCCTGCAACATATCCAACGCCGCCTCGTCGCGGATCTCGCCCACCACAATCCGGTCGGGGCGCATACGCAAAGCATTAATAACCAATTGACGGATCGTAATCTCGCCGCGCCCTTCGATATTGGGCGGGCGCGATTCCAGCGTGACTACATGCTCCTGACGCAATTGCAACTCCGCCGCGTTTTCGATGGTCAAGATCCGTTCATCGGCGGGAATAAAACTCGAAAGGATATTCAACAGCGTTGTCTTTCCAGAGCCTGTGCCGCCGGAGATTACAACATTCAAACGCGCTTCCACACACGCCTTCAAGAATTGAATCGACTCCGCAGAAACGGACCCGAATTGAATTAATTGATCTACAGTGATCGGATTTCGCGCAAACTTACGAATGGTCAACACAGGTCCAATGAGCGAGATCGGAGGAATAACCGCGTTCACGCGCGACCCATCCGGCAAGCGCGCATCTACATACGGACTGGATTCGTCAATACGGCGGCCCAACGGCGCAACGATGCGGTCAATAATACGCATCACATGGTCGTTGTTCTCGAATGTCACAGGCACGCGATGGATTTTACCTTTGCGCTCAATATAAAGGTTCTTCGCCCCGTTGACCATCACCTCAGTGATAGACTCGTCTTCAAGCAGCGGTTGCAATGGACCAAAGCCAAGGATTTCCGCTGTGATCTGCTCGAACAAGCGCGCCCGCTCCGGGCGCGAGAGAACGATATTTTCTTCAGCCAGAATCTGCTCGAATAGATCCTGAATCGTTTTTCGCACGTCATCCGTCCGCGAAATATCCATGGATGGATCTAACTCGGAGAGCAATTTATTTTGCACGCGAGTCTTCAGGTCAAAGTACGAACCGGCCTGAGGCGATGTGATCGGCGCATTCACGCGTCGCGCTTGCAGGTTGGAAAGACGCGAACCATCGCCCCCGCCCTGATTTCCGGACTGACCGCCGGAACTGCCAGATGAGCCTCCGCCCTGACCTTGCTCGATTCGTTTTAATAGAGACATGTGAATCTCCTAACTAATAACCTATCGCCTGCCGACACGATCCGCTTCACCACCGGACTCGATGGCTGTTACACGCGCCCGAACGCTTTCTGCCAGTGAGAGGATGCCTCGTCCAGCCAGTTGATTCCGGGCATCCAACATAAATGGAATACCGCGATTCACCGCCTTGGTCACTGTCTGCTCGTCAAGCGGGATCACTGAAGCCACCTCCTGCTTCAGGTTTTCAGCGACTCGGTCCGGGGTGATATTGACGCGTTTATCGAACCGATTCATGACGAACAAAATTCGCTCGCGCTCGACGCCCATGGTTTGCAATAGGTCAAGAAACAGACGACAACTTTTAATGGACGGAATATCCTGCGTGGTAACCAACACGATCAAATCGCTTATATCAATTACAGCCAGCGTGTTTTCAGTAAGATAGGCGGATGTATCCACGATCACATACGCATACATTTGTTTTAGGTATTCAAGCACCTTAGACAACTGACCGCTCGTCACTTTATCGGCATACTCAGGACGACTCGGCGCGGCAAGGATATGCAACCCCGAAGCCGCATGCTTTACCATAACTTCTTCCACGATCTCAGGGTCTAACTCTTCCGCGCGCGGGGTGAGATCCGCAATGGTATTTTTTCCCTGCTCGTTCACAAACATTGCGACATCGCCAAATTGCAGGTTTGCGTCCACCAACGCCACGCGTGTATCGTCATTGTTAAGCGCGATCGCGAGATTGACAGCCAGCGTAGTACATCCAGCGCCGCCCTTCGGACTATAGATGGTGACGATTTTGCCGCGGGCGGTGTATCCAAAACTTGCGCCAGACATCCCAGCCATCGGCGCGCTTGGTTGTGCAACCACGCTCTTCGAGCGCTCGCTCTGCGACATAGCGCCGGCCCGTCGGATCGCGGAAATCAACTCATCGCCCATCGGCGGCTTGGTCAGAAAATCACGCGCTCCCACCAGCATGGCGCGGCGCATATAGTTCTGATCGTTTTGAACAGACAGAATTACAACTTGGACTGCGGGCTGTTTCGCGCGGATGGCCTCCGTGGCGGCAATGCCGTCCATATCGGGCATATTGATGTCCATGAGGACGACATCCGGATCAAACTCAAGGGAAGATTGAATCGCCTCTTTCCCGGTCCGCGCAACTCCGACAACGTCAACATCCGATTCGAATTGCAATAATTTACGGACGTTCTCACGCGTCTCAGAGACATCGTCCACGATCAGAACACGAATCTTATCACCGGGAGCCATACAAAGATCGCCTTAGACTATTGTTCAGGTTGAACATCATTAGGCAGCGAAGGCGGCGTGAGGATATCAACCTGCATCTGAATGCCATAAGGAAGCTTAGAGGGCAAGGTGATACCATATTGAGCAAGGAGGGTGGACAAATTCGTAGCCTGCGCATCAATCTGAGATCTATCATCCGGATGGCGAAGGGTCATGGTCAACAAAGCGCCGCTGTACACGAAAAAGTTGAGCGAAACCGCATCTTGTGGGTTTACGATCAAGGTAACGATATCTGGCGACGCCTGCTGTTGAGCCTGTGCAGGGGAAGGTGTCGCGTTCGGATCAGCGGTTCCGGGTTGCAGGGAGAAATTCCCCAATTTCATCACCTTGACATCTTGCAGGATCATCTGACAAGCCATTCTTGGGCGTTGGGACACTTCAGACGGTACAACATAAAATGGCTGTTGCAAAGTTGGGTCAAGCTCGACTCTTCCCTGTACGGCTGCCGAGCCGCCAGAAACTGCCGCAGCAGAGAGTACAGGCAACGCATCCGGTAAAAATCCAGTGCCGGTTACGACAGAAGTGAAATTAGGAAGAATGGTTTGAAAACTGGGATCAAGATCTACAAAGCCCATGCACGCGATCACGTTGACGCGCGCGCCGTCGTTTGTGCCATAGCCATCCGTAGATAAGCGGTTTGCGGGAATTGTCACCGCCACCATGCCGGTCGGAATTTGCACGGCATGCGCAGGGCCCGTAATCTCTACCTGTTCCCCAACCATTGACGAGGTGATCACCACTCCGGGTTCAAGAGTAACGCGCGCGCTCTGCCCGACCAAGTTTGCCTCTTCGCCAACCGTGAACATCACTTCCGCGACATTCGCAGAGGGGATAGAAAATGTTCCCAAGAGCTCCTTGGTAATTTCCTTCCCTTGCGGAATGTTTTGAGCGGCATAGTAAATCTCGGTCATAGCCGTCTGCTGTGCAGCCGGCTGGGCAATATTGGGCCTTAGCAGGGTTAGAACGGCAAACAGCACCGCCAAACCAACTACAACGATCAACACCAAAAAGATAAGCAATCGTCCGCGACGCATACAATTTTCTCCTCTCTTGACTACTTGCTGGTCAAGCGATTATTTCCTTCGACGAAATATTATACAGCATAAACCCGAAACGAAAATGTCAAATTAGTAAAAAAGTAGGACTCTGCCTTCCGGCAGAGTCCTGTAAGTGGAGAAAAGTTCGGTTACGGCAGGGAGCTATTGATGGTGCTGAAGGTGTTGCCAACCTTGGGTCCAAGCAAGCGCATCACGGCGATCACGACGATGGCGACGAGGGCGAGAATAATGGCATACTCGACCAAGCCTTGACCTTTTTCTTTGGGAGCGAATAACATGGCGGTAATTCCTTTCTGAATAAGAGGTTGTTTTATCGAGAACCGTTCCCGATATCTGAATTGAATTGTACATCGTGCGCCCAGAATTTCAAGACCTACCTCCCCCACAACGCTTACAATCCTGTTATTCCGAGCCTTACGACTTTGAAATCTACTACGAGCGAGCCGAGACTGCGAATGAAATCCGGGCGCCTTTGCCCGGCTGACTGTCCATTTCGAAATTGCCGCCGAGCATTTCCGCGCGCTCACGGATCAACTTCAGACCAAGGTTGTGACTTTGTTGATACGAATCAGAGTCGAAACCTTTGCCATTGTCGTCCACGCTGACGCGGATGCGATCGTCGCCCATATCAAGCAAAACCTTCACCTGCGTCGCCTCGCCGTGACGCGCCGCATTCCCCAGCAACTCTTGAATTGCGCGGAAAAGCATCACTTCCAGATACGGCTGGAGACGGCGTTCATTGCCGGTGATCGTCACGCCGACTTCTATCCCGGTTTGCTCCTTGAACGCGTCGGCATAACGGCGGATGGTCGGAGCCAGTCCAAGATCGTCGAGCATCATGGGGCGCAGTTCGAAGATGAAGTTTCGGACTTTTTGGAACGTGCTCATGGCGGAGGTTTTTAAATTGTTCAACTCGTCGCGCGCTTGATTGGCATCCACATCCATTAGGCGCATGGCGATCTCTGCCTGCAAAATAAAATTGGATAGGGCTTGGGCGGGACCGTCGTGCATTTGGCGCGAGAGTCGCTGGCGTTCGGTTTCCTGCGCGTTGACGAGCATTTCCACGCTCGCCATCGGGCTTTTTGCGCCGCCAGCGGACGCCGAGGCGCCGCCTCCGCTTGCCACGGCACGCGCCCGCTCCAACGTGGCTTTGAAGCGTTCGAGGTGAGTCCGCTCACTTTGAAGTTTTTCCAATTGTCCACGCATGACGAACAACCGCTGTTGGGCGTCCAAAGCGGAATCGTACACGTTGCGAATCTCCTGCTGAGGCATGTTTTCGAGCTGACCTTGAACCTGTTGCAAGTGAGTTGTGATCGCCGCGTTGCGCTGTGAAAGTTTGGAAACCTCCCCCTGGCTTTGTTCGATCATCAGCGTGATCTCACGCAGCGCACGTTGAGTCTCTTCGAGTTCAGCCTCGAGGTCCAATTCGCTAGTGGAAGTTTCATCCATTACCATACCGCTCTCCTACTCCTTTTCCTGCTCGAACTGCAATTTCACCCAGCCGCGCTTGAGCGCGTAGACCACCGCTTGGGTGCGATCTTCGACCCCAAATTTTCGCAGGATGGAAGTAACGTGATTCTTCACCGTCTGATGGCTAATGCCGAGCAGACCCGCAATTTCCTTGTTGCTCATCCCGCGCACCACGCAAGACAGCACTTCCATTTCACGATCAGACAACGGATGGAACGGCGCGCCCGGCTCACTGTACGAGCGACGCGCTCCCTCGATTTGTTCGTCAATCCAATGATCAAGTTCGCGGCGGTTGAAAATATTCCCGGCAACGGCATACTTTCCTTCCGCCACCGCCCGCACCGTGCGAGACAGAACCTCCGGTTCGATATCCTTGGCGCAATAGCCGCCCGCGCCAGCCAGCATGGCATGGATCGCCTGCTCGATATCGTCGTAGCCGGTAAGCAATACCACGCGCGTAGAAATACGATCGGAACTCAACCGATATGTCACTTGCTGACCATTGATCCCCGGCATATTCACATCAAGGATGGCAACATGAGGTTTCAACGCCAGTATCTGATCAAGCGCTTCGCTCCCATTAGACGCTTGCGCGAGCACTCGAAAATCCCGCTCAAGGGAGAGCGCATCTACAACACCTTGACGGAACAATGGATGATCGTCTGCCACAATCATTGTAATTTCGTTCATCAACACCTTTTAGAAATTCCTAACGGGAGTATAGCACAGTAGACACCTTTGGAGCAATTACCCGATGGAGCGCGTCCATTTCAGTTTCGTTATCCTCACCGCCACCGATAGACGACCATCCGCTCGCCATCCCCACTGCCGACAAAGACCGGTTCTTTCCCCGACGTGAGGCTGGGGTAAAAACTGGGAAGCGTGACCAAATAGTCGGCAGACTTGGCGTTTAGGTACTCCGCCAGCCGCGCCTCATCCCGGATAAACGGCACAACCTCAGGGTTGACAAGCCCAGCCAAATCTAACAAAGGATTATCCGTGAAATATCCGATCGCGCCGATGTCGTGAACGGCAAGAATCGAATTCGAGGAAAGATTTTGCCGAACCCATTTGGCGGTCTCCACCATCTCGTTTTCGATCCACGCCACATCGCGCGCATTTTGTCCCGCGCCAACGAAAGCGAACGCGACGGTCAAAACGACGAGGAGATTTTTCCACAACAACACCAACCGCGCGTTCGACTTGAGGTTGCCGATAAATTCGACAAAGCCGAGCGCTCCCCAAAAATACAAGATCGGCAACGCGGGGATAATATATCGTCCGTGCTGGTAAGCGGGCAGTCGCACGAAATAGATCGCGACATAGCCGATGAACCAAATCAGCCCCGCCAACCCGCCCCAATTGCGCGCGGTGATCGTTTTTTTCAGCCACAAGACCGCGCCCGGAAGAAGAACGAGAAAAGGGCTAGCGATCATCGGCAATAGATAATCAACCCCTCGTTCCGTAAAAGTTTTAGATAACCAAAACTCCCGGTACTCCGCCTGTTTCGCGTAGAACGTGTTAGGCATTGGATTCCCGGACAATGCGAGATTGAAAAGAAGGTAAAAAAGAAACAGCGCGCCGAAACCCATCGCAACGTTGAAAATCGCCTTTGCGCGCGCCGACCATGATCTTTCCGCCAGCAAGGCTGTGAACAAAATCGGACCGAGCAAAGTCATGCCATCGGGACGCACCCACACGCTGAGCCCGGCGAGCAACCCAAGCGCGAGATAGCGGCGCGAACCTTTGATCAACTCAACAAGCACAACGAAGAGGATTAATCCGTGCAGGAGAGTTTCCATCCCAGAGACGGCAGACCACGTGAGATGCCACGCAAGGACAAAAAAAATCCGACCCAAGGGATGGGCGATTTATATGAAGAGACAAGTTTACGCGCAGAGTTTTCAGCGAAGATACCCAGCGCGGTTAGCACGAGCCAGCCGAGGAAAAATGTCCAGAGATATGGAGCGAGGCGGAGGAAATAGCCGATGGAGAGGAGAAACGTCCACAGCGGCGCGGTGGAACCGGCAGACTGTTCGCCGAGTCGAAACGCCCACTCGCCGTGTTCGGCAAAATTGCGCGCGTAGGTCAAATGAATCCACGCGTCATCGAGCGGGAAGCCGACGCGAAACGTGAGCGCGCTCATCGCCACGTATAGCAAAACCCCGCACAGCGCGGCAACCGCGATCACAAGTCGAAAGTCAACGCGAGACTTCGATGCGATAGAGACGCGCACCATCTACTTCTCCCAAATAATCGAACGACGGATTGCCATCCGGCTCGTCGTATAAATCTTGGATCGCGTCAAACGTGCCGCCCTTTTCCAAAACAAGGTATCGGGCGTTGAATTTTTCAGCCACTGCCAGGATGGTCGACTCGTCGCCGAACGGCAATACTACTGCGGGACGATTCGACGCGATGAAATAGCCCGGCGGATTGCGGACGATCACTACGTCGTTCGGGCTGATCCCGTTTTCTTCGAGCATTTCCTCCACCGACGGGTAGATGGAGTCATCTCTCGCCCAACCGCCTGCAACGACACGCAGGTTTACAAGATAAACGGTCATCACGAGGGCGAGTAAAACCAGCGCGGAGTGAAATATTGGAGAGGCTTTGCTATCCAGAAAATACCCGCGCCGCCTCACCCAATGGATGAGCGCATCCAACCCGATGGGCGCGGCAACCCACCACATCGGCTGGAACGCCGCGCCGGCATGGAAGAAACTCCCACGCGGACCGGCAAACGGAAAGAGGACGGTCATCACGACGAAAAGGATCAACCAGCCGGTGACCGCGATGCGAACGCGTAAATTGCTTCGGAGTTGCCACAGCCCCAACACAATAAACGGAAAGAGAAATATCTCGCCTTGCGCGGCAATCGCGTGACCCAAATTCGTTTGAAGAGCGGCGACGCGATCCTGCAGCGCGGCGCCCCAGCCCGCCCGCAAAAATCCTTCCTGCGTCAACGCCTCCGGCGGATAAATAAAGGTCTGGTTGTAATTTTCGAGCCAGAGCAATCGTCCGCCGCCGGGGGCGAGGAACGAATCAAACAAGGCGTAGTTGCGATAATGCCAGAATCCCATAACGAGGAGATAGCCGACAAAAACCAATAGCCACGACAGCAAAAGTTTGCGAATCAGAATCCCTGTCGGTTCGGGAGGTTCGGCGAGTTTCACCTTCTGCAGTTTGAGAAAGAGCGAATTTTTCCAAAACATGGTCAAGCCTGCCAACCCGAGCCAGAGCAAGCCGTCACTACGCGAGAGGGTCAGCAAGCCAGCCAGCGCGCCGAGCGCGAGGGGAATCCACTTTTGAGAGCGCGGGGCTAGGAAAAGAAACGTCGCGCCGATGATCATGCATAACGCGTAATTGTCCGGGACGGGCATGAAAGGCGCGTAGTACATCGAAAAGATCGAGAGGAAGCCGGAGACCATTGAGAAGCGCGAGCGGTGAGAAACCTTGAAGGCGAGAGTCGCTACAACGAGCGGCACACAGGCTGAAAGGAGAATGAACGGGGCGCGTCCAGCCGCGTACGTTGTGAGTCCCAAAATCCACATCCCCAGCGCGGAGACGATGGAAGCGAGAGGCATCCAATACGTGTGCGAGGGATTCGGGAGCGCTTGCGGATCGCTGAGGTAATTCCAAATGTAGGGTTCGGTGAAGCCTTTGCCTTGCGCGAGTTGAATGCCGCCCGCGAAGTAATAATCAGCGTCCATGTAGCCCGGCAGTTCCTGAAAGCGCGAAACGATGAACGGGACGATCAGACCAACGAGAAGGAGGATGATGTAATTGCGGCGACTCATGAGCGAATCCCTACTTGTTCGATCCACGGACGCGAGGCGCGGACCACCTGCCAGCGCATCCAATACAGGGCGATGATTGCGGCGATGGGAGGCAATAGCGTTGACATATCGGAATACAGACGTTGGATCGTTGTTACGTAGAGAATATTGACGACGAACGGAACGATGAACGCGACGGCGATCACTAGCGCGCCGGCAATCACACGCCGATGATACCAGCGTTCCCACACAAGCGCGACAACGAGAATCAAAGCGGGAAGTAACACAACATGATTGGACGGGAAAATCGCAAACCCGAGCAACGGCGTGACCGCCAGCGAAAGCGACGCGACCCAAACAATGCGGCGAAAGGATGAGCGAAACGCCCCGAGCCATTCAAGAAAAAGGATAACGCCAAGCGCGACTGCAACGAACGAAGCAATCGAAAACCGGACATCGTGAAACCAGAACGACAAGTACGAGTTGATATTCAAACGCGCCCCATCGTGCCAATCGGAGAGAACCGCGCGAACGTAGGGAAGCCCCCAATTTGGCTTGGAAAGAAACGAGACTACCAGCAAGATGATGAGCGACATCCCAAAGCCGCTGAATACTTTCCAGCGTTTATTGGCGATAACGGCGGCGAAGACGAACAAGAAGAATAGCGCGCCGACTTCCCATTGATAAGCGACGAGGAACAGCAACGCGCCTGCGAGTTCGTCGTTGAACGAACGGAGCGCGAGGAGGATGGAGAGATAGATGAAGAGGAGGAAAATAGTTGGAGAGGCAGAGGCTAGGGATTGGATACTGTAAAAGCCGAAAAGAGCAAAGATGATGAGCGAGGCGTAGAGCCAGCGCGGCGGTTCCCACTCGGAGAGTCGAATCGAAACGATCAATGACGCGATGAGCGCGGCTTCGGAAAGAAACATCCAAAGTCCGCGAGCGAGGGAGAAATCGGAGAAGAGCGCGAGAGGCGTGTAGAACAAAACAATGTAAAACGGATCGTTCAACACGTAGCCGTATTCGCCAGAGAACGCGTTGCGTCCGTAAACCAAATGTTGGACGCGTTCCGCAATCGTTGTGCTATACGGCTCCACGCTTTCAAAGAGATACGCGCGTGCGCCGTTCCAGCGTAAGTACAACCATTCGCCGCCAGGGAGAATGCGAGCGAGAAAAATATTAAGCGCAAGCAAAAGGATGATCCCAAGCACAATCAACCCGAGAAGGCGAATCTCCTCGGGGCTCAGCCCCCTGCTAATCTTGCGAATATCTTGGAAGGACATAATCTATCGTCAAAAAGCCATTGAACCGCGAAGCTCGCTAAGAACGCAAAGAAAGAAAATTAAATCTTAGCGACCTTCGCGTTCTTAGCGGTTAGAAATCACTCAATCTCAAACCGAAAAATGGGACGCGTGGGCGAGTTGCGCGCGACTTCTTTGAAGCCCGCTTTGACAAACGCGGAGGCTGTACCCGTGAAAGCAAATGGCGCGGGGATTTGTTTGCCGTTGTCTATCGGATAACCTTCCACGATTCGTCCGCCCTTCGATCGGACATACTCTACGGCGGCTTTCAACAACTCGACGTTGATTCCCTGCCTGCGAAATTTCTTCGCGACGAAGAAACACGGGACAGACCAGACTTCCTGTTCGTCAACGGGTTTTAGGACGCGTGAGTGAGCCAGCCGTTCATAAGCGGTGCGCGGCTCAACAGCCGCCCACCCAACCACGTCGCCATGCAAATAAGCAAGCAAACCCGTGACAGTTTTAGAATCAACAATCTCTTTGTGAAATTGCCGCGTCTCATAGCCTTTGGCTTCGTCGTATGCTTTGCCGCGCAGTTTCCAGTGCATACACCAACAACCATCGCACGCGCCGTGAGAGCCAAAAAGTTCTTCGAAGTCGTTCCAGAGGTTACGGGTGAGAGGGTGAAAGGAGAGTTCAGTCATGTGATTTTTGTACGCTGGTCGAGTAGCCTGAGCGGTTGTTGTGAAGGCGTACCGAGACTAGCGCTGTTCAAGTAAATTCTTGTAACAAGATTTGCTTCACGGCGTGGTGGTCTCGATACGTCCTTCGTCTTCGCTACGCTCCGCTCAGGACTACTCGACCACCAATACATTTAACTTCTTCGGCAAAATCTCATACTCAAAATCTTGAATCCACTCGCTGAGCAACTCGCCGTCGGTGTGGGCGGGAGAGGGCGATTCAAGATGGATGGAAATTTTGGTTGAGTTCACTTCGCGCATACCATCCAGCTCGACATAACTGCCCTTGTCTTCATTGAAGGCACGCGGCAGGGCTTGAAAGAGTCCGAGGCGAGTGGCGCGATAGCCGAAGGCGAGAGTCAACTTCCCGTCGAAAAGATTCGCATGAGGCGTCATGAAGAATCCGCCTGTGCGGCGTCCATTGCCGATCGAGATGAACGAAAATTTTCCAACGTATTCGTCGTCGTCCCATTTGATTCTTCCCGCCCATTCGGGTTTGTCCATGATACTTTGCACTGCCGCGACGAGATAGCGCGCAATGCCCTTGATCCATTTAATTTTTTCGTGCTTGATCGTGACGTACGGCTCCAGCCCCGCGCCTGAGTTGTTGACAAAATATTTCCCGTTGAACTTGCCGAGGTCCATCGCGCGAGTCTTCCCGTTCGCAATGACGCGGGCGGCTTCGTTTAGATTGGTCGGCAGACCGAGCGCGTAGACGATGTCGTTGGCGGAACCCGTCGGCATGATTCCCAGTGGACCAATCGCTTCATTTCTCGTCGCTTCGTCTCCGCTCAGCGCGAGCGCCTGCATCAGTCCATTCGCGGCGTCGCCCACCGAGCCATCCCCGCCTGCGACGATGATCGGCGAGAATTTCTCGCGCGCGGCTTGCGCGGCGAGTTCGATGATGTGACCTTTGCGTTCGGAGACTGCCAACTCAAAATCCACGCCAGCGGATTTGAGCGCGGCTTCGGCTTCTGCCCAGCGTTTCTGTGAGTTCCAGCGGTTCGAGTAAGGGTTGAGGATTACTTTGGCTGTCATTTGTTTGCCGCGAGGGTGCGTCGCACTTAAAGGTTGGGGGAGTTCCAAAGAGTCAGGTGCGACGCACTTCGTTCATCGCCCTTCGATCAAGTGATCGTGGTCAATTGTACCTGAAATCCATTGACGGATTTGCGACAGCACAACTGCAACGAAAATCATCACACAGCCGAAAAGTTGAATCAGGTTGAGGCGTTCATCGAGCATGAGCCAGCCAGCCAACACCGCGAAAACGGATTCGAGACTCAGGATCAACGCCGCGTCGGCGGGAGGGGTGTGCTTCTGCGCCCAGACTTGAAGCGTGTACGAAAGTCCAAGGGAGAGAAAGGCTGTGTAGGCGATGGCAAATAAAATCGGCGCGTGAAGCGTGATTCCGTCTTCCGCGAAAAAGCCGACGAGCAGATTCAGAATCCCACAGACGGCGAGTTGTCCCACTGAGAATCCGATCGGCTCGAATTTGGACGCGAACTTCCCCAACACGATGACGTGGATCGCCCAGAAGAGCGCGCCGCCCAACTCGAGCGCGTCTCCCGCGCGGACCTCGAACTGCCCGCCCGTGGACAGCAAGAACGCCCCCGCCCCAGCCAGCGCTACCGCGACGATGGACGTGGGGTGTTGCCGCTCGCGCCAAAACAAAAACAGGACGATGGGAATCAAGACCACGTAGAGGCTGGTGATGAAGCCCGCGTTGCCTGCGGTGGTGAATTGCATCCCCGCCTGCTGGAGCGCGCTGGCGATGAAGAGGAGAAAGCCCGCGAGGAACATCCATTTGAATTGCGTTTTGGGCGCGTCGGTCAAATTGGCAATTTGACCTACGAAGGGCAGAACCACCAACGCGGCGAGCAAATACCTCAACCCGTTGAAGAAATACACGCCGCCCATCTGCCCCGCGACGCGTTGCGCCACGAACGCCGATCCCCAAAGGATGGATACGAGGAGGAGCGTGAGGTCTGCTTTGAGGCGCATGAGGAAAGAAAGTCCTTGTTTGGTTGTCGTGTAAGAGGGAAAATCGTATAATGTTGTATACAAGCAATTATACAGCCCGTAGGCTGTATAACCACCCTAATAGGATCTTATACAGTTTGCAGGCTGGTTAAGACATAGTTGGCACGCCCATTCCAAACGAGAGATTATGAGACACTTTCAAACAATAAGGTTCCTCCTAATTTTGGTTTGTTTCTTATATTCTTGCACAAATCAAGGCTTTGAAAAAACTGCTACGCCGCTACAGTCAGCATCAAATGAAGAGGCGGAGGATGTTATTTATTCCCCAGATGGACTTTGGGTTGCAAAGAGATTTATAGGGCACTCATCAATAAATCTCGATAGAATAGAAATTCAAAATATAAGTGGTTCTCTCGTTTGGAATGTCCCATTTGAAGGTGTTATCTTAGAGGCGGATGGCGAAGTATGGGTAGAAATCCCCAAACAAGGAGAAGAATGGAAGGGAGAACCCAATCCCAGTATTTATATTTTTGAATGGTCTCGTGATAATCAATATCTATATTTCAATTATCGCCTTTTTGCTGATGGTTATCAGCCTCTCATGGATAAATATGATTTACAAAGAATAAATGTGACTACAGGAGTTATTGAAAAAGTCTTGTCAGGTACGGGCAGGATGGATTTCATGTTCTCCCCAAATCAAGAGTATTTAGTTTACACACGGAGACAGGATGTGCCTCGACAGATCATAATACGAAAAATAAGCGATGGCACAGAACAAAGTATTTCAAGCCCAGAATGGGATAAAGATGCAGAAATCGGCGGGTTTGATTGGTCACCATATAACGAACATGAACTTAGATTCCTTACATTCAGCGAAGATTGGGAACAGATTCAAGTACGTTTTCTTGACATCAAGAATAGGTCTACTAAATTAATAATTGAATTTTGGAGAGAGGAATTATGGTATGACACATGGCTACCAAACAATATATTCCGATTCAAATCTCTACCAGATAATGAGATAACGGAAGTGAACATAGCCATGCCTACACCGAATGTAATTGGAACAGCAACGTCCATACCATAGAGCGTGCCAACGCAGCCTGCAGCCGACAAGTGGGATTCGGCGCGTTTTTCAGCCTTTTACCTGGCTTTGAGTTTTTCTCGGTTTCCCAGCCGAGTCCACACCCGCCCACTTGCGGCTAACGCTGGCCGTTATAGATTTCCTTACAAAGCAAATAGCCACGAGGAGTTTTCGCCAATGAACACCAAATCCAACGAACGGGTTTTCGGATACAAATTCGCAAACATCTATCCGATGTACGTGGCAAAAGCGGAACGCAAAAACCGCACGGAAAAAGAAGTGGACCAGGTCATCTGTTGGCTGACTGGCTACACTCAGGCGGGACTGCAACAGCAGATCAAACAAGGGAATGACCTGGCGACCTTTTTCGGTCAAGCGCCAGCCATGAACCCGAACGCGTCGCTGATCAAAGGCGTCATTTGCGGCGTGCGCGTGGAGGAAATGAAAGACCCGCTGATGCAGAAGATCCGCTATATGGATAAGTTGATCGACGAACTCGCCAAAGGCAAAGCGATGGAGAAGATTCTGCGGTGAGGGCGTGTTTGAAAAGTTCTTTGAACCGCTAAGCCCGCGAAGTGCGCGAAGGAAAACTTTATTATTGCTTGGCGACCTTTGTGATCTTTGCGGTAAATAACCCACATCAACGACTGTCCGCTGATGTTACAATCCCCCCATGTACAGCCCCGAGTCCATTGCGGACGATAAAGCGGAATTCCAAAAAGCCGTCCTCCACGCCCGCGCCTACAAACCCATCTACGTCAAGATCAAAGTCAACTACGGATGCAACCTCAAGTGCGAGATGTGCAAGCACTGGCGCGAGACGCGCGAGCCGCCCATCTCGATGAGTCGCTTCCGCGAGATCATCTCCGAACTCGCCGAACTCGGATGCAAGAAGATTCACTTCTCTGGCGGCGAGCCGATGCTTCGTCCGCAACTGCCTGACTTAGTCGAGCACGCGTCTCAACTTGGGATGCGCGTCACGCTCACGACCAACGGCACGCTGATTGACAAGGCCAAAGCCAAGCGACTCGTGGAGGCAAGTCTGCGCGGCGTGAACGTTTCGATCGATTCGCCCCTCCGCAAGATGCACGAAAAGATTCGTGGCGTCGAAGGTTCGTTCAAACGGACCACCCGCGCCGTCTCGCTCTTCAACAAATATTCACACAAAGGAAAATTGACCGTCCGCATCAACACCGTGGTCGGACGCTCCAATTATCAAACCCTCGCCACCCTCCCCGACCTCGCACACGAACTCGGCGCGGACGGAATCAACCTCATCCCCGTTGACGATCACTGCGGCGAGCATCTGTCCATGCGAAAGAAAGACATCGCACTCTACAACTCCGAGATCGCGCCGATCATCGAACAGCGCGCGCAGGAGTTGGGCGTTAACATCGCGGACGAGGACGCGTTCCCATTTGGGCGCGACGACTCGCAGGTCCGCTTGGGACGCGCTGGGCGATACGCCTTCGGCTACTACAACAAACTTCCCTGCTACGCGCCGTGGACGCACAGTCTCATTGACTTCAACGGTCTCGTGTATGTTTGTTGCATGACGCGTGAACAGATCAAACCGCTCGGCGACGTCCGCAAACAATCGTTCACAGAAATTTGGAAAGGTGCGGCGTATCGGCAGATCCGCTTGAACATGCACCCGCCCGCGCTCAAGCCCTGTCAGCGCTGCGATGATTTTATTGTCGAGAACAAAAAGATTTGGGAAACGATCGGACCGTATTGATTTTTAAACACAAAGGATACGAAGTACACAAAGTTTTTAAATCTAACGATCTTAATTCCTTCGTGACCTTTGTGTCCTTCGTGGTAAAAAATTAACTTAAATCCGAAAACATATCCGCGCGGTCATCGTCATCCCACATACTCGCGCGATTGAACGTATCGAGGTCGGCGGCAGAAAACGTCGCGGCGGCGATCGGCAACGCCACAGGCATATCGAGTCCCTGCTGGCACGCAAGACACACACGCCCCTCGCGCGTCTGATTCGTATGCTCGTCGCAAAATCCACGCCCGCATTTCACGCACTTGCCCAACGACGGATTCTCGCAACGATGCGGCACCAAATAACCGATCACCATTTCACATTGCACAGCGGATGTCTCAGCCATGAAAATCGCTCTCCTCACTGAAAAGTATACACCCGACATCGGCGGACTGGCAATCTCATCCGAACGACTCGCGCGCCTTTTATCTTCTTCTGGATGTGAAGTACGCGTCTTTTCTCCGACGGGCAACCTGCCACCCTCCGATCAGCGGACTCTCCCCTCCAGCGGACTCGCCGTCACGCGCTTCGGCGCGCACAAACGCACCGACGACACTCTCGTTGATTGGTTTGACCTCATCATCGAAGAACATGCTCGCGCTCCCTTCGACGCGCTTCACGCCTACTTCCTCACCCAAGCGGGATTCGTCGCGACACTGGCTGGGCGATATTTGAACATCCCCAGCGTCGTCTCCATCCGCGGCAACGACGTAGACCGCGCCGCGTTCGACCCCTCCCGCTTTTCGCACACGATGTTCTCGTTGCAGAATGCAAATGTAGTCACTGCCAACGCCAAAGATTCAATCCGTAAAGCCAAAGCGTTTTTTGATCGTGAAATCATTTTGATTCCGAACGGTGTGGATACTGAACATTTCAAACCAATGGAAAAGAATCATGCGCTGGTTGAATCGCTTCAATTAGTTAACCATGTCACCCTGAGTGGCGCCGCGCGCCACGAAGGGTCTCTTTTGCAAACAGGAGAGACTCTTCGGTCGCAACGAACGCTCCCTCAGAGTGACATGATTCCTGTCATCGGCTTCGTTGGTGAATTGAGAGAGAAAAAAGGGATGAAGACTCTCCTATCTGTCTACGCGCAAGCGAATAAGAAAAATCTCGCAACGCTTCTTATTGTCGGCGTGATTCGCCAAGGCGAAGACAAGCAAGCCTTCGACGAGTTTGTGTCTGCAAATCCGAACTTGAAAATCATCGTCACGGGCTACATCGCTCCAAGCGACCTCCCTTCCTATTATTCTCTGATGGATGTGTTCGTTCACCCATCCATCCACGATGGAATGCCCAACGCGATCCTCGAAGCAATGGCGTGTGAGCGCGCAGTCATTGCAACTCCCGCTGGCGGGACAAAAGATATGCTCGAGGACGGAAAGAATGGTATGCTTGTCAACGTCAATGACGCAGACGCATTGACAGAAAAAATTCTTAAATTGTTAGATGACCCTGAGAAACGTGCGCGTCTCGGCAAAAGCGCGAGAGAATCGGTCATCGAGAAATTCACCCTCGCAAACGAATTGAACGCCAACCTCGACGTGTATCGAAAACTCGGAATAAATTTTTAATAGTTTTTTCTCAGCGCTCTCTGTGTCTCTGTGGCAATGACCTTCCGCAAGTTAAGAAAGAAGATTCGCATGGCATATTATCTCGTAACCGCAAAGCCGATCCAATCCAAATTGGGCGACCTCCGCAAATGGCTGGACTCGGGCGAAATCCGCGCGATGCGTCCGTTTGGGCAGGCGCTTCAAATGGGACTCGACAACGCGCGCTGGAAATCTGACAACGTGGCGATTTGGGAGGAAGAGGATTATTGCGTCCCGCCGCTGGCACAGGAACGCGCCGCCGTGCTGGATGAATATTTCACCAATCTTGAAGTGCAACACGTGAACAAAGGCGATGGCTGGAAGAAGATCGAGTCGCTGAAAATTATCTGGGAGACTCCCGTAAACAATGGGAAAGATTCTTAACACGAAGGACACCAAGTACACAAAGGGGAAAGGCGCTTTGACTTCACACAATTTACCTTTGTGACCGTCGTGTCCTTTGTGTTAAAAAATGACCCAACTATAATTTGGACAAACAATGACAACCCTCTTTGATTCAACCAAATCTGTAAAATCGGAACTCAACAAACAAAAATACATCGCTTCGGATGAGATTGCGACGATCGTCTATCTCTCGCAAAAACTCGGCAAGCCGCTGCTGACCGAAGGTCCCGCAGGCGTGGGAAAGACTGAATTGGCGAAAGCAATCGCAGGCGCGACAGGACGCGAGTTAATCCGCTTGCAGTGCTATGAAGGGCTGGATGAGTCGAAGGCGTTGTACGAGTGGGAATATTCCAAGCAATTGCTGTACACGCAGTTGCTGCGCGACAAGTTGAACGACACGCTCGGCAAAGCAGACACGTTGAGTGAAGCCGCCGACAAACTTGCCAAAGAGGAGGATGTTTTCTTCTCGGAGCGATTTCTCTTGCAACGTCCACTGTTGAAGGCGATTTTGAGCGAACAGCCATCCGTGTTATTGATCGACGAGATTGACCGCGCCGACGCCGAGTTCGAAGCCTTCTTACTGGAGGTGCTGAGCGACTTTCAAGTGTCCGTGCCTGAGTTGGGAACATTGACGGCGAGACATCGCCCGCTTGTAATTCTCACGTCGAATAACACGCGTGAATTGTCTGAGGCGTTGAAGCGGCGATGTTTGTATCTATTCATTGATTACCCGACGCTGGCGGAAGAACTCGCCGTAGTCCGATTGAAAGTGCCAGACTTGAACCCCAAACTGGCGCAACAAGCCGTGGAATTTGTGCAACGCATCCGCAAAGCGGACATGCGCAAGTCGCCGTCCATCAGCGAGACACTGGATTGGGCGAACGCGCTCGTCGCATTGAACGCGTCTAATTTGGATAAGGATGTTTTGGAAGATACAATTTCTGTGCTATTGAAACACGAGGCAGATTTGCAAAAAGCAAAGCGGCAGATGATCAATCCGCCTCCGCCGCCCAAGCCGAGAGCGGCAGATGATTTTGGAAGATTTACGAACAATTGAACGTATCGTCATTGCGAGGAGCCCGAAGGGCGACGAAGCAATCCCCGTCAACGTGTTGGAGATTGCTTCGTCGGGATTTCCCTTTCTTGGCGGTAGTATAATTTCCACATGCCCAACTGGAGTCGCTTCACGCCTGCCGATTTCGAATACGACTTTGACAACGACGAACTGGATGCTCATGGCATCACCTTTAACGAAGCGATCGAATGTTTTTTCTCCGATTTTGAAATTCGACGAAACAAATCCTACAAAGACCGTTTCCAACTCATCGGTAGAACCATCGGCGGTCGCAGGCTAAAAATCATTTTTCAACTCAAACCTGGCAATGTCGTACGGATCATCACAGGATGGCAGTTATGAATAAAAAACTGAAACTTTCAGAAAAAGAAATTGATCGAATCGTCAAATCGCAAGCGGACGATAATTCCGCTTGGGGAAAACCCGTCCGTGTGAAGAGAAAAAAATCCGCTTCGGTATCCATCCCTCCTGCGCTTGCGGCGCGAGCCGCTTTTCTTGCGCAAATACATCGGAAGAAAAGCGTTGAGGAATGGCTGACGCGTGTGATCGAAGAACGGATCGAATTGGAAGAAGCGGCATTCGTCGGGGCAAAAGAGGATTTGTCAGCCAAGGCGGGCTAATGGAATCCCGCATCCTACAATTAATTTCAGCCTTGCGCGCGAGCGGGGTGCGTGTGTCGTTGGCGGAATCGGCTGAGGCGTTTTCGGCGGTGGACATTATGGGGATTCAAGACCGCGAAGAGTTTCGTTTGTCTCTGCGCGCCACGTTGATCAAAGACCTCAAAGATATTCCCGTGTTCGACAAATTGTTTCCGCTCTTCTTTGGGACGGGAACGCCGCCGATGATGGGCGGAAATCCGTCGGATGAGATGACGCCTGAGGAAGCGCAAATGCTCGCCGAGGCGATTCGGCAATACGCGCAGAATCTCCGTCAGAGGATGGAAAGGCTGATGAGCGGCGAACAGCTGTCCCGTGCGGAGCTTGAAGCGTTGGGTCAAATGGTCGGACTGAATCAGATGGACGACCTCCGCTATCAAAATTGGATGGTCCAACGCATGATGCGCGCGCTGGCATTCCCCGAAGTCCGCGAGGCGTTGAAAGAGTTGATGGAACAACTCCAGCAGATGGGCATGAGCCGCGACCGAGTCGAGCAGATGCGTGAGATGATCCAGCAAAACATGCAGGGCATGCGCGAGCAGATCGAACGGTTTGCGGGCGAACGCATCGCCGAGAACATGAGCGAACGACCGCGCGGCGACCACATGGACGATCTGATGAATCGTCCGTTCCACGCGTTGAGCGACGAAGATAAAAAAGTTTTGCAAAACGAAGTGAAGCGACTCGCCGCCATGCTCCGCACACGGATCGCCTTGCGGCAAAAGCGCGCCAAAAGCGGACAGCTCGACCCGAAGGCGACGATCCGCGCGAACCTCAAATATCACGGCGTGCCGATGGAGATCCGCCACAAAGACCGCACGCGCAAACCGAAGATCGTCGTCATTTGCGACATCAGCACTTCGATGCGATTTTGTTCCGAGTTGATGTTGAGTTTTCTGTTCGCCTTACAAGGACAAGTGCGAAAGACTCACGCCTTTGCGTTCATTGACCATCTCGAATCGATCTCGGAGGATTTCAGCGGCTCCAACGCAGACGCGGCGATCCAGTCTGTGTTGTGGCGCATGCCCAGCGGATCGTACAACACCGACCTCGGTTATTCGCTCAACGATTTTCAAAACGAATACATGGATACGCTCAACGGGCAGACGACCCTCATCATGGTCGGCGACGGACGCAACAATTATTACGACCCGCGCCTCGACATTTTCTCCACGATGACGCGCCGCGCCGCGCGAACCATCTGGCTGAATCCCGAACCTCCCTACTTGTGGCACGGCGACAGCGACATGCTCAAGTACGCGCCGCTCTGCAATAACGTGTTGAAGGTCAGTAATTTGAGGGAGTTGGCTGAGGCGGTGGATTCGTTGTTGGCGGGGTAGGTTGAAGGACAATCGTCAGATAGGTTTATAATTGGCTTGAAAGTTGAGGAACCATGACTACGTTTGAACAAACCCTTCTCCGTGAACTTGCCACCCTGCCAGCGGAGAGACATGCAGATGTGTTGGCGTTCGTCCGCTTTTTGAAGATCAGCCTGCCAAATGAAGAAAAAATCAGAGCGGAGTTTGAAGAAGCCCTCGAAGACGCCCGTGCAACTGCAGAAAAATACAACATCACCGAAGAGGATATTGAAGCGGAAATTCGCGCTGTGCGAGATGGTAAATGACGCGGGTGGTTCTCGACACGAACGTAATTGTATCCAGCGCTCTCGGTAGAACCCTGGCTCGTATTTTCGAGAAGTGGAACGAGGGTAAATTCATAGTCATTGTCACCAGCGATATTGTCAGTGAATATTTTGATGTAATCAATCGTCCAAAATTCAAGTTGACGCAGACGACAATAGACAGGATTGGACGCTATATTTATCAGTTTTCCGAATTTGTTTTACCTGAAGAGCAGGTTTGGGAGGTCAAAGCCGACCCCACAGACAACAAATTTCTCGAAGCCGCCATAGCGGGAAAGGCAGATTTCATTATCAGCGGCGACAAGCATCTCCTCGATCTCAAAGAATTTCGCTCGATTCCCATCATCACGGCTCTTGAGTTTATGAATTGGCTGGAAGAGCATGGCTGAGAGACGCGTTCCAAAATACGCCCCGCTCTGCAATAACGTGTTGAGGGTCAGCAATTTGAGAGAGTTGGCGGAGGCGGTGGATTCGTTGCTGGCTGTTTAGAAAGGCTGGACAATATGGTCAATCAAAATGATTTATCGCTCGAGTATGCATTAAAAAGCTTGGACGGGTTGTCCATTGGCGATGCATTCGGAGAACTATTTTTCCGCCATTCACCGTTTGAGTCGACTTTTGACAATTTACCAAAAACGCCATGGGAATGGACAGACGACACCCACATGGCATTATCGATTGTAGAAATCCTTAGAACACATCGCCACATTGAACAAGACGAACTGGCAAGCGCTTTCGCCCGAAGGTACAAACAAGACCCTAATCGAGGCTACGCAGGAGGCGCGCATCGCATACTTGGAAAAGTTGCGAAAGGAGTAGACTGGCGAACCGTATCACCTACACTCTTCGGCAGTGGTTCGTTCGGAAATGGAGGCGGAATGCGCGCCGCGCCGATCGGTGGATTTTTCTACAACGATCTCGATGAAACAGCAAAGCAAGCAGAACTTTCTGCCGAAATCACCCATTCACACATCGAGGGAAAAGCAGGGGCGATTGCGGTCGCCGTTGCTGCAGCAATTGCTGCGAACCGACCATTCCCTACAGGCAATGACTTTTTACGCGCTGTAATTCCATTTATTCCTGATGGAATTACAAAGTCACGTACCGAAGAAGCGACTCAAATCCCTCCAGATGCTCTAATTGATGCAATGAAACGACTTGGTTCTGGAGAAAAAGTATCGGCGCAAGACACAGTTCCATTTTGTTTATGGAGCGCTTGCCACCATCTGGGTAATTTTGAAGCGGCTCTCTGGAACACCGCAAAAGGCTTGGGAGATGTTGATACCACCTGTGCAATCGTAGGTGGAATCGTCGCATTGTCGGTTTCTGAAATACCCCAATCTTGGATAAACAGACGAGAGCCGCTGGATCTCTAAACAGGCGAAGAAGATTCTCCCAACACAAAGACAAACTGCCCCTTACCTTATCTAGTCGTATAATCGCCGCATGGCAACAGCAAGCAAACCGCCAAGCGACGAAATTTCACAACTCTACGAAATCCTCGCCCGCGCCAACCAGATCGCCAGCAACACCGAGCTGGACGAACTGCTCGACCAGATGCTCGACCTCATCATCGAAGTCTGCGGCGGCAACGCGGGCACGCTCTATTTGCTCGATTCGGAAAAAGACGAACTGATCTTCAAAGTCATTCGGGGGTCCAACAGCGATCACAATTTAGTTGGCAAACGAATCAAAACGAACGCAGGCATTGCAGGCGCAACCATGAGTCAACACGAGCCGCTCGTCATCGAAGACCTCGCCAACGACCCGCGCTGGCAAAAAGTGTCGCGCAGTTCGGAAGGGCTTCGCAACGTCATCTCCACTCCCCTGCTCTTGCGCGGCAAACCCATCGGCGTTGTGCAAGTCTTCAACTATTCCCACACGCCGTTACAGATCGTGCAGATGCTCGGGGCGCGCATGGCGTCCGAGATCGAAAAAGCGATTCTGCTGGACGCCTCCCAACAACGGAACACGCGCCTCGAAGCGCTGATCGACATCATCGGGATCATCGGTTCAAACCTCGACCGCGACCTGGTTCTCCACCTCATCGTCCGCTACGCCCGCAACCTGCTCCACGCCGAGCACGCCTCGCTGTTCCTCATTGACGAAGAGCAAAACGACATCGTACTGCACATCTCCTCCAGCGAATCGAAAGTCCCCGCGTTGCGCGTCCCGCGCGGACAAGGAATCATCGGCGCGGCAATCGAAAGCGGCGACATCATCTTTGTGCCAAACGTCCACGAAGACGACCGTCACTTCAAGGATGCGGAACCGATCACGGGGATCATGACGACTTCCCTCATCGCCGTCCCGCTCATCACCCAAGCGGTTCAACTCGGACAGGAACTTGGGTCCGCCCAACCGACCATTATCGGCGGCCTCGAAGCGATCAACCGTGTCGAAGGATACTTCACCACCGAGGATGCCGAATTACTGCAAACCCTCGCAAAGCAAGCCGCGACGGTGTTCCAGATCGCCAAACTCTACGGCGATGCGAACGAACTCTTCCTCGATACGATCCATGCGATGGTGGCGTCCATTGATGCGAAAGACCCATACACGAACGGTCACTCGCAACGCGTCAGCGAATTTTCGGTCGCGGTCGGCAGACAAATGAACCTCCCGCCTGAAATGATCCATCAACTGCGAATCGGCGCGTTACTCCACGATATCGGCAAGATCGGAATCCCAGATACGATCCTCAGCAAGCCAGGTCATCTCACCGAGGATGAGATCAATACGATGAAACAACATCCCGCTATCGGCGCGAACATCATGAAAAACGTGAGGTTGATGAAAGGCGAACTCCCCGCCCTTGCCGAACACCACGAACACATGGATGGGACGGGTTACCCAAACAACCTACGGGGCGACCAGATCTCCCTGTTCGGACGAATCGTCGCCGTCTCCGATGTGTTCGACGCGCTGACGTCGGATCGTCCCTACCGCGCCGCGCTTGACGTGGAGGAAGTCCTCAACCGAATGCAAAAAGATTCGGGCTCGCATTTCGACGATGTTTGCGTGCAGGCGTTGATCAAGGCATATCTCGCGGGCGAGATCAAGACGCAAAAAGACCGCGAGGCGTCCACGAATTTGTAAAGCGATTCGATTCTTTATTCGCTTGCAACAATTCGTTCCAACAAGTAAGATACACCCATGCCTAAAATTCTCATCGTGGACGACGACGTTACTATCACCAATCTCATGCAAATGCTGGTCAGCATGAACGGTCATCAGCCGACGACTGTCAACGACAGCCTGAAAGCGATGGAAACCGCTCACTCCGTGAACCCCGACCTGATCACGCTCGATTTGATGATGCCCGACCTGACGGGTTTTGAATTGTGCGAACTGCTGCGTAACGATCCGAAATTTGCGAAAATCCCCATCGTCATCGTCAGCGCGAAGGACGATACCGAAAGTAAGGAGAAAGCCAAACGCGTCGGCGCGACCGATTACATCACCAAGCCCTTCGGCATGGACGAGTTCATCGGCAAGATCAAGGCGTTGACGAGTTAGACATTTAGGCAGCGTTTTGAAAATCACGAATTCACCACAGATAAACACGGATGAACTATGACTTTGGATGAACTTCTCCGAGAAGTCGCCATAAATCCTTTTTATCTGCGTTTATCTGTGGTTAAAACCGAATCCTAAAACACTCTCTTAGACATCAAAGGTATTGAAAACCTGTGAGGTCTTTTCGATTAAACTTGGGGAATGCCTCTCTCCTCCATTTACACAAAAACCATCGCCGTTCCACAAAGTGCCATTGACGGGAACGGGCATGTCAACAACGTCATCTACGTCCAATGGATGCAGGATATTGCTATCGAGCATTACGAATCCATCGGCGGGACGAACCCGATGCAACTCGTCGGCGCGACGTGGGTTGTGCGTGAGCACAGAGTGGAGTATCTACTCCCCGCATTCGCTGGCGAGGAAATTGAAATCAAAACGTGGGTCGAAAACATTCGGCGCGTGCGCTCGCTGAGAAAATATGAGTTTGTCAGGAAATCGGATGGAAAAGTTTTAGTGCGAGGCGAAACGGATTGGGTGTTTGTGGACGTGAAAAGCGGGAAGCCGATGGCGATACCTGATGAGGTCGCAAATGTGTTTACCCCCTCCGCCCGCTACGCGAGCGCCTCCCCCAAATCCGACGATTCATAATTCGAAAGTACAAGAACAATTTCTATATCGGATTTGGGGGAGGCTGGGAGGGGGTTAAAACCTTCTGATACACCTTCAACAACTTCTTCTGCGACTCGTGCCAGGTGAATTTTGTCAGCGCACGCTCGGAGGCGGAGTCTGCGAGGCGTTTGGATAAATCAAAATCATCCAGCAACAACAACGCTTGTTTCGCAAAATCGTCGGGGTCGTTAGGGGAAAATAGCAACGCGTCGACATCCTCGCGCGCCAACTCACGGACAATGGGTAAATTCGAAGCCAACAATGGACGTCCGCCTGCCATGTATTCCAACACTTTGATCGGGCACGCGCCTTGCGTGACGTTGCGGTCGTTGAATCCCAGCGGCGCAACGCAGATATCCGCTTCGGCGATCAACGCGGGGATTTCGTGATGCGGAACAGCGGGCTGGACGGTCACGCTTTCCTCCACGCCCAGTTTACGAATCTGCTTCGCTAAAAATTTTCTCTGCCGCGAGCGTCCGCGCCCAACGATTCGCAAGCGGACTTGTTTCTGTTCGAGAATCTTCGGCAAGGCTCTGACGACGACTTCAAGTCCCTGCCAATCGGCGAGGGTGCCGATGTAAAGTAAGGTTGGGGTTCGATTCTCACGGCTGGGCAATGGCGAGGCGGAAAAGTCTGAAGGGCTGACTCCGTTTGGGATAACGTGAATCAGCCGTAAGGGAAGTCCGAGCGAGGCGATGTAGTCGCGCGTCACGTTTGAGGGGCAGACGATCGCATCCGAAAGATGAAGAGTCGCAATCTCCTGCTCTTTGATCTTGGTCAGCAATTCGGGGTCGAGACCTGGGTAGTGATATTTCAGCTCGATGGAGGGAAGCCCGTTGACCTCGAAGAGGGTTTTGTAACCGAAACGATTTTTGTTCTGCGCGATGGCGAGCCCGTCCCAAATGTTTCGATAATGTGCGATCTCGTAATCGGGATGCAAGACGAGGTGATTGAACACCGACCGCCCGAAATGCGTGGCGCGCGAAAGAAAATTTTGCGTGAGGTCTTGTGCAATGCGCGTGACGCGTGCCCCTTCGATGTTGTCTTCGGTCGGGAGGACGCCGTCGTTCGGCGTAACCAAATGGACATCAAATTGCCCATTGACGAGCCCGCGAATGTTATGCAAAATATGAGTCGACGCGCCCTTCGGACTGGGTACGATGTCGAATGCGGTGTAGAGGACGCGAGGCATAAATAAATTATACGTCATTGCGAGCCGCGTTCGTTGCGGCAAAGCAATCTCCGTCGTATCATTGGAGATTGCTTCAGTTGCTTCGCTCCCTCGCAATGACGAAGAGAGTCCATGGCAAACAAAGGCTACTTCATCATCACCGATATTTCGGGATACACCGAATTTCTTACTCGTTCCGAACTCGACCATGCCAACGAGATCTTGCTGTCACTATTCGACGCACAAGTGAAGAATATTCAATTTCCGTTAAAGATTTCAGGCTTTCGCGGCGACGCGATCTTCATGTACACGCCCGAGGCATGTTTTATCAACCCGCAAAGTTTTGTGGAAACGCTGGAAAATCTATATGTGATCTTCGTGGATACGCTGAGGCAAATGCAGGTCAACACCACTTGCCCGTGCCGCGCTTGCAGGAACATGGGCACATTGGACTTAAAGATGTGCATCCATTACGGCGAATATATGGTCCAAAAACTCGGCGACCGCGAAGAACTGGTCGGCGCGGACGTGATCATCCCGCATCGCATGTTGAAAAACAATGTGACCGAAAAGACTGGAGTCAAAGCGTACGCCCTCTTCACCGATGCCGCCGCGCAAGCGCTGCGTCTCTCGGAATTGAGCCAGCCGCTAATCACGCACGCAGAAACATACGAACATCTCGGCGAAGTGAAGATGCAGGTCTTCGACCTGAGTCTGGCTTGGAAGAACTGGCAAGCGAAAAACAGACAGTTTGTAGCGCGCGAGGATGCATGGATTATCTTCGAACTAGACTTGCCGTATCCCGCCTCGCTGATCTGGGATTATTTGACCAACCCCGATCTTGAAGCGGGATTTCTAAATTTCGATTATGCCGAAAGAATAGATACGCTGGGCGGGCGCGTGCGTGAAGAGGCAGGCTTTCACTGCGCGCACGGCGAAATCCACTTTTATAATAAAATTGTGGATTGGAAACCCTTCGAATATTACACAATGTCTCAGGAAGTCATGGGACTCAATTACCTTCAAACCCGCCGCCTGATTCCAATTGACAATGGAACGCGCTTTGCTCTCTATATCAGCAAACCCGTTGAGAATCCCCCCGATGAAGTCCGCAAGCAAATACAGGAATCGGTGGACAGCGCTTTTGCAGGTCTAAAATCGTATATTGAGAAAGACATCGCAAACGGCAAAGCGACCGCATCATAAGGAGCATACATGGAAGCCTTCGTTTGTATCGGCGGCATTTTTCTGGTCGTCGTATTGATTCTCTTCTTTTACTTTTTGAACACTGCGCGCAAACGCGTCAACGAAACCACATCCATCGGCAAGAAGCAACTGCTCCCAGTTTACATTTCGCTCGCAGACAGACCCACGTCCATCATTCAAGGCATGAACAAACTCCGAGCCGACGTGAACAAAACCGAAAAGGCGGGCGACAAATGGCGCTGGGTTCCCATGCTCATCTTTCTCGCGGGCGTCGGCTTGATGCTGATCGACGGCATCCTGTTACTACTCGGATATTTTTCATTCGTCTTCACGGGTGGCGGCATCGCATTGTGGATCGCGGCAATCGTGATGGCACGCGGTTTAAGGAAAAGCGATTCATACGACTTCTCGACTCGCTACAACGGGACACGCGACATCCTCTACACGCTTCGCGACGACCTCAAGCCTGGTTCAACCTATTTAGGTCACCTCGACCTTACAGGTTATCTCCTCCCCACCAAGGTGGCTCGCTCCGCAAATGACGCGCAAGGGCGCACAACAGAATACTTCCGCGACGAGTGGCTCGCCCTCAAAGCCAAACTGTACGACGGCAACATCCTGCGCGTTTCAGGGATTCAAAAATCGAAGAAGCGAAAGTCGTATTGGAAGCGGAGCCGCATCAGCGGCAAGATGAAATCGAAGCCTGAAAAATTCAAAGGCACCCAGCATGATTTGAAAGTCCGCATTGTGGCGAACCCCGAAGTGTACAACATCGCCAAAACAAGCAATGAATTCAAGCAAGGGCTGAACATCGGCAAATTCACCATCAGTCAGTTAAGTACCGAAGGCGGCATGATCTCATTCGTCGCCAACTCTCCGTTTGAAGAAGTGGAACATGAAAACGTTTTACAAATTCTCAGGTCGGCATACTCCCTCTTGCAAAGAAAGGCGGCGTAAATGAGTCGCAAAGTAATTCCGTTCGTGGTCGCGTTCGTTCTGGTTTGTCTCGTCATGGCGGTCGCCGCGTTGTTCTCGTTCAGCGGATTGGCAAAGGCTGAGAAATTCAGCGCGTCGCAAGTTTGGTCTCAGAGTTACGATACAGCCGAAAGCATGAAGGTCATAAACCTGATGGGCGACGACAACGACGAACTTTTCATCCAAAACGAAAACAACGTCACCATTTTCGATGGCAGTGGAAACGTGTTGTTCAGCAAAGATTATCAATACCCGAAGACCACGCTCGGCGACGTGAACGGCGACAACCGTGAAGACCTCATCGTTTTTTATCTCGGCGATCTGGGCTATGCCGTAGACGTTATCAACGACGGACAAGTCTTAACTCTCGCGCAGGGATTGACTGTCGGACTCCCCGCGCGGGTCGCCCTCCTCCGCTTCGCTTCTGGACCTCAAATCGTGCTGGGCGACAGTGGCGGCGGACTCCAATCGTTGAGCCTCAGCGGACAAGAGCTTTGGAATTACTCCGTCGGCGGCGAGGAGATTCGGGGACTCGACGACGCGCTCATCAACGGGCAGGTCCATCTCGCCGCGGCGTCTCACGATGGCTCGGTAGTGGTGTTGGATGAAGATGGGCAAAAGGTTTGGGAGGCGAGTCAGGAGTCCCTGCGAAGGATGCGTGCGTTCGACTTCAACAGCGACGGCAATAGCGAAATCCTGACAGGCGGCGAGTTCGGCGCGTTCGTCGCTTTATCCGCAGTGGACGGGAGTCAAATTTATAGTCAAGGAATGGGGCAAGCGGTTTCTGAAATTCGAGAAGTGGAAATCAACGGCGACCCATCGTCGCGTGAATTTGTCGTCGGCGGAAAAGATGGCGGCGTGTGGGCGTATTCGACTCAAGGCGGCGTTGTGAAGCAAATGTGGACGGGTTCGCTTTCGGACAAGGTCACTGAAATTTCTGGCATCGACGTGGACGGCGACGGCGTGGAAGAAGCCGTGCTCGGCGACGATAGCGGCGTGGTGGCGGTGTTCACTGGCGACGGCTCGCGCAACAACTTGGACAATCACAGCACGGGCATCACGCGCATTGACGTTGGTAAACTGAACGGCGAGCGATATGTGGTGATCGCAGATTACAACGATGTGCAAGTGAATAAAGTTAACTTCAACTCGATCCCAGGTTTTCAATACATGCCGTTAGTTGTCGGCATCATCGTCTCGGCGGTGATTTTGATCATTGCGGCAATCCTTGCATCCATTCCGAAAAAACCTGAGTTGAAAGTTTCGTTCCAGGATAAGAGCAAGGAATCGCTTGAAGCCGAACGCCGCATGTTGAAAGAATCCATCGCGGACGTGGAACGACTCCGCAAATCAGGCGAAGTGACGGGCGATGCCTATCTCGCACGCCTCAAACGCCTGCGCGGCGATCTCGCAGACAATGAAGCCGCGTTCAAAACCGCAGGCTTCCCCATCAAAGTGGAGACGATCCAATGTCCCAACTGTGGCGGCACCCTCGAACTCGGTATGGATAAGTGCGAATATTGCGGGCAGGTGTTGTTGTCGTAGAACAAGATACTGTCTCGCTCTACGCGAAAAGCAACAACGCGCTCCAACTGGAGCGCGTTGTTGCTTTCATTTCCGAAACAGACTACTGGATGGTAAAACGAACCGTCCCGGCGGGCGCGCCGTTGAAGAAGACTTCCACACGGTAGGTTCCCAGGGGCCAGCCGCTACTCGGCGCTTCAAAGTAAAAATGAACGGTCCCGGTGAACGTCTCATCTACAACTGTATACTCAACAATGTCAATGAAGGAATCCGGGTCAAAACCATCCACATTTTCACCGTACCAGTTGGAAGAAACCACATTTCCAGACACGCCGTTTTCGAGATCGGTCACCACATAGACCGTATCAAACGAGCCAAATGTGGAACTGGTATTCTCTCCGTCTGAGTCGTACGCAGTCCGTACATTGCTCAGTGACGGTTCGCCGCCGCCCAGCACGGAACAAGCCAGCGAAGCGACAGCCAACGCCAACGCGGCAAACAAGATGGGCAATTTATTTCTCATGAGATTCTCCTTGTGAATGATTGGAGCGAGTATACCATTTCAAAGATACCCGATGCCGTCCGGACAAATCTGTCATCGCCTTGTTATGCATGGCGTCGCCAATGATACAATCAGCAAATGATTTGGAGGCTGAGATGAACGCAAAAACCATCGTAATTGACGGCGTGACCTACAACAGCGTAGACGAAATGCCGCCCGAGGTACGCAGGAATTATGAGGAAGCGATGCGCGGCTTCAAGGAAATGAACGTCGAAAATTTCACCGGCGCAGCAAACGAGATCAAGAATATCTTCGCGGATAAAAACAAAGACGGCTCACCCGATATTTTCGAGGGAAACCAAGCCGTCGGCGTTGCCGGACAGATGAAATTCATCGTAGGCGGGAAAACCTACAACCGCCTCGACGAACTCCCCCCGGAAGCCCGCGCGAAGTACGAAGAAGCCATGGCTTCTATGGACAAGAATCAAAATGGGATGCCCGATTTTTTGGAAGGTATGCTGAGTTCTTCATACCAGCCTGCTCGACCGGTCATATCCACATCGCCTGATGCGAGAAGCACAACGCGGCACGCTTCACGTACGCCCATGCCGGTTACTCCAACCATCTCACCCGATACTTCAAACGGCTGGATGTTGGCGTTGGGCGCGCTTTTCCTGTTGATGGTCTGCGCGCTCGGCGCACTGAGCGTTTGGTATTTCTTTTTACGCTAAATTAGCGTTTGGTTAGAACTTTACAACCCGCTTGACATCAGATTTAGATTTTTGTATAGTATTTCACGATGAACAGATTGGCACGGCAGCCCACCGGCTCGGCGTGCCTTTTATTTGTCAGAACTTCATCCCCCTTTTGAAGGAGCGCCAATGATACAAGTCAGCGGTCTCATAAAAGATTACGGAGCGCGCCGCGCGCTCAACAACATCAGTTTCGACGCAAAGCAAGGTGAGATCGTTGGCTTTCTTGGTCCGAATGGCGCGGGCAAAACAACGACCATGCGGATCCTCACCGGATATATGCCTCCTACAGAAGGGACGATCACGGTGGCAGGATACGACGTTGTCGAAGAATCGCTCGAAGTCCGCAAACGAGTCGGGTATCTGCCTGAAACGGTTCCCCTCTACAATGAAATGACCGCCTTCGAATACTTGAAATTCATGGGCGAGTTGCGCCACATCCCGAACGCAGAGGAACGCGCGCTCGAAACGCTCGATTCAGTCAACCTCGACGCGCGCGCGAACAGTTATATCGGCACATTCTCCAAAGGGATGCGCCAGCGCGTGGGCTTGGCTCAGGCATTGCTTCATCGCCCGGAAGTGCTGATCCTCGATGAGCCGACCATCGGTCTCGATCCAAGCCAAGTGGTGGAGATCCGTGCCGTAATTCGCGAGATCGGAAAAGACCGCACTGTGCTGTTCTCGACGCACATCCTTTCAGAGGCGCAACAGATCTGCGACCGGGTACTCATCATCAATAAAGGAAAGATTGTCGCCGAGGATACGCCCGAAAATCTCCAATCGAGGCTGGTCGGCGAACAACGCGTCGTCCTGCGCGTGCGCGGCGAGTCGGATGATCTCGCGGCAAAGGTCAAGAAGATCAAAGGCGTAAAAGATGTCGAGACCAAGGCGGACGGTTCGATTGAATTCGAGTTTTCCGCTGGGCAAGACGCGCGCCCGCAAGTCGCAAAGACGGTCGTCCAAGGCGGCTACGATCTTTTGGAAATGCGCTCGGTGGGCATGAGCCTCGAGGAAATCTTCCTCGAACTCACCCGCGAAAATACATCCAGCAAGAAATCATCGTGAGGCAAAACCATGCGTAACATTTGGACCATCGCAAAGCGCGAATATGACCATTACTTTATCAGCCCGATCGCTTACGTAGTTGCCGTGGCTTTGTTATTCCTCGTCGGCGGATATTTCGCGCTGATGTTGTTAGCGGCAAACCAAGGCGGAGGCTTCGGCGGCGGATTCGTGCCTGAAATCCCAGAGGTCAATAACTTGTTCGGATTTCTTCTTTTACTCTCGATTCCCGCGCTGACCATGCGCGTCCTTGCGGATGAAACCCGCACCGGGACGATCGAACTGCTCCTCACGGCTCCGGTCCGCGACTTCGAGTTGGTCGCCGGAAAGTGGCTAGGCAGTTTCCTGTTTGTTCTCACGCTCATTCTAGTGACGGTTCTATACCCCATCATCTTGAACTCGCAAGTCTCGCCGGGTCTGGATTGGAAATTGCTGATCTCATCTTATTTGGCGTTGATTCTCCTCAGCGGCGCGTTGATCGCGCTAGGCGTTGGCATTTCCGCCATGTTTAGCAATCAGGTGACGGCGTTCATCACCACGCTGGGGCTGTTCATCTTCTTGTGGTGGTTGGTAGGAATTCCCGCCAGCCTGATACCGGTGGGCAGTGACTTTTTCAATTATCTGGTGCTCAACTCGCACTTTAGCGGCGCGCTCAACCAAGGGAATATTTACCTGTCTGACCTCGTGTACTTCCTCAGCCTCATCGCGATCGGGCTGTTCACCGGAACGGTGGCAATCGAAATTCGGAGATGGAGATAATGAAAAAGAAGAATACCCAACCTGCGTGGCGAAACTACACATTCGTCGCGCTTATCGTCGCGCTACTGGCATGTATCTCCACTGCTTTGCTCGGCGCCGCCAAAGGCGTGATCGCGCTTGGCTTATACACCGCTGAATCCCCCGAGCGGCTCACCAATGCGCTTTGGGTCAGCCTGGGGCTGCTGATCATCGGACTTGCGGTGTATGCGTTCCTTGAGCCGGCAAAAGTCCAGCGATTTCTCACTGGCAGACAGGCAAAATACGGAGGCAACACGCTTATTGCTGTGATCGCCTTCACGCTTACGTTGGTCATCGTCAACTTCCTAGCCTTCGACAACCCAACCCAAGTCGCAGATTTGACCGAAGAGCAAGCGAACACACTTGCCCCCGAAATGGTCGCAGCGCTAGAAAAATTGCCTGAAAAAGTCACCGCTACCGCGTTCTTTACACAGAACCGAAGCAGAGAGTCGGCGGAACAGCTCTTCGGAAATATCAAAGCCAACAGCAAAGATAAGTTCGATTATGAATTCGTAGATCCGAACCGCGACCCTCAACGAGCGCGCGAAGCGGGCATCACCGGCGACGGGAAAGTCCTTTTGCAAATGGGAGATCGTTCTGAGATCGCCGCGTCTGCTACTGAATCCGAGATTCTGAAAGCGTTGATCCGGCTCATTAACCCGGAGGACCGCGTCGTGTATTTCCTTACCGGGCATGGCGAACGCGACCCCGAACAGATTAACGAAGACAACACCGCTCTAACCCGCGCAGGCACAACGCTAAAGAGCAAAAACTACGGCGTGAAAAGTCTAAGTTTGCTCGCCGAGAACAAAATTCCGGAAGATGCGGACGTGATCATCATTGCCGGCCCTCAACGTCCCATTTCGGAAAAAGAGGTCGAACTATTGCGCGGGTTTCTCAATGGAGGCGGGGCTTTAGTGGTCATGGAAGACCCAACCATCCTGACAAACTTTGGCGACGAGGCTGATCCCTTGGCTGCCATGTTAACAGAAGATTGGGGCATCACGCTTAATAACGATTTCATAATTGACCTCGAGAGTTCCGACCCACGGCTCAGCATCGGGTTCGCCGAGTCATACGATACCGGTCACCCGATCACCAGCCAAATCTCGAACCTCGATTCGTTCTTCCCGCTCACACGAAGCCTGACGCTGGATTTCAGCAAACAGGGAGTTGAACTCAGCCAACTCGTTTCAACGACCGACCGCTCGTGGGGAGAAAAGAATTTCGATAGCCTCACCGAGGCTGGCTGGCCCCCCAGCTACGATGAAGCGACGGAAACTCTCGGGCCGCTGGCGCTAGCCGCCGCGTCGGAAAACCTCACCACCGGCGGACGCGTGGTCGTTTTCGGCACATCGCAATTTGCCAGCGATCAGGTCTTCGATTCCGGTTACGGTAACAGCGACCTATTCATCAACTCGGTAGATTGGGCGGCGGAGCAAGATGCTATTGGGATAACGCCCAAACAACCCGTATCACGCGTCTTCCAGCCAGCCTCGCAACTGCGGATGCTGATGCTAATGCTGATCGTCGGACTGGTTATGCCCGGCATCTTCATAGCGCTGGGCATCGTTACTTGGCTGCAACGCCGACGACAAGGATAGGTCAACATGCGTCGTTCGACTCTCGCGTACCTCCTAGCGCTGTTGATCGCAGTAGGAGCCTATTACTTCGTCAACAACCGCAAAGAAACCACAGAAAACGCCGCCACGGCTGAACCAACCGAGGCTATCGTCTATCTCTTCGACGCGGAAGATGGGGTCCCCTCCAGCATTCGCATTGAAGCAAAAACGGGCGAAACTGTCGAAGTAGCGAAAAATGCCGATAACGCGTGGGCGTTGATCCAGCCGCTCAAAGCCTCAGCAGACCAAAGTGCGCCCGAAGCGGCAGTGAGTCAACTCACCACACTGCAAATCGAAGACACCATCCCCAATCTCGATCTCGAAATCGTCGGCTTGAACGATCCTGAATATGCCGTCATTGTCAGATATAGCGATAAGGTGGAACGAAAAGTAGCCATCGGTGTTATCACCCCAACAGAAAATGGATACTACGCGCTCAGCCCAAGTGGAGATGTGGTGGTAGTGGACAAAGCCTCCATTGACTCACTGCTCAACTTGTTGCGCAATCCGCCTTATTTGGAGACGCCCACCCCCAGCCCTGTTCCGACAGAGACCCCGCTTCCTTCTTCGACGCCCGAGCCTGCCACGCCAACTTCGACCGCCTCCGCTCCTTAGCCGTAACATTTGGCTTGCTGAAGCGTCTATGAAAGAGAAATGAAAGGGGCTTGATTCTGGCATCGAAAAAGTGTATTCTGATAAAAAAGAGAGAATGGACAAGAACTGAATGGATGTAGATAAGATTTTGATGGTGGATGAAGAAGAGGAGTTTCCCGCGATCGCGCGGCTGGTCGAGTTGGGGCGGCAGAAATCATACGTCACGCTCGATGATATTCTCCACTTCTTCCCTGAAGCCGAACAGGATGTGGAACAGCTCGAAGAGGCTTTTTCGGCTCTCTTAAGCGCGGGGATTCCCTTCGTGGAGGATACCGCCACCGCGGAACCCACCGAGGACGAGCTCGTCGCGGTGGAAGCCACAGAAGCCGAGCCGGAAATTGACCTCGCCCTCGACGATTACCTCGCCAACATTGACACGGATGACACAATCGGCTTGTACCTCAAAGAGGTCAGCCGCGTTCCCCTGCTCACCGCAGAGGAAGAAGTAAAGCTCGCACAACGCATCGAACGCGGGCGTATGTCGCGTGAGGAACTGGCAAAAGGAAACGCCACTCCCCGCCGCCGCGCCGACCTGCGCAAACTCATCGAAGACGGCTGGGCGGCGCGCGAACACCTCATCACAGCCAACTCGCGCTTGGTCATTTCTGTTGCCAAAAAATACATGGGACGCGGCGTTCCCTTCCTCGATCTGATTCAGGAAGGCAATATCGGTCTCATCCGCGCGACCAAGAAATTCGACTATCGCCGCGGACACAAATTCTCCACCTACGCCACGTGGTGGATTCGCCAAGCGGTCACGCGCGCTATCGCCGATCAAGGACGCACGATTCGCGTCCCGGTCCACATGGGCGACCAGATCAACAAACTCCTGCGCGTGCAACACCAGCTGACCCAACGTCTCGGGCGCGAACCCAGCGTGGAAGAAATTGCCGAAGCGCTCGATGTTCCGCCGAAGAAAGTCGAGAACATGATTCAGGTGGCACGGCGTCCACTCTCGCTGGAAACCCCGACCGACGATGAAGAAGATTCGGTCCTCGGCGATTTCATCGAAGACGATGAGGCCCCTCCGCCCGACGACACTGCCACATACAACCTTTTGAAAGAACACCTCGGCGAAGTGTTGAACGGATTGCCGCCGCGCGAAGTCCGCATTTTGCAATTGCGCTACGGTTTGCTCGACGGGCAGGCGTACACCCTCGAAGAAGTAGGGCGCAAAATGGGCGTGACGCGCGAACGCGTCCGCCAGATCGAAGCCCAAGCCTTGAGCCGTCTGCGCCACCCGACCATTCGACGCAAATTGCGCGATTATTTGGGAGAGTAACAAAAAAGCGATGACGTTGGAACGTCATCGCTTTTTGATTTACAATCTTTGCATGAAGAGTTCTCCGCTTCGTTTGCAGGATTTCGTCTTTCTTGCAGTCTTTCTCAGCGCGCTGGTTTCTGGATCGCAAATGCTCGGCATTGACAGCGACCTCGGGCGACACCTCACCCTCGGAAATTACATCCTCGACCATCGCGTCATCCCCACGAGCGATCTGTTCTCACATACGTTGACCGGCGCGTCCCGTCCGCCGTATGAGTGGATGACGCAAGTCTTGTTGGCTATCGCAAATCGCCTTTTGGGTTTAGATGGAGTTATTCTCCTCACAGCCGCCCTGATTGCGGTCACATTCTCCCTACTCTACGATGATTCGTTACGCCGAAGTCAATCCCCGTTAATTTCGCTGACTGTAACTTTACTGGCAGTCGCGGCTTCGAGCATCCATTGGCTTCCGCGACCGCACATCATCACCTTTCTGTTCATTGCGATCTGGCTGAGCAAATTAGAGCAACTTCGGAGAAACGAACCGGTTCGCCCTTTCATCTTCCCGTTATTGATGCTCCTTTGGGCAAATTTACACGGCGGATTCATCTTCGGCTTCCTCGCGTTCGCCGCGTATTTCGCTGGCTGGCTATGGGACAAGTTGCGAAGCCAAACAACCAACGACATGGGCAGAAAATATCTGCTTATCGGGCTAACCTCTCTCGGCGCGTCCGTTATTACGCCTGATCTCTGGCGCAACTGGGAAGCGGTTCTCAACAACCGAAGCGCCTTCATCCTCAGCCGCACTGCCGAAACAATGCCGCCGAACTTTGCCGACCCTTCCATTACGCCGTTTATCATCCTGCTTACTCTCGCTGTAATTTTCGCTCTCCTCAATCGTCGAAATATCTCAGCCGCGCACGTTTTTCTGCTGGGCGGGCTGGGAGCAATGTCCCTGCTGATGACAAGGAATATTCCTCTTTTTTCAATCGCCAGCGCGCCGATTTTGGCGGAATGGATTTCAGCAAAAACCAATGAATTTACGAGCTGGAAAAAAATTGACGCTCGTTTTACTAGCTCCTCAACGCCAAGCAAGTCGGCTTTATTTCCAACGATTATTATTGCGCTTGCAGTTGCGTTCATCGCATATCGCCATTCGGGAGGCAAACAACTATATCAATTCAACCCGCAAGTATTCCCTGTCCAAGCAGCGGATTGGCTGGAGGAGAATCCGCTCGAAGGCAGAATGTTCAACGATTTCAACTGGGGCGGCTATCTGCTTTATCGTTTGTGGCCCCGTGAATTGGTTTTTGTAGACAGCCAAAGCGACTTCTACGGCGAATCCCTGATGCGCGACTACGAAACGATCATGCTCGCTCAAAATGATTGGCGCAACCTGCTGGACCAATATCAAATCGAGTGGGCGCTTATTCCTACAAATTCACCGTTAGCAGATCAACTAAAAAACGAAAACGATTGGATCGTCGTTTACGAAGATCCCGTAGCCGCCATCATCCAACAAAAATAGTCATCTCAGGCGCGAGACCAAAACGCCATCCGTCTCATACACCACTTCAAATCCCGCATCCAATTTTAGACTTTCCACAAAATACGGAAATTCACGCTGAGGCGCAAGCGGACTACAATTGTTCACCCGCAGAATTTTCGAAACATAAATGTAATCGTACTCCGCGCGATCAAGCGCGCCATCGAGACATGCGAGATCGCCATTCGACAAACACCCCTGCACAGCATACGTCGAGCGGACATATTCGTTGAAGCCCGCGCCCTTCGTCCACTCCGTGCCTTGCACGGTGAGCAAACTTTTCCTCCCGCTGATGGCGGGGAACCACTCCAACACTGAATCGCACGAGACCGAAGTCGTCCCCGTCAACACAAGAAAGCGCGCGTCCTGCGGCGTATTTTGCTGAACCCAGCGCATCGCCTGCGCATCAGGCGGATACAACGTCGCCTTGGATAATCCCAACCCGAACTGATAGGCGGAAAAAACCAGAAACAGGATCAGATAAATAAAAACGTTCCGTTCTGCGGATGAAACTTCCGCTTCTTCCGACGGGGACGGCTGTATCGCCAGTAGGATAACTTCCACCAACCCCAGTGCGGCAAGCATCGCCAGCGGAATCGAGGCAGGACCCGCCGCGCTCCGCCCCTCCACAAAGAAGGGAATCGCCATCCACAACGGGAGCAGATAATCCCGTCGGACGAAGCGATGCGCAATCCCGGTCAAGCCGAGGACGGCAATCACCGTCGCGTAGGGTTCTTCCGTAAAAACGAAGAAAAGCAAGTTGAATACCGCCGCAAATTTCGAGCCAGTCGCGGCGCCGTTCAACAACGGTTCGAGACCGTGATTCGAAATCACGCTCGCCCACCACGGCGCCGAGACGATCAACACAACGAAACCAACGAGTATTGACTGAATAAACTTCGCGCGGCTTCTGGACAACATAAGCCAAAAAAATATCGCCGAGACGAACGTATGCACCGCGGCTTCGGGATGACTCATCACCGCCAATCCGCCGAAGAAGCCCGCGAGCAAAATATCGGAGCGGCGATTTTCCTCGTACAGGCGAATCACAAACGCCAGCGTGAGCAGCATGAAGAATTGACCGGGACTACGCGTAAGTCCGCCGCCCATCACGAACCACGAGAGCGCACGCGGCATCAACGCGAAGAAGAATGTTGAAACTGCCGCGTGGAAGTTATTTTTCAGCAGATACCGCGCAAGCAAGTAAAACGCCGGGACGGAAAGCGACGCAAAAAACGCCGGTACCCAACGGACGATTTGAACAGAATCAAGTCCGAAGAGGAGCGAAGCCAGCGCGCCCAAATAGAACCCCAGCGGCGGATACGCGTACGGGATTTCCAAATGGTTATAGGTTGTGAACGCGGGAAGGATAAAATGATTGGCGCGCAGGTCGTCCACCATCACGGCGAACATGCCCCCATCGTTGACTGCGAACCCCGCCAACCACGTCGGGCTGAAGCGGACGTACGCCCCAAGGGCGCACGCCAGAATCAAGATCAACGTTGACCATTGAGCGCGCGTGATCGGCTTACTTTGTCTCATAACACGGAATCGATCATGATCGCCACAAAGATGAACACCAAATACGAACTCGACCACTTGTACATGCGCCAGGCAAGTTTATTCCCGCCTTTGCGCCAAACCGCCCACGCGGCATATAACAACGCGCCGCCCAACACCAACGATGAGATAAGGTAGAACGTGCCAGCCAGATTGAGGATCGGCAACAGCAAAGTGACGATCACCAGTTCAATGGTGTACACAAAGATCTGCCGGCGCGTCTCCAGTTCGCCGCGCACGACCGGCATCATCGGCACAGCGGCATGTTCGTAATCTTTCATGCGAACAATGGCAAGCGCCCAGAAGTGCGGAGGCGTCCACATAAAAATGATCGCAAAGAGGATCCACGCCGTCCAATCGAGGTGACCTGTGGCGGCGGCATAACCCACCATCGGAGGAATCGCCCCCGCCCCTCCGCCGATGACAATGTTTTGCACCGTCGCTTTTTTCAGCCACAGGCTGTAAATGATCACGTAATAGACGATCCCTGCCAGCGAAAGCAACGCTGCGAGGTCGTTCACGAAACAAGCAAGGAGGTAATAACTGAGGAGCGACAAACCCAACCCGAACGCCAGACCTTCGGCATCGGTCAGGCGTCCATCCGCTAACGGACGTTTCGCCGTGCGCTTCATCAACCGGTCTAGTTCGCGGTCAATATATTGGTTCAACGCGCCCGAGCCGCCCGCCGCAAGCGCGCCGCCAACCAACGTCCACAGCGTGAGCGAAAAAGAGGGCCAGGCTTTCATACCGATCACCAGTCCGCCGTAGGTTGTGATCAATAGCAGACCGACGATCAGCGGCTTCGAGAGCGAAAAGAAGTCTTTGACGCGTTGACGGCGGTCGGTCACCGGGTCGGCAATTTCACTCGTCGCCAGCGCGCCCGAGGTGTAGACCAGCAAAACAAGCGAAACCCACAACGCGATCGTAGTCAATTCGTGCAAGATCAATAAGTGACGCGCGTCCGATTGCGCGACCAACATGGCGCCCACCAACGCCTGCCCGAAGAACATGACCGCGAGAATAGTCGTCAGCGGCAACAGCACACGGTTATCTCTTTGTTCGCGCCATGCTTTACGAAAGACAGCCGCCATCAACAGCAAAGCGATTCCTACCAGCGATAAGTGAGCGAGTTTCAACCAGCCTAGCGGAGCGCTGGGAATACAAAGGGGCCAGCCCTTGCAGTATTCCGCCGCGCCGGATAATGTGACCACGCGGCCCGCAACGGTCAACGCCAACACGGATACGAACAGCACAAGCACGTAACGCGAAAACGACGAACGGATAGAATATTTCATTGGTTTTGCAAATCCTGTTTACGCAAAAAATAAGGGTAGCCGAAAAACAAAAGCGCGGCGAAGGTAAACCACTGCACAGCATACCCAAAATGAGGACCTTCTGTCAAATCAAATTCAGAGACGGAAGGGACGGGCGGCGTCGCGTCATCCGGCTCGGCATTAGGTTGGATATAAATTGGAAGAAGCGGATATGGCAACTGGTCGGCGACTCGCGCCACGTCGGCATTATTCCAAATTTCGAGTCTTGAACCGTCCGCCGGCAGCGCATCTTCGACTCCGCCGAAGGCTGGTTTGCCCTGCCCCAGCCGAATCACACCTTCAACGTTGACCGGCTCCGCCTCGTCATACTTTCGCCAATCGGACGGCGCGGCGTTCCCGTCGGCGGGGATCCAGCCGCGGTCAACGAGAACAGCCGTCCCGTCGAAAAGAAGCGGGGTGAGTAAATGGTATCCAAGTTGTCCTTCGTAATATTGATTCCGCACGGCAATCTGATTCTCGAAGTCGTATTCTCCCGAAACCTTCACCCTGCGATATTCCGTTTTGGCGAGTCCTTCGGGCGCTTGATTGTTGAGATCAAGCGGAGACATGGATTGCATTTCGACGAAATGAGCATTGTCCGCGCGTCGTGTGTCAAGACGATCTAACTGCCAAATGCCGAGGCGAATCAGAACGAGTGTGCCGGCGATGACCAATAATGTCGAGAACGCCCACTTGCGGCTGAACATTTTACGCAGGAGCATGTTCTTTCTTCTCGATAGGAAGGATCAGGCTGTACAGCGCGAGCAGAATGCCAAGCGATAACCCGGGACCAGCGATCCCTCCCAAATGCGTAAGCCACGTCAGCGGTTTACGCACATCCATGCCGAAGTAATTGCCGGGTTGAAATGAACAGTCGTAGGCAAAGTTTGCCGCTTCGCCGAGGTACAAACTTGCCGAACTACCCGCCGGCGCCCAGACCGTACCCAGTTTATGATCCACAACGTCTTCGTTTTTCACGACCAAAGTATCGCCGACAACGAAGGTCATGTTTTGGGGAATGGATGGCGGTTGCTCGCCGCGCGCGATCTGTTCCGCAGTTCCTTTCGGTATGACCAATGTGATCACTTGCGGGGCGCGGGCGGTCTTGTAAAGCAGGAAGATCGGCACTTCCGTAACAATGGCGCCGAACAACAACCCAATCAGCAGCGAGATCAAAACCCGCTTGACGTAAATTCTTTTTGCATTCATTTTAGTCACGCAACATCAACTTCAGATCGTGGACAATATCCGCGACCGGGGCGTCGTACGGAAACGAGACGCGCAGGTTTCCCTGCCGATCAATCAAGGTGACGCGGGCGGTGTGGTCAACCAAATATCCCGCAGAGGAGGCAGTCTCTGGGATGGCGCGGTAGATTCCATAACCGTTCCAGATTGGGGTGAGCTCTTCCTCCGTCCCGCTCAAGCCGATAAAGTCCGAGTTGAAATTATTCACGTACGTTTGGACACGTTCGGGCGTATCACGCGCCGGGTCAACGGTAACAAAGAGAACTGTGACCTGGGCGGCATCTGCGGGTCGAAGCCCTTCGAGGGCAAGATTTAATTCGGCAAGTGTGGTGGGGCAGACGTCGGGACACGATGTGTAACCGAAAAAGAGCAGGACAAGGCTTCCGCGATAATCGCTCAAGTTAAACACGCTTCCATCCGCGCGGGTGAGGGTGAAACCCATTGCTGGCGGATATGGCTCTCCGTAGGTGGTCCCAAGCGGAACGTTGGGCTTGGCGAACAAATACATCACAAAAGTCAGAGCGCCGATCAGTAAAAAAGAAATCACCCCGGTGATTATTGTTTTTCGATCCATAGTCGTACTCCTATTTCAGCAGAAGGAAAACGGGGCGACCCATTTGCGGTCGCCCCGTCGTTTCGTTTTTTTTCAAACAACCTGCGTTAGATCGCGGTTCCCATCAGGTAAAGCGCTGGGTAGAAGAATATCCAGACCACGTCCACGAAGTGCCAGTAGACCGCGGCGGCTTCGACGGGATACTGCTTCTCATCGTACAAACCTTTTCTACCGTTATTCCAAACGATGGCAAGGAAGATCAAGCCGGTCAATACGTGGAAGGCGTGCATTCCGGTCATCATGAAGAATGCCGCCCCAGCCGCGCCAGAGGAAGGCTTTAGAGGCTCTGCCCCGGCGGGTTCACCGAAGATCGAAAGGACAAATTCCGCAAGCCCGGGCGCGCTGTGCCACTCGATCAGCACCACGCCAAGAAGAAATGCGAGTCCCAGAATAAAGGTGATCATGGTGTTCTGCAAAAAGCCTTTGCGGTTGCCGTTCTGCAAATGCACTTCGCCGCGATTCATGAAGAAGGAGGAGACGAGCAACACGGCGGTAACGAACAAGCCGAGAGACTGGCTCAAATTCGGGCGGGTCATCCCAAGCAAGTTGAGGCGCATCACCATCAAGCCGCCGAAGACGAACGTGTCTGATATCAGGAACAGCCACAAGCCGACGCGGTTCGTCCCGGCTTTATATGCATACGAATTGTGGTCTTGCACCGTATCCGGGTCTTCGTTCAACTTGTAGACGTGCATATAGTAGTAAAGCACCAGCGCGGCTTTGATCAGCGCTACCACAATGAGAATTGGCAATGAGCTGAAGGACACCGCGACGAAGAACTCAAGCAGGGTCAGCGCCGCAAGGTACACGAAGATATAAACGCCTTGCGAAAGCATGGAGGGGTGATCTTGTTTGTGAGTCATGTACGACTACCTGCCCTTTGATTAATGTTTCCCGGCTTTGTTCGCCGCGAATTCGACATACTTCGAGCCGGGCAGACCGTAATCGTACGGTTCGCCGACAACCTCGAAGGGAGTCTCGTAGTTGTGCGCCGGCATCGGAGATGGGACGAGCCATTCCGGCGAGCGCGAATTCCACACGTTGCCGGTGGCGGGTTCGCCATGCTTGATGCTGTGGAAGAAATTGATGAGGAAGATCAAGATCGAAAGCGCGATGAGGTATCCACAGATGGTCAGAATGAGGTGCATGGTATCGAAGCCCAGCGCCGGATCGTAGTCAACAATACGGCGGCGCATCCCGCGCAGACCGATGAACATCATACCGAGGGTTAGCGCGAGGAACGACGGAGTCATCAGCCAGAAGTGCACTTTGCCCCAGAACTCGTTCATGCGGCGGCCCGTCGCTTTGGGAAACCAGTAGTAAAGGGCGGCAAAGAACGGGAAGACAAAGCCTCCGAAGATCGTATCGTGGAAGTGTCCGACGACCCAATAGGTATCGTGCAAGTGGAGGTCCAGCGCGACCATCGCGTTCGGAGGACCGGTCACGCCGCCCAGCAAAAAGACAACGATCGCGCCAAGCACGAACAACATCGGCGTCGGCGTCTCGATCTTACCGCCCCAGATAGTTGCTACCCACGAGAAAAATTTCACTCCCGTTGGCACGGCGACCAGCATGGTGCTATACATGAACGGCACACGCAGATATTCGTTCATGCCGGAAGTGAACATGTGGTGCGCCCACACGACAAAGCCAACCAGCGCGATCCCGAGCGACGACATAGCAACCCAGCGATACCCGAACAAAGGCTTGCGGACGAAGACCGGCAAGAGTTCTGAAATCACGCCGAGGCCGGGAAGAACGAACACGTACACCGCCGGATGCGAGTAGAACCAAAATAAATGTTGGAAGAGAACCGGGTTGCCGCCTTTCGCGACATCGAAGAAGCCCATCCCCAGCAACCGCTGGAACATCACCAATTGGAAGGAAAGACCGATCAATTGTGTGGCGGTCAACGCAATGATGGAAGTAGCCAGCGAAGCCCACACAAAGATCGGCAGGCGCATGGGCGTCATGCCTTTGGCTCGCATGCGCAGAACAGTGGCGATCAGGTTGAGCGCGCCCAAAATGGACGACCAACCCGCAACGAACACGCCAAGGAAGAACATCTGCACACCCAGCGGAGCCTTCGCCGAAAGCGGAGGATAGCCCGTCCAGCCAGTATCGAACCCGCCAAGGATGAGCGCTAACAGCAACAAGACAGCCGCCGGAACCGCCACCCAATAAGCGAAGGCATTCATGCGCGGGAACGCCATGTCATGCGTGCCGAACAAGAGCGGCGCCACGTAGTTGATCATGCCCGAAATGCCAAGCAAGATCGAGACGATCATGATCATGCCGTGCAATGACATGAGCGTATTGTAAATTTGCGGACCGTTTTGATTGAAGACATCGAGTTTCAAGGTCAGGAAATCTAACCCGGAGGCGGCAAGTTCTGTGCGAAAGATCAACGCAAAGGTTCCGCCTACCACGAGGAGGAACAACGCGGTCACAGAATATTGAATACCGATGACTTTGTGATCGAGCGATACGCCAAAGTATTTTTGCCAGCCCGGTTCATCTTCGTGATGGTCGGGCGTATCAATGCCGCGCGCCCACTTCACCCAATCGGTCATGACGCCTACGCCGAAGAGGAACGAAACCACGCCGACGAGCGCGCCGAACACCCAAGCCGGCTCGGTAAACAGGAAAGCGCCGAGCGATTCCAGCCCCATCAGCGCGCGGATTGCGGTCACAATCGCCGCGCCAATGACGGTTCCAACGATCTGAAACACCAACCCGCGCGTAATGCCGCGATAACCGTAAACGCCAAAGAAGAAAGCGGCAAAACCAAACAACAACGCAAACGCAGACGGAACTGAACCAGAGAAGTTCAACTCGCCCGTCACTGCAAAGTCAAGGCCCAAGCCAATTCCATAACCGAGGGCGCCAGCCGCAACGAGAAGCAGGAATGCTTTGCTCAACGAATTATTTTTCATGAATCCTCCGCGACCTACCTGATCGTTTTGATGTACGCGACGAGCGCTGCGAGTTCGTCGGGTGTGAATGTATATTGGATCATCTGCTGATTTTCAAACCCTTTTACGATTTTTGCCTGCGGTCTGCTGATCGATTCAGTGATATAGGCGTCATCCGCGACGACCGTTGAGCCGTCCGAAAGCTCGACCTGAGAACCAAACAAGCCTAGCCAGCTAGGTCCTACCAATGTCGCTCCCGTGATCGAGTGACACGCGCTACAACCATTTTGCTGGACGAGCAATTCGCCAAACCCTTCCGGTGAAGCGGCGGCAAGTTTCGCCTTCTCCAATTCGCCTGCCAACCAGATGTCATATTCCTCCTGCGATTGAATAATGACAGGTTCCTCCATACCGGCATGATCGGTGCCGCACAACTCCGCACAACGGACTTTATAACTCCCGACAAGAGTCGGCGTGATCGTCAACTCCGTAAAGCGACCCGGCACCAAATCCTGTTTGACGCGGAACTCCGGCACCCAAAACGAGTGGATGACATCCGAGGAAGTCATTCGTAAAAGCACTTCTTGGTTCACAGGAATGTGCAGTTCGTTCGACACAACTGCCACTCCGGTTTCAGGATCGGCAGGATACTCGAACCTCCACGACCATTGAATGCCAGTCACTTTCACAACCATCGCATTCGGATCTCGGCGGATCGTATCCGCTAGATTTCTTCCGCCAATAACCGAAAACGCAACCACTACGAATAGCGGAATAGCGGTCCACAAAAACTCAAGCCGATTGTTCCCCTCCACGTGCATACCGTCGCCCGTTTCGCCTTTGCGGCGGCGGAAAACGATCAGGCTATAAACCATCGGCACTACGATGAGAGCAAACAAAAAGGACATGGCAATTAACATCGTACGCCACATCCAATCTATCGGAACGGCTTGCGCGCTGGCTTCCACCGGCATCACATGCGCAACGTCCAGCCCAAAGAACAGAGCTGCCGCCACAACGAGAACCAAAATACCCACAACAATGAATTGTCGCATACGTTTCTCCTGAAACAAAAATCTGACGAGGGGTAACCCTAATCAGAGCCGCCTAAGTTTATCATATTTTTTCCATTGTCATATATTTCACAAGAGCTGACGAGACGATGTACGCGCCAAAACCGCCGCGCTCCAAGCGGACTTAACGCTTCGCTCGCCGGGGAAAGTTGATTCGTCTACTCAGCGCTTCCCAACACTGAAAGGAGTTCGGCGCTATGCTGCGCAGGTCGCACGTTTTCAAACACCCGCGTAACAATTCCGTTCCCGTCAATGACGAAGGTGGTTCGCAAGACGCCTTCATATGATTTGCCCAAGAAGATTTTTGGTCCCCACACCTGATACAAATCGCAAACTTTATGTCCCTCGTCCGCTAATAATGGGAACGGCAGTTGGAATTTCTTCCTGAATTTCACATGAGATTCGACGCTATCCGGGCTGACGCCCAAAATAACCACTCCCGCCTTTTCAAAACCGGAATAATCGTCACGGAAGTTACACGCTTCCTTAGTGCAACCCGGCGTATCGTCCTTCGGATAGAAATACAACACAATATTCCTGCCGCGAAATTCGGATAATTTCCTCAGCGTATTCGTATCGTCAAGCAATTCAAAATCGGGAGCGGGGATTCCAGCAGAGATCGGCATACAAACATCCTGTTTTTTTGCCTATTATACCCGCTTGGCAATAACCAAAAATTCGCCGTCAAATTGACGGCGAATTTGAAGACTACGCACCATAATCCTTATAAACTCAGAGCAGAGCTCACGTTGTAAAAACGGTTACAACAAATTGGCTTTCTTCAACGCGGCTTCCAACGAATCAATTGTAGCGGGTTTAATGATCAAATCGGTGGCTCCGCCGCTCATCACTTTGCGCCGCGTCTCCGGCTGATCGTCGGAGGTGATGACGATAACCGGAATACGCACCAACCGCGGTTCGCGCCGAAGATACAACAAGATCTCGATCCCGTCCACGCCGGGCATATTGATGTCGAGACAGATCAGGCTCGGCGTAAACCCGCTCCCCAGCACCGCGATCGCCGCGCTGGAACCGTACGCCACGCGCGCTTTCACGCCTAACACCTCCAACATTTGGTGCAAGGCGTCGGCAGTTTGCCGGTTATCGTCCACGATCAGGGCATCGGTCATTACTTACTCCTCCAAAGGGTTGCGGCGGAAACTTGTCGGTTGCGAAATCGTTCGGGGTGTTGAATCAGCCAGAAGTCCAAAATGAGGCGCAACGTCACAGTGAAGTATACCTGCCGAAAAATTATCCAGCGATATTGTCATTGATTTCAAATGATAGCCCAATAGGACAGGCGTACCAACACACTCGACAATTCTGGAATCTGGTCGCGCTATGCGACCGAATCCATCGCCGCGCCGAGACGCTTGACGATCTCGTCAATTTCTTCTTCATTGATGGCAAGCGGAGGCGCGAACGCCAGCGTATTTCCAACCGGGCGAGTTCTCAGCCCGCGTTCTTGAGCGGCTTTGAAGATCTTCATCGCCAGCGCGGGATCGGCAGTTTTTGCGTTTTTGTCCGAGACGATTTCGACGCCACAGACAAGACCCAGCCCGCGCACATTGCCGACGAAGCCAAATTCTGCAAGGGATTTCAACCCTTCCATCAAGCGCTTGCCGAGTTCTTTGGCGCGCGCGGGGTAATTTTCTTTTTCCATCAATTCGATATTTTTCAACCCGACCGCGCACGCCATGGCATGACCCGAATAAGTGTAGCCGTGCATCCATGCCTCCGACTCCGCCGCAGACTCCATCGTCTCGCGGATTTCGTCGGAAAGTTGGATGCCGCCGAGTTGGGCGTATCCGCTTGTGATGGCTTTGGCGAACGAGAGGATATCCGGCTTTACGTTCCAATGCTTGAGCGCGAACCACTCCCCCGTTCGACCGAAGCCGGTAATGACTTCATCGGCAATGAACAATACTTCATGTTTGGCGCAAATCTCGCGTACAAGCGGGAAATAATCATCTGGCGGGACAATGACGCCGCCGACTCCCATCACCGGCTCAGCAATGAACGCCGCGACGGTGTCCGCGCCTTCGCGCAGGATCGCTTCTTCCAACGCGCGCGCCGCCGCTTGACCAACGGTCTCGCCTGACTCCAAGTCGCCTTCAAAGCGATACGGATTCGGCGCGGGGATGTGAACGAATCCGTCCATTGCGGGACCGAACATCGTTTGATATTTTTCGAGCCCTGTGGCGAATGTTGTGGCAAGGGTCACGCCGTGATACGAGCCTTTCCGCGCGATAACTTTGTATTTTGTCGGCTTACCTTTGCGCTTCCAGTAATAGCGCGCTGTTTTGAATGCCGAGTCGTTCGATTCTGAGCCGCCGGAGGTGAAGAAGGTCGTGTTCAAGCCTTCGTAGGCAAAACCTGCCAATTTGTCGGCAAGTTGAATGGATGGAAGATTTGTCATGCCTGCAAAATTAGATGTGAACGCCAAACTCCTCATCTGGTCATACGCGGCTTGGGCGAGTTCTTCACGCCCATAGCCCGCGTTGACGTTCCACAAGCCCGCCATACCGTCGAGGATCTTTTGTCCGTCGGCGGTGTAGAGCCACACGCCCTCGCCGCGTTCGATGACGAGCGCGTTTGCGTGCGATTTGGGATGATACACAGGATGCAATTGCTTTTTATCTTTTTCGAGCCAGCTGGTCATTTTATCTCCATGGATTTTTACATCCGCAGATGGCGTAGATTTCGCAGATTTTTTCAATCTGTGTAATCCGCTGAATCTGTGGATGATCTTTTAGGCGCTCGAATTATAATGCTTGTCATGACGCCCACACTCCAAGACATCCTCCAAGCCGCCGAACGGATCAAGTCGTACGCGCATCGAACTCCCGTGTTGACGAATGAAAGTTTGAATCAACATGTCGGCGCGCAGGTATTTTTGAAATGCGAGAATTTTCAGAAGGTTGGCGCGTTCAAATTTCGCGGGGCGTGCAACGCAGTCTTTTCATTGACCGATGAAGAAGCCGCGCGCGGGGTCGCAACTCATTCATCAGGGAATCACGCGCAGGCGTTGGCATTGGCGGCGCGTCTGCGCGGCGTGCCGGCGTATATCGTCATGCCGAAGAACGCGCCGCAGGTGAAGAAGGACGCGGTCGCCGGGTATGGCGGTCAAATTACCTACTGCGAACCAACTTTACAGGCGCGCGAAGCGGCTCTTCGTCAAGTGGTGGAATCTATCGGCGCGGCATTCATCCATCCGTATGACAACGAGCGCGTCATTGCCGGACAGGGGACTGCCGCGCTCGAACTTTTGGCGGATGTCCCCGATTTGGACGCGATCATCGCGCCGGTCGGCGGCGGCGGGCTGATCAGCGGGACAGCGATTGCCGCGACCGAAACAAAAAAGGGTATCCGCGTGATCGCGGGCGAACCTGAAATGGCGGATGACGCGTATCGTTCGATGCAAGCGGGAAAAGTTTTGCCGTCGGATAACCCGCAGACAATTGCAGATGGTCTGCTCACGTCGCTCAGCGAGCGAACATTTTCGATCATTCAATCGCGCGTGGATCAAATCATCACCGTGAGCGAGCAGGGAATTGTGGATGCGATGAAATTTGCGTGGGAGCGAGCGAAGATCGTGATCGAACCGTCTGCGGCGGTGGCGATCGGCGTGTTGTGGGAAAAGAAAGTTGATCTCGCGGGGTTGAAGGTTGGCGTGATTCTCAGCGGCGGGAATGTGGATTTGGGGAAGTTGAAATGGTAGAATCTCAAGATAACAGTCGCTTTTAAAGTGACTGTTATCTTGAGTCCATAACGGAGGTAAAAATGATCACTTTCTTTGCATGGTTAATTTTCGGCGCGTTGGCAGGCTGGCTTGCCAGCATTCTCACCGGCAAGAACCGCAGAATGGGCGCGGTGGCAAATATCGTGGTTGGCATTCTCGGCGCGTTCATCGGCGCGGGAATCATGAACACGCTGGGGATGTCGGTGCCGGTTGGTTTTAGCGTGCTTGGTTTTTTGGTAGCGGTGGGAGGCGCGGTGGTATTGATTTCGGCGATGGGACTAATTCGAAAATAGTGTGAAGAAAAAAATCGGCGTAATCTGCGAATAGACTCGAATCAAAATCCTGTCATCCATGAAGTCCAACAGATAACCCCGCTATAAACGCAATTACACAGGCGGGTTATCGAGTCGAATGCCGTGACCGCGCACCGTGTCAATGAATTGATGCGAGGGGTCGAGCGCGGCGAGGCGGTCGCGCAGGCGGCGGATCAGCGCGTCCAATGCCTGATCAGACACCCCGACAGATTGATCGTCGCCCCATACGATCGCGACCAAGTCGGGCCGGCTGACCACTTGTCCCTGACGATCATACAACAGCCACAATAGTTTAAATTGCTGAGCGGAAAGCGGCGGGTCGAGTTCCTGCTGACGCACCCAAACGCGGCGAGATTTCTGATCCATCATCAATCTGCCGGGTTTGCCGCCATCGAGCAGCGGCATCGTGGCATCGGAGGTGAGGAATTGGAATTGTTGCGCGACGCCAACAGCAATTTGATCGCCATCCTGCAAGACGACAGGCGCGGTGAGCATGACGCCGTTATGATAGGTGCCGTTCTTACTCCCCAAGTCTTCGAGCATGATTCCTTCCAGCGTAGGCGTAAGGCGCGCGTGAAAACGCGAAATTTGCCGATCGCTCACTACAACATTGCACGTGGATTCGCGTCCCAGCACGATCGTCTCGCTCAACTGCCAGCGTTGACCTTTTAGCGGTCCCTCTTCGGCGATCAACAACGGATACTCTTGATTGGATTTGGTCATGGAAATCTTAATGAAAATCGAACGACAAGGTCATCGAAACAAGTTTATAATATTCGTCCGACTCATGGAAAACTATCATGCAGTTCGGACGATTGCTTGAAATATAGCATAAACATGCGTTTCTGTGCAGAACTCACGCCGAAATGATTTTGCGCGAACGCACACGCCGAAAGACAATCTAGGAGAAACGTTGCTCCCACCCCTCAAGAGCGGGGAGGTCTTGCGCAGTCGCTACCGGATCCGTGAACAGATCGGACAGGGCGGCATGGGTTCGATCTATCTCGCCGACGATACACGCCTAAAAGGGCGCGAATGCGCGTTGAAAGAGGTCGAATATGACCGCGCGCTCCCGGAAAAAATTCGCGAGGAAGCCCGCGAGCAATTTTTGCGCGAGGCGACGGTGCTTGCGCGTCTCGATCATCCCAACCTGCCGAAAGTGTCCGATTTTTTCTCGAACGGTCCGCGCGATTATCTCGTGATGGATTACGTGCCCGGTAGCGACCTGCGGCACATGATGATGGAGGCAAAACGCAAACACACGTTCCTCCCGGAAAAGGAAGTCCTTGCGTGGGCGGAGCAGATCGCAAGCGCGCTGACCCACTTACACAGCCAGCAACCGCCTATCGTTCACCGCGACATCAAGCCGAGCAATTTAAAACTCATGCCGCATGGTTTGATCAAGTTGGTGGATTTCGGTCTCGTGAAAATCCTCGCGCCGGAAGAGGTGACGATCACGATCATTCAAGGACAAGGCACCGCGCTGTATACGCCTCTCGAACAATACGGCGGCAGCGACGTGCACACGGATATCCGTTCGGATATTTACGCGTTCGGCGCAACGCTTTATCACCTCTTGACGAACGAATCGCCCGCGGACGCGCGTAAACGCTTCCTTTCGCCTGAAAGCCTGATTCCCATTCGGGAAATTAATCCCGCCGTTTCAACGCGTACAGAGAAAGCCGTGCTATGGGCAATGTCGTTGCATCCCGATGAGCGCCCGCAAACGATCAACGATTTTCGCAAAGCCTTGCTTGGTTACACTGAATCTCCCACCATCCCATTTGCCGCGCGGCGACGGCGTCCCCAATCGGTTCTGGATTATTTCACCAGCCCAACAGAAACAACGCTCGCATGGAGCGCGGCAGTGATGTTGCTCGTCAGTCTGCTTGCGACCCTTGCCCGCTAAACCATTTCATCCAAGCCCACGCGGCAAAAACGCCGAGCGCTTCCCCACTGAAGGTCAAAGTTAATATACCGAACGCGCCAGCCCCAGAGGCGATCCAATTTGCCGCGCCGGGGAATCCAAGCGCCAGATAGTTGTAGGCGGCAAGTCCGCCGATGAACGCGCATAAGGCGAACCGCAAAGCCCAACGCATCGCGATCCAATTGTTCGCCGCCCAAAAGACCAACACCGCGCCGCCCACCAAAGCGATCAGCGCCAACATCCACGCGCCGATGCGAGGATAGCCTTCCGGGGATAACAAATCGTTGACAGGCGTTGGCGTCGGCGTTGGTAACACCGGCGCGGGCGTTGCGCTTACCTCAGGCACCACCACGGTAACAGCAAACCCGGCATCCGACGCGTCGAATTGCAACACTTGTGAGACCAACGCCGGTTCGCTGACCGCGTGGATTTCCACATTGCCCGGCTTGTCTATGACAAAGGAAGCGCGCGCCACGCCGGCAACAGTCGGCGCGTCGAATTGCTGGAGGATGCCTCCGCTTTCGTCGCGCGTCGTCATGGTGAAGCGAGCAATCGTCCCGTCCGGCACGATGCGGTTGTTCCGATCCAAGATAGGACCCGCGCGCACGTTGATCGAATCCCCAATTTGATATGAGGGAATAGCTGTCGGTTCGGCAGGTGTTCCTTCAACAACCGGAGTGGTCACAGGCTGTGTCCCTTCGAGCGCGAGCGGAATGATCTGAGTTGCGTTAGGCGATGTGGCGACGATCAAATCGTAGCCTGCCGCCGGAACAGAGACCGGCGACGCGCCCTGCAATGTTATTTGCTGAAACAGCAAACGCGCGGCAACCTCCAAAAAGGACGGTTGCCGGCTGTAAAGCGAATAATACGCGGTCAACTTGGAAATATCCGTCGCATCGAGGTAGTAGGGCGCGGTGAACGAAAACAAGATCACGTTTTTATTACGCACCAAATTCGGGCGTTCGGAAAAGAACCGCCGCAGAAGAGCCAATTGCCCATCGCTCACATCGGCGAGGGAGATAACCACCCAGGTCGCAGGCTCGAGCGCGCTTTCGATGTTCGTTTCGCTTTCTCCATTCAACATCAACTCGACTTCGTGCAACGGAAAGGAACTTAAGCGACTCGAGAAAACCTGTCCGCTTCCCTGTTGACCATACAGGCGATCAACAATTTTTTGAAGCGCATCTACCGCAAAGACCTCGCGCGATACACACACACCGCATTGCTGATATGTCGCTACATCCGTAAGGAAGACGAGACGGTCGCTCAGGTTAGGCGGAGAAGGCAACAGCGCGCTCAGTTCTTGCGCGTCGGGGCTGATGAGCGTCGCGGACTTGCTCGCCACATCGAAGATCACTTGCCCCGACGAACCCAGCGAAGTCAGCGAGTCGTCCAGCGGTAACACCTTCGAAAGAGTAAACTCTTCATAGATTCGAAGTTTTTGCGCGAGAATTCTTGACGCGGCTTCATCCACGTGCTGGGCAAAGGCGCGATCGGTCCGATATTCCTGAGCAAAGAATTCAAGGATTCTCAATGTGGCCGCGTAGGAGTCGCCATTATCGCTATCCGCAGTGATGTTGCCCAAATACAACAGATCGTTCCCTGCCTGAAAAGCGTCACGCGCCACCGAACGAGGGGAAAAGTTCTCGCCGCCCTGTGAATAGAAATCGCGCACCGCTTCACTGCCCAGTTCATCGCTGACGATCAGCCCGCCGTTTGCGCGCCAAGTTGCAAACTCCGGCAACGCAAGGATCGCCGAAAGCGCGCTGGCATCGAAACTGACCGGACGCGTAGTCGCGCGGATGTTCCCTTGAAAACCCTGATAGCGAATGTGGGAAACCAGCAACCCGTCGGTAAGCCCGGCAGGGTTTGTGGAATTCGTCACGGCAAAAAACGGGGCTAACTCAACCTGCTTGAGTTGCTCCAGCGATTTGCGAACGGTGGCAACCTCTTCTTCCGGCAAACGGTCTGAACTGCCGCGGCCGGGGAAGTGTTTAGCAATCACTAACATGCGCTGACTGCTTCCATTATGCAAGCCCGCGATGAATGCGCGTCCGATCTCGCCCACCCAAAATGGATCGCCGCCAAAGATGCGCGTGCCCAAATCACTGCTCGCCGAGGGGTTCGGCGACTCAACCACATCGAGAGACGGTCCGATAAATAGATTGAAACCAAGCGCCGACAGTTCGCTCCCCGCAACGTTGCCGACTTGTTCCGCAAGGTTGGCGCTCCATGCGGCTCCAATAGCCATTTCGGAGGGCAAAGGCGTCAAGCCGCTCAATATTTGATCTTGCGGCGCGCTGTCGCCATTTTGCGCAACGCCAATGAACAGCGGCACAACCGTGTTGGTGTTCTGAGATTGATCCGAATCGACGCTTCCCCATTCGAGCGTTTGAAGATCAACGATCAACTTGCGCGCCGCGGCGGCTGTCTCTGGCGTATCCACAAAATTATCGTTCTTGGCAAGCAACATCACGCCGCCCACGTGACGATTTACGATCAGATCATAGATGGGCGATTCGGGATTCGTGTTCGTGCCGCGAAAGGTAACAAGAAATAACTGTCCCACGCGTTCTTCTGGCGTCATCGCCGCGAGTATTTCTTGCACCGTTTCAGGCGAAGATTGAGTCTGCGCACGCGCGGCAGGCGGAGGTCCGAACAAAGACGCGGCAAAGGTCAACAGGATCAGCCAGTGGATAAATTGTCCATCTATGGAATTTCGCTTCGCCCTCCCTTGCAATTGCCTCGTCTGCAGACGCCCGGTCAACACATTCATTTTGTTGCCCCGCGCACACGCAGCGCCAAAGGAGGGTCGTCGGTGAAGACGCCGTCCACGCCCCATCGAAAAATTTTGCGCAAGGTCGGCTCTTCGTTCACGGTGTATACATGCACACGCCTCTTCATCCGATGCACTCGTCGAATCTGTTGCGGCGAAGTTGTCCACAGATAAGGATGCAGCGCCTGAAACTCCCCAAAATAAAAGACAAACGAGCGGATAATCATGGCGCGAAACCCATCGTTCGCGAGCAAACCGCGAGGAACTTCAGGAAGCAACGCTCGGGCTTTCGCCAAACTGCGCGGGTGGAACGATGAAAACAGAACCCGCTTGTGCAAATTGAACCTCTTGACCAACATGCAAACTGTTTCGACTAGATCGTCGTCCGGCGTGTCGTGATTCGACAACTCTACATTGATGAATGTGCGCCTGCCGAACGATTCAAAGACTTCTTCGAGTAAGGGGATTTTCTCGCCGCGAAATTTCGGCGAGAAGAAACTCCCCGCATCCAGCGAGCGGAGTTGGGCGAGCGTCATATCCTGAACATTGCCATGTTCGCCGGTTGTGCGATTGGTAGTCAGATCGTGAATGACGATAGCATGCCCATCGGCGGAAATTTTGGCATCCAGTTCGATAGCGTCCGCTCCTTGCTCGATGGCAAGCGCAAACGAAGCAAGCGTATTCTCCGGCGCGTAGGCGGATGCGCCGCGATGAGCAAAAATCATGGGTTGGGGAAAAGATTCCAGCATGATAAATAGTTTACGGATTACGCCGATGATACTATGAAGCGTAATCCGTAATCAACAGAAAGCGAGATCGGCTTACAAGTCTACAAAATAGGCGCTGGCGGCGCGGTCCAAGAGATCGCGCGACATGACCGGCGGTGTGCCGAGATAACTGGAAATATCAATGATCTGATCGCACAGGTCGCGAGGATGGGAAGCGCGTAATTTGCGATTGCGCTTGATGTACCAATCTTGAAGCAAGTACGCCAGCCCCTGATCGCTGTATTCCACCCGCTTATCCGCCGCGACGCGTTTAAAAATCTCGCGATACTCCTCATAAGTGGGATCGCCAATTTCGATCTTGTGCCGCAAGCGGCGAAGAAAAGCTTCGTCCACGAGGTCTTTCGGGGGCAAGTTGGTGGAGAACACGATCAATACATCGAACGGCACTTCGATCTTCAAGCCGGTATGAAGCGTGAGGAAATCCACCCGGTTTTCGAGCGGGACGATCCAACGGTTGAGCAAGTCGCGCGGACGAACCTGTTGCCGCCCAAAGTCGTCAATCAGAAGAATGCCGCCATTGGCTTTCACTTGGAACGGCGCTTCATAAAATTTATGAGTATCGTCATACACCAAATCTAAGCCTTCGAGGGTCAATTCGCCGCCGACGACCACAAAGGGACGGCGGATCTTCACCCAGCGCGGATCGCGTCGCTGGCTCGTGCGCAGGTTGCCCGTTGTACTTCCCGAACCCGATGGAGAAACACCCTCTCCTTCCGGCACGAGGCGATGACTCACTGGGTCATAGACTTTGATGACCTGCCCATCTAAATACAACGCATGGGGAATGTGCATGGTCTGGCTCAAGGCAAGGTTACCGAAGGCGCGGGCAACGCTGGTTTTGCCGTTGCCGGGAGGTCCATACATAAAAATTGAAGTGCCGGAATTGAGGGCAGGTCCTAATTTCTGAAAGGTCTTTTCCGAGATGACCAACTGCGAAAGAACCTGACGCATGGTACGCGCGGTGACGGTAACGCGCCCGCCTCGCTGGCGGCGGATGGCTTCGTTATAGACTTCAAAAGGCACCGGCGCAGGTCCCGCGTATTGACTTCGCTCCAACGCCTCGCGCGCCCGCGCAACACCGGCTTGGGTGATCCCATAGGTGTACGCGCCTTCGCCCAGCCCGCCCTGCGACGATTTGACCTCGATCAATTTTTCGCGCTTCAACGATTCGAGAATATTATCGGTTACGCCCGCGAAGGGCAACGCGATCATCTCAGCGACTTTGAAGCCGCTCAAGTAACCCAACGAATACAGGATCTTCAAGGTCAGATCCTGTAGCCACAGGGCGGGGAGTCCCGTATCTTCCACGGAGTTGATCGGCGGCGGCGAGAACAAACCGGTTCCCAGCGCGGATTTTCCAAGAGGGTTCGTCATAATGCCTCACAAGCAGATTTTTTCCAACCAAACGCCTGAATTATACTGCCGAATGGGTTAATCGCTGGCGCAGCATGGTTGCATCTGCATTAAAATCACCCGCCTTACCGGTCTGCAAGGCGCAATCGTATATAATCCACGTTATGAATCTTTCTGTGATTATCCCTGTATTCAACGAGGTCGAGAATATCCGCGAGGTGGTAAAACGGGTACAGGCAACCAAACTGGCAAAAGAAATCATCGTCGTTGACGATGCTTCAACAGATGGGACAAAAGATGTGCTGGTCAAATTGCACGGCAAGGGAAAAGTCCGCGTACTGACGCACGAAACGAACCAAGGCAAAGGCAGGGCGGTTGTCACAGGATTGAAATCCGCGAAAGGAAATATCCTGCTGATTCAAGATGCGGACCTTGAATATGATCCGCGTGATTACCCAACTTTGCTTCAACCGATCAAAGAAGGGCTTGCCGATGTGGTCTATGGCTCCCGTTTCTTGGGCGCGCCCCACAGAGTCGCCATGTTCTGGCATCAAGTGGCGAACCAATTGCTGACTTTGATGACCAACATATTATATGATTCGATCCTGACAGACATGGAAACCGGCTACAAGGTCTTCCGGCGAGAAGTCATCAAAGACATGAAAATCCGTTCCAAACGGTTCAACTTCGAGCCGGAATTCACCGCCAAGATATTAAAACGCAGATACCGCATCTATGAGGTGCCAATCTCTTTCAACCCTCGCGATTATTCGGAGGGGAAGAAGATCGGCATGAAAGACGCCTTCGAGGCAGTCTGGGCGTTGATCCGTTACCGGATCGCGGATTGATCGCGGCAAACAAATAACTCCGATGGAATTGCCGAAAGAGATCGCCGCTGAACTAACGCAAGCCGAACAAGCCCGCGCCCGCGGCAATGAGGGACGGGCGCGTGTATGCGCCCGGCGCGCGGCGGGGCTGGCAGCGCGGGATTACTTGATTTATAAAGGGATTCGTCCCTCCACCTCGAGCGCGATGGATTTGCTCAACCTCCTCAAGAGCGATCCGCTTCTTTCTTCCGACTTGAAGTTGATCGCCGATCATTTGACGGTTCGCGTCACCGAAGAATTCAAGCTCCCCATCCAAGTGGATTTGATCGCCGAATCGCGCAAGTTTTGCGATGAGTTGTTAAAACAAAGACCCTGAGAGTCTGGCGCTCCCAGGGTCTTTTGGTTTCACTTGCGCTTCAAATTTGTTTCCGCGCCAGATGGAAAAACGCCCGGGCAACAGTGATCAACAACAACATTCCAGACATCACACCGCCAAAAATGAGGAAGAGCCTGCGCCAATCCTGAAATCGGAGAACGATCTCCTCCCGCGCCGGCAAACGGATGCGTTCCCGCAGGCGTTGAATCAGGTCACCCGGAGGCGAGACCGGTTTCAATGTCCCGGCAAGATGCGCTTCGATGGCGTCAAGATCGCTGTCAAAATCTGTTGGCGTGCGGCTTTCCATTTGGTTCTCACTATTTATTCATGCGGATAAACGATCAGACCTACCGTGCCGGGTCCGAGGTTTGCTGCGATCGAAATCGCTAGCTCGCTCATCATGGTTTCTTTGTGGTTGAAGTGTTTTTTCGCTTCTTCGAGAAGCGCCGCGCCTGACTTAGGGTCACGCGCATGAACGGCGGCTAAGATGACCGGCTTATCTTTGAATTCTTCCCTCGCCATTTCGATCACACGGTCTAAAGCGGCTTTGCGCGTGCGGACGCGCTCCGCCATGTTCAAGTCGCCATCGCGCAGGACGGCAATCGGTTTAACATTGAGAACCGAAGCCAGCGCGGCTTGCAACGTCTTCACGCGCCCAGACATTTTGGCATATTCCAACGTGTCGAGGGTAAGGATCACTCTGACTTTGCGCTTGATCTCTTCAACGTACTTGACGATCTCGTCCACACTTTTACCGGCGCGTTCCATCTTGCGCGCTTCGCGACACAACAAGCCAATGCCCAGCGAGCCAAGCATAGAATCGATCGGGATAACCTTGAACTCGTCCTTCACTTCCTGCGCCGCGGCAATTGCCGAGGCGTAGGTGCCGGAAAGTTTGGCGGTAATGTGAATGGAAAGAATCGTATCGCCTTTTTGCGCGATCTTTCGATAGAATTCTACGAACTGGTGTGGCGAGGGCTGTGAGGTCTTAGGGATTTTCCGATGCTCCTCCACCATCTTGTAGAAACCTTCGTTATCGAGTTCCACACCTTGAAGGTACGATTTTTCCCCGAACAAAATGTTCACGGGGATCATATCAATGCCGTATTCCTTGCCCCATTCAGGGAGGATGTCTCCAGCGCCGTCGGTTACGATGCGTAACATGGCTTACTCTCCTTCCAGATTGATATTTTGGTCTCCCAACTGATCGCGTAATGCCAGCAGGGTTCGATGATACAGACTCTTCACGGCGCCTTCGCTTCTGCCCATGATCTGTCCGATCTCCGCATTGGAAAGGTTTTCAACGAACTTGAGGATCAACAGGGTCTGCCGTTCCGGCGGAAGGCGGCGGATGAACTTCAACAGCGCGCCCTGCTCCTGCGAGCGGACCAAATTCCGTTCGGGGTGATCGCCCCTAGTCGGCAGGACCGGCAGTTCATCCAGCGGAATTTCCTGCCGGCGGCTCCGGTCACGGTGCCAGTTGGCGACCAGATTGTGGGCAATGCGATACAACCACGCCGAAAATGGAACTCCTCGATCGCGATAATTCTTGATGTGATTCATCGCTCGCTGGAACACACGGGCGGTCAGGTCTTCCGCATCGTGGAGGTTGCCAGTGCGATAGTACACATAGTTGAAGATGCGGTCTACATATTGTTCGTAGAGTTGACCGAACGCGTCCCGATCACCCAAGGACGCGCGTGTCAGAACGTCATCTTCGCTAAAATCCGAATCCGCCAAAGATAATTCCTACCGGCGGAGTTGAACATAATAACCCCGCCGGGTTTTAGAAGTTGCAGGGAGTATAACATGCAACGTTTTAATTTCATTGTTAACGCGTTGGTATAATAACGAGTTGCAAAATCTTCAGCCTTGTGGTGACCGGAGCGTCTTCACGGGGATAAATGAAACAAATGTGCTATAATTGAATTTTGAGGAGTTTTATGACATCCAATAAGATCCGCGTAGTAGGCGCGCGCGTCCACAACTTGAAGAACATCACGGTTGAAATCCCCCGCGACAAGTTTGTCGTCATCACCGGCTTGTCTGGTTCGGGCAAATCGTCGCTGGCGTTCGATACGATCTTCGCCGAAGGACAGAGGCGCTATGTCGAGTCGCTCTCTGCCTATGCGCGCCAGTTCATCGGGCAAATGGACAAGCCCGATGTGGATTACATCGAGGGGCTCTCCCCCGCCGTCTCGATTGACCAGAAATCCACCAGCCACAATCCGCGCTCGACCGTCGGCACCGTCACTGAAATTTACGATTACATGCGCCTACTCTTTGCGCGCGCGGGCATTCCGCACTGCCCGATCTGCGGACGCGAGGTGACTAAACAATCGGCGCAGGAAATCGTGGACAAGATACAAGCCTTGCCCCACGGCACGCGCATTCTCGTCCTTTCGCCGTTGGTGCGCGGACGCAAAGGAACGTATCAAGCCGTCTTTGAGGAAATCCGCAAGGCGGGCTTCACGCGCGCCCGTGTGGACGGAACGGTTCATTCACTCGACGATGAAATCGAGCTCGACCGCTACAAGCAGCACACCATCGAAGCGGTCGTGGATCGTCTTGTGGTTTCGAATGACGGTTCGAAAGAAGATAAAAAATCCGCGCTGACGCGTTTGACCGATTCCATCGAGACAGCGCTCAAGTTCGGCGAAGGCTATCTCACGATCCATCTTGTGGATAAAAAAGAGGATATTCAATATTCCGAACACCTCGCCTGTCCCGAACACGGAACGACGATTCCAGAAGTTGAGCCGCGCACATTTTCGTTCAACACGCCGCAAGGCGCTTGCCCGGAGTGTCAGGGACTCGGCTCGAAACTGGAAATTGACCCAGACCGCATCATCCCGGACCGCGACCTGTCTCTCAATGAGGGAGCGATCGCAGCATGGAATGGAGCGGAC